>Ga0049105_1001691_pt1 | contig 10198 bp, 9 predicted proteins | sample WorMetvaBAHAMAS1_FD_61260 | JGI IMG/M metagenome (GOLD analysis project Ga0049105, IMG submission 61260) | Worm MetaG Olavius vacuus BAHAMAS.1 | ecosystem: Host-associated > Annelida > Digestive system > Unclassified | place: Germany: Marburg | collected 2013-04-09 | reverse complement strand
CTACCGAAGTTGTAATTACCGATGTCCTATTTAACAGTATAAAAACATGCATGCATGACACTACTAAACACCGGTGCAGCCCCAATTGTGAAGGTCGCAAAAAACATTTTTCGCTGACAAAATTTTGCCCAACATTTCCCTAACTTCTGGTCTATTTTCTGACTCTGCCTGACAGCTGTCAACTTCCCTGGTTTTCCAGGTTTTCCAGGCAAGTCGTGGCCTTGACAATAATCTATTTCCACCGTGTTAAGTTAACTTGTAACTTCTGTGCCTCAAAAACAATGCTGCAAAAGTGCAGCAGTCAAAACTTAAACCAGTCAAACCCGGGTTTTGCGCTAAACACAAATCCTGGTTTCACGCAGTCCACCACATTTCTTTAAATCCCAGTCTATTCCCTAGTACACATTATTAGACAACATAAGCTGAGAGACCTTACCTCCATTGTGTAAGGCGTATGAGGATTATCAAACACCAACGCCTCCTGCACTTCCTGGTTATATTTCTCGAGCTCGTCAAGGTGAGGCCGATAGCCGGCCACTTCATCCTCGAGCGAGTGCAGCGTCTTAATATGGTCCTCGAGTGTCCCCTTCTGCAGGCCAAGAGAAGCAACCTGGTCAAGCCGTGCCTCCAGCCACTGCCCGACGGAGTTAGCCTTGGCAGCAAACTGCTCTCGGAGACGTTCGTTGTTCTGCTGCCGAACCATCTCAGCCTGCAGGATTGCGTCGCGCTTAGGCACCAACTCGCGTACCTCGCGCCACTTCTGTGTCAACTCCTAACCAACGTGCACATGTCTAATGTATTTCTTTCTCTACAATTTACGTATTACTATCACCCTCCACTTTCCGGTCTCCCCAGGAAACTACCCATCAAATTCCCAGACTTTTCCAGGTTGAACTATGTTCATGAACCCCATAACATTATCAGTCTAAATACAAATATGTAATTTCTAACTGATATGTTTAGCTATGCAAAGTATGACTATCAATCAATCAATCAATCAGTAATTTTTCTAGTGGCCTAAGTAGCTGCCGCCACTGCTAGGACCACTAAGAGTGTCATGGTAACACAGTTGGGCAACAGTTACAGTACAACATCAGGGTAGGACTGCTGGAACAGGTAACGTATCAGTCGACAGGTTGACAGCGAATCAGCCAGCACGATGTCGTCAGGCAAGATGTTCCAGAGTTGGGCAGCGGCGACCGGGAACGCTTGACTGCCAAGACAGTTTGACTGGTGGCACAACAAGATGGTTGGAGCCAGCAAAATGGAGCACTCGTCGACTATATTCATATTCCAAAAAATTCATAAGTGCTTGAGAGTAAAGGAAAAATAAACAGTAACAGCAACAACGGTAATAATAATCTCCTCATTTTCATCATGCCATGAGATCGTAACTGCAGAGACAGTGAAGAACAGTATTACGAAGGAAAAAGATCAGCGAATCCCATCGCAGAGTTTCAGAAGTGAGAACTACAGTCTCCTATTAACAATCATTCGGCGCAAACCGACGCTGCAAGCAGGCCAAGCTGACCTCGTTGGTCAGAGAAGTGTAAGGATTCTCGTAGCCACTTGTGATGCCGTGCTCATCGCAGATTCTATGCACTTCTTGCATCAGAGCGACAATCGAATCAAACTCCTTGTCAGCGTCGCCGATCCACGTCTTGAACTGATTGTGGCCCGCTATCAGCTCCTACAAAGATACAAACAGTTACTCTGTCGTTAAGCAAGCATTCCACGTTCGTGTCAAAGTGGTTGAAAATGAAATTGTGAGCCGCGAATACACTGCAACTTCCAAAACTCACGACACTTCATAGAAAATCAATTAATGTCCACTACGCACTGTAAACTCCTTAGCGGAGACTGCTTCAAGCGTTCACTGAATACGTTTTTATTTTCAGCTTACTCATGTATAGGCCTATAGCACATTTGGACGATGCGCTCTACAAATTTACTCAGTTACTTACTTACTTAAATGATAACACGAGAAGAAAATTAGCAGTGGTCATAACTGAGTTCTGGCAATAATCGTGACCAATGGCGAGGAAAAAGAGCGAGTTCTGCGCACAACAGTACGCCTTATTACCAGGACTGCTGTCTTACTGAACTACTCTGCATCTCGAATGCAGGTGCCCTTTAACTGGACTCCATGTTACGGCTTTTACGGATTAACGCTTTATTATTATTATTAGTCAGTGAAAGTGCTAGCTGTTAACTGAACTGGCCGTCTGGACAAATGGGGTCATGACAGTAACAGCAGCTGAGGCACTTGTATTGCGCCCCCCACTAGAAGACCGAGGGTGCATCACAGAGTCAATCTGTATCATGATGCCTGTCGACAGAATGAAACAGAAATGTTTTCAGATCACGACGAAACGAGTCCGTTGATCGCAGCAGTTTCAGCTGTGAGCTAGCATAATTGGGTTTACCGTCGCTGGCTCAAAGCAATGCCAAGGAGACGAGTCCCTCGCAACAGACTGTAATCTACTATAACTGAACACAACTCCACATGCATAATGGCAACTGATTCTTCACTTCTTTGTTGAACTTAAGTCAGGTACAAAGGCACACCGATCTCTTCAGTTTCATGCATTAGAATAACAATTATCACAGCAGTTTTTAAACCTTTTTTGCTCTCTGACCGATCCACAAAAACCCTCACAGCCCTGTCTATACTATAGGCCAACTCAGCCTTCCATCCCTCCGGGGCCGGTGAATGAGTACCAGCTTCGGCTGGAAAGGCAAAGGCAGGTATGGTTCATTCCATTAGCGGACGAATGCGGAGTGTGCAGGTAAAACTGTGAGATCCCTTGAGAAAGCGTGCCATACCTAAGCACCTTAGAGGTGTGTTACGACAAGGCGCTATACAAATCCATGTTTACCTTTACCTTTACCATATGTCAAGCAATTGATTACATCACATGAATATTAGAATAAAAAACTGCTCAGTACATTGCCTTACAGTACTTAGTAATATTTTTCTAAATGCTTCTCTCTGTTGACATCAACAGTTTCAACAAACCGCCTCTTGAAAAGAAACATGCCTGAATCTCGGTTGTGGAATGGACAATAAACATGTCAAGCAGGTCTTCCTTAGCTCCTTCCATGCCATTGTTGAATGGCTACAGTAACACACAAACACAGAACTTGAAATTAACACTCAGTAATAACACAGTCGGGCAGCATTCAGCAGGGATGAAGCTTTCTGTACTCTCCAAGTATTTATTAAAGTGAGGCAGGCAAACTATGCCCCGTGAGTTGTCTCTGGCCAGCTGACACATTTTACCCATCTCGCAATGACTTACGGAACTTGTACAGCAAACGGTTTGTTTTATTTTCTTTACATACTTGCTATTTTTAACATCTTCATTCAGGGATGGTAAACATTGTGATATTTTCGAAAATATCAAAAATATCAAAAATAGCGAAAAAATCATTTTCGTTATATATCGAGCATTTGCACATACACTGCAAAAAATATAAAATGTACTACCAAATAGTAGTATGTGTGTGTGTGCTTTGCATATTAGGTGAAGTACTCTCGTCATTCACACTGCATTGCTGTGGAGAGGTGCAATCTGACAGAAGTTGAGAAAATGCTGAGGGCACAAGTCATAAGCCAGCAAAATACACAAGACTGTTGACATCAAAACATAGTCACAATGTGTCACATTAAAAAATAAAAAAAACTCCATAAAAATCCTTTATATCGAAAATATCCAATATTTTAAAACAAAAATATCTTATATATATCAATGATATATATCAAGCCAACCCTGCTTTCATTTTTCAAGTCTTTGGCACTAGCTTCGGGGCTCAACTACACCAAATGGCTTGAAGCTAGGCCATACTGTCTGCAAAAGAAATGTAGGACAAGGAATCTAGTTTTTGGCAAAATATGATTTATGGTGATATGCTCAGTCTAAGATTACTAAGGAACAGTGTGCCAAAGAAAGGTAACCCCCAACTCCACAGCAAAACTCTGGCTTGTGCAACACTGCGCAGCCACCTCAGCAACAGATGAGCTCTTGTTTCTACCTACATGTACACATTTTTATCAGTACAGTACATTAAGTAAGTAAGTAAGCAAGCAAGCATTTATTACACTGGACAATTGCACATGATTACAGAATGAAATTCTAAAAACTGCACAATGACAAGTAGTACAAAGCCATAAAAATCGCACATAATTAAAAAGCGAACTGACAAAAAAGTTTCGTTTGATAATGAGAATAATGTTACAGTTAGCACAAGATATGTTCGAGTAAGTTTAATGACTTATGATTGTGATTCAGCTGCATTCAAACACAAACCAAGAGTGGTGCCACAGCATGAAATGTCAAAATGCAAAGTCTGATTGAACAGATACTCTGTTCTCACTTCGCGTCGCACTCGCGTTTTGTCAGTTTCTAGCGTTTGTAAGGTGTCCTTGCAGTCTTTTGACATTACGCCACCTAAATCTTTTCTTTCTATAATAATAATAATAACAGCAAGCGATATCAATAACATCTGCTGGTTACGAAGTAAGATGTACAGTACATACCGCAGCCCGCTTGGCAAACTCCAGATGCAGCTGATCAATGCGATCCAATACCCGCTCGGCCTCCTACATAACAGTGACAGGCCAATACATGTAAGACATACGTTCCCTGTTCACATTAAGACACACATTGTTCGCAGGAAGCCATAATTCAATGTCTACTACCTTACCATGGACACACAGATTGGCTGACTGCAGTTCAGAAGACAACTAAACTCGGGAACATGTCATGTCGATGAAGATACTTCACAATTCTGAATCGGTAATACTTCTTGCAATTCGTCGTTCAGGGATAATCAATCACTGAATCGTCACTCAACAGCAAGTGGTAGATGACTGGTTCTGACTTTGCCAGACGAAACACGAAATATCCATCCTCGAGGCTTCAAAGTGTTATTTCAATATTTCAATAACTCTCCAGTTATTGTCCAATATCTCATCCAATAATCTTAAGTTCCCACAGAACATTTCTGAGCTTCAGCATTAACAGAATGCTTAAATATCTATTTGTCCGCGACAACAATTAGCTGTTCGTTCTGTTTTTTTTGGAGTCAAAGCATTTAAAGGCCAAATCGTCAAGATCCACCAATCACAGTAGGGAAGTAGCACAAGACATAGGCCTAGGCTATGGAACTATATCTAGCAATTCAGCTGTTCAGCTGCAAGTATGTCACAATAAAGCTGAGTTGAGTTGAGTTGACATGGTAAGCACGTAAGCGCAGGTCGTTTCCAGATGACTTAAAGCAAAACAAGCGACGAAAGCGCTATATGTTCTATATAACATGCTAAACACACAACAGATTTGAATGAACATATGTTTCGTAGACAACATCTTCACTCTGCCAGCCGAGGTATTCTCGTCATGCCTCGCCATCGTCTCAGCAGTTATGGTCAGCGGCCTTTTTCTGTGGCCGGCCCTGCAATATGGAACTGGTTATCAGACAATCTGAGAGATCCGGCCATCAGCAGAGACTCTGGCAAGCTTTCACTGAAGACGTTTTTATTTTCAGCTTACTCGTGTACATAGCGCATCAGAGCTTTTTGGACGATGCGCTCTACAGATTTACTTACTTACTTACTTTCACAAAAAACCACACACACATGATACCGACCTCGAGTTCATCTCTTCGCTGTGTGACAAGATTTGCAAGAAGATTCCACTCATCACAGATCGACTTGCAGCGTATGTTCACCTTCTGAACGTCGTAGTAATTCAACGAGCTACACAACGACAACACATCATCATCATCATCATCGGTGACGTCTGGACGCAGATACGCTGAGTATTTCTGATCCGTCGACTGACAGCAGATCTACTGCACACGAAAAGCCGTCGTTGTGAACTGACGCAGGTCCCATCACATTCCTTCAATTCCCTGGCGAGAATTTTATTTTTGATAAATGTTAAGAGACATTAAAAAGCTAAGATTAATTTCGATGTTGTCGTAAGGTAAGGTAAGGTAAACGTGAATCTGTATAGTGCCTTGTCGTGATCACACCTCTAAGGCTCTCAGGTATGGGATGCGTTCTCAAGGGATCTCACAGTTTTACCTGCACACCGCACCTACATCCACTAACGGAATGAACCATACCTGTCGTAGCAAGATATTACGGGGGTGTTAACTGCCGTTACAATAAAATGCACATTCTTCAGGTGCCTCGTTTAGCTTCTGTAATGCTGGTTGGTAGTATGAGTAACATTGTGGACATAGACTGAATACAGATCCAAGACTACATATTGCTGTGGACACGGATGCAGATATTTGGTCAAAATCCATGGACAGATGCCGACTCAAAATTTCAGCATTCACACATCTCCGATTATCATCATCATCATCATCAGGTATCAAGATGACAAAACCAAAATCCATCACCAGTCTTGGTTTCTACATTAAAAGGTAAAGGTAAACGTACATTTGTATAGAGCCTTGTCGTGAACACACCTTTAAGGCGCTTAGGTATGGCACACGTTCTCAAGGGATCCCACAGTTTTACCTGCACACCCTGCGTTATCCACTAACGGAATAAACCATACCTGCCATTGCCTTCCCTGCCAAAGCTGGTACTCATTTACCGACCCCGGAAGGATGAAAGGCTGAGTTGGCCTTGGTAGCTGGTTGGTTACATACTGAAATAAATGTCCGGCACCGGAAATTGAACCTGAACACGGTTGCCCATCACTTAAACACCACTTCATTTTCTTTTCACGATTATTGTAGTCATCCGTGGTTTCCAGCCAGTCTGGATGTAATCTACTTTCAACTTTTGTTACTGCCACATGTCAACCATGTTGAACTTTAGAATTATAGGTTCACATGCCAGAAATAGTTTGTAATATATAACAATGAAAACATTACCACACTGCATTCGAGGGTAATAATAAGCTCTATTAGTGAACTCTTATTACATAACTTGGTCAAAGAGTGGTTGCCTTGCGACTGGTGTGTAAAGACAAAAGTGTGGTCCACGTGGGTGGCAGGTCTTATTAACCGTGACAATATGCCGAACCTAAATGAGAGAAAATGAAGTAAATTTATTAATCGATTAATATGTGATGTGCATTTTTCTAACCTGCGAGAAGCCTACAGTTGGAACTGACTTTGTATTTCGTATTCTGTATGCATGTGTTAAGTCCGTGTGTACATGTTGTCTATTTACTGCTACACTTAGTGCAAAATAAACTATACATTACATCTAAAAGCAAAGACAGAAATATTGCCATTGCAGTCGAGAAAGATGAACAGCCAGCTGCAGCTTGTCAACATTTCACTGATGAACAACAATTCACCGATGAATGAACATAAGCTCAAGAGCTACTCAACTGATACTCACTTCAGATCCTGCGCAATGTTGGTGATCTGCTCAACGCGGTCCTGATGTGCAGCAAGATCACTTTCAAATGCCTCGTGCTTTTTGATCACCGCCTGTACACATCGTAACATCCAACTTCAGCAGCAGCAGCAGCAGCAGCACCAGTAGTAATAGTAGCATCTCTGAATCTTATAAGTGCCACACCAACACCAACAGTGATAAAAGTGATTCCGGTCCGCTATTCCGAAGGTCCGCTATTCCGAACATATGCTACCCTAACCCTAACCCCTAACCCGAATAGCGGATCTTCAGAATAGTGAACGTTCGGAATAGTGGACCGGTACCATACAAGCATGCACAACGTGGACACAGGAACAAGAATGCAACTGAAGCCTATGATATTCAGAGACGAGCAAAGTACTGTTCTCTCGTAATGAGTAAAGTAGTCACCTTAAGCTCGTTAAGACGACAGCTCTTGTAGTCTTTGTTGCGCAGCATGTCATCCTTGCCACTTGCCCATTCCTCATGGTTGTCGCACTTGCTCTTGAACTTTTGCGCCAAGTAATCCAGTCGCTCAAGCCTGCACGACAAATGCAGCACATTAGTAAGTAAAAACAACGATTAATGAGTCCATAATGACGAGTGTCACTTCGCGGGCACAACAGTGTAGTCAAGGAAAACTGCGTCTGAAGAGATGGGTCTTCAGACGACTGCGGAAAATAGGCAGTGACTGTGCAGACGTGACATGGTGTGGCAGACTGTTCCAAACTCAAGAGGCGGCAACCGGGAAAGCTCGGTCGCTGTACGTCGACAGCCGCATACGGTGCACAACCAGAGATGGTGACGAGGCCGAACGTAGACGATGTCGAGGCTCGACGTCTGCCATAGGGCAGAGGTCATCGGCAAGGTACGATGGCGCTACACCCTTGATACATTTGTAAACGAGAAGGGCGAGCTCTTATACCTCAATAAGCTCTATCATTCATTAGAACTCATGGCCGACGTGGGTCGCAGAGGCCAGTGATTCCTGTCTACTTCTCCCTGTCCAATAACCAGTAGACCATCTTCTTCGCCGGGACTCCTCTTCCACGAGATCGATTACCTCCAACCATTCCCAATATTGCTGTCTTCGCTAGATGTTCGTCTTTCATAGCAGATGTGCCCGAACAGTTTCGCCTTCCTCTACTGTATCAACAAGACTATCATTCAATCAACAGCAGAGCACCCACAGAGGATGCACAGACACACTTGCTCCTGTGACCTTGACCTTGACCCAATGACCTCAAAACATGAACTTGACCTAGATATTCTGAAGATGTACCTGTACAGTGCACATCAAAAATAAACATTCTAGGTCAGGGCTTTCAAAAGTTAGAGCATTACAGACAGACACAGAGAGACAGACGTACGCAACTGAAAACATAGAACACGCTGCATTTGAGGGTGATAATAGCTCTATTAGCAAACTCATATTATATAATTGGTCAAAAGGCAGTTGCCTTGCGACTGGTGTGTACAGACAAAAATGTGGTCCACGTGGGTGGCAGGTAAAACTGCGTGTGATCCCCTTGTTACACACGGGCCGTGTCTGACTTCTATCATTGCTGTCCTGCATGACAGCTTATTAGGCCTATCATTGCTGTCCTGTGTGACAGCCCATTGGCAAGATGGAAAACGTCCCGATGGCACCACATTGCTACCTTGGGCACAAGGCAAGCCCATGGCATGGGACGTCACAGTTCCTGACACGTATGCTAAGTCGCACATAGATCAGAGCAGCATGCTCAGCTGCAAACAGGGCAGCAGCGAACAAGATTGTAAAGTATGGCTTGCTTTCTGCCTCTCACATCTTTTTGCCAGTGGCAGTTGAAAACGCCGGCACCTGGAACCAGTCCGCCATAGAGCTGACCCAAGAAACTGGTAGACGCATCACTGCAGTCACGGAGGACACAAGAGAAACGGTGTTCCCGTTCCAGCGCTGATCTATCGCTCTTCAAAGGGGAATGCGGTCGCCTTACTGGCTACATTCGACGCTGTGTGATACCCCGTCGTGGTCGTTGTTCTTGTTTAGTCTAAATTTCACGCCTGCGGCTTTGTGCTGGTGCAGGGCCTTTAAACAGTGGCGGACCAAACACTCTGGTTGCACTGCACTACAACAACAAAACTATCTGCAGCAGTACAACGGACTAACAAAGCCGGCAGAACACACTAACACACCTCTGCATTTCCGACAGCAGCCACTCCTCAAAACCCTTCTCAGCATTCTCCAACGTCTTCCAAGCTGCACCGATGTCCTGCAAAACATACATAGTCCATTTACGACGCAGAACAACCGCGATCTGACGCAATGCCACACATTAATCTCACAGCATTAAACATGCCGCATGCATTATTAGTTAGTAATTTACTTGGGAGTTTAGCTCGGAAATATGACTTGGAGCCATCATCAGTCTTATGCTTCTGTTGAAACCAAGAACCAAGGTAAATGTGCTGAAGGCCAGAGCCGTCAATTAGAAGAGTCTGGCCATCTAGCCTATTAGCGCGGTCCGCCGGCGCTGTGCAGTGACGTCACAACTCGGCACGCAGATGACGCCATGTTTATACTTGGTGTTGTGTGATGACACGAAGTGTGCAAGTGCAAGTTAATGACTATCTGCGTTCACTCAGCCGCGTCACCGTTCCACGATTATTTACGTATGCTAGTAATGATGAGATGGCTGCATTCGCCGCCCAGTCCTGGCTACGTGACCACTGACCACACCGTATTGTATTCGTATCCCGGCGGCGACATGTCTTCTGCTGCGAACTGAATAAAAGTCAAATGTCACACTTTATGGCATGGTGCTTCTG
>Ga0049105_1001690_pt1 | contig 10199 bp, 7 predicted proteins | sample WorMetvaBAHAMAS1_FD_61260 | JGI IMG/M metagenome (GOLD analysis project Ga0049105, IMG submission 61260) | Worm MetaG Olavius vacuus BAHAMAS.1 | ecosystem: Host-associated > Annelida > Digestive system > Unclassified | place: Germany: Marburg | collected 2013-04-09 | reverse complement strand
AGTCTTGTTCACTGTACTTGAGCAATTACTGCTTGAATCAGTCGTGTAAAGATTTTTGGCAACTGATTTTGAATCATTTTGTAGATGGATGTGCGTTGTTTGCTCAGCTGTTGCAAGATGCTGTTAAATCAGCTGTTCTGATAACAGTAAATTGAATGAGGCCAGTCAGACTGCTAACAGACCAGATCTCTTCCCTGAGATAAATAAGAAATAGTTACAGACCGAAATAGTGAATTTCTGTTGACATCCGAAAAGCAGTTGATTGTATTCACGGGCCAACACTATTGAAAAATAAATGTAAAGTATTGCAGTATTGTGGTGACACGTTGAAAATAGCAGAATCACAATAGATGTTATGTTGCTCTTCACCTTCGTCTCTTCATCGTCTGTTTGCTTATTGCGCCTTAGACATACTCTTTCTTACTTACTTACTTACTTACTACACGTTACCTACATATCAGTTTGTTGCTGATTAATGTCACCTTCTATGATTTTTTTTGCTATTTTTGATGTGTGGTCAATAAGTAAAGTGTTGTTTTACACAGAATTATCAGCTGTTTACACTGATATGAAAAATGTTTACATTAATACATGACGTACTAAGCAAATGTGGTTTATTTAGGCATATGTCTCTCATATCTCTCAATGTTATTATTATTATTAATGTGTTAAATAAATAATAATTTTTAGTGTGTAATTTCTGTCCACCATGTATGTGAACTGATACTAGTTGGCCAGTGGATGAGTCTATTATTTGAGTCATTGAGATCAGTCAGGTCAGTTGTATGCAAGGTTCTGTTGAATGTGACATGACATGACTCTGACCAGTGAACGGACATGTTAACAGGCGTCTTATAGTAGCAGCTGTGTTGTTACCTGATGTAGGTTCCATGCATGTCACATCGTGTCTTCACGCCGTGTTCTGGTTTTCCTGACCGTGAGTTTCTAGCTGCACTAGAGAGTGACTACCAGAGCACAAGAAACGTGACACCGGACATTTGCAGGCAAAAACTGCATAACAAATGCATACTTCATGGTACTGTTATCGCTGTTCTTACCTGATGTTTGTGTTGCATATTGCAGAATGTTTACCAGAAAAATAAGAAAAAAAACTAGAAAAGGTGGCAGTTGTGATGCATTGCAACTTAAAGCCACTTTAATTATGAGGACCATAATCCGCCAGAATGGGTCTATCAAATTTCAACACAATTTTACAGGAGATGAAAAAGTCTGAATTTAATCTTGATTTTCGACTGCAGTCGCCTTTGTGCCGTCCTTGTTTCGAAAAGAAGCAACATATCTAAACTTTATTTGAACTCCGGCTGCACTGATAATTGGCCTGTATGTCCTGCCCAGATTTGGTGTAGTTCCGTCCACTGAACTTCAAGAACCATTGTCACATTGTAGGCTTTCTTGAGAAATGGGCCAAGCTAAATGTGACATATTATCAGCAATAACATATATATTATTTTTGGAAAAGAATATGTATGTTGTATTATTGGCAGTTTTCTGGGTTTTTGGCTCTAAAATATCTTCTTGCAAGTTTTTGGAATATGCATGTGGCAACTCGGTCGCTAAATCTCTCAATACGTCATATAGGTAATAATTTTCAATAAGTCAGTCGTCAATCAACCTATCCATTCCTGACTTATAACATACTTAAGGCTGATGTGTTATGTTATGTTTTGACCTTGACCTTTGACCCTTCGACCTTGAACGTTTGTTGTGTGTCGGCTGTCATGTGATCAAACTTTGTACTAAATCTTAGCAAAATCAAACAAACCACAGCAGAGTTATAGCAGTTTAACCGTTACAAATTTGGTGGCTGTCTGCCATCATGGATTGGAAGTGAATTTTAAAGATTCTGCCACTTACACTTACCACAATGCATCCATGTACCAAATCTCAGCAAAATTTGACAACTCACAACTGAGGTATTGATGTTGCAACCAAGTTTTCCAGCACGTATTCCGGGGGGGGGGGCAGTTTTGTTCGGTCTAGTTTTCAGAGTTGGGAAGACCAAACTGCATCAGATATAGGGAGGACACAGGACATTAATCGGAGCTCTTAAAGTAAGATTAGTTTTCTGATATGTTGTTCCGTTTCGAAACCAGATTGCCTCAAAGGCAACTGGGTGGTCGAAAAACGGCCAAATTTTACACTTTTTACCCCTATAAAATTAGGGAAGGTGTGGTGTCCAAGTGAGGACTTCAAGTTCAGCCTAGGTATGCTTTTGGCATCGGGCCACTGCATGGGCTGAGAGATTTAACCAATTTTCCCAACAAGTCCTTTGGGGAGGCAATTTTGTCCAGCCTAGTTCTCAGAGCTAGGTGGACTGAATTACACCTAATTTGGGTTCAGAACTCGTGCCTCAAAAGCAACTGGGTGGTGGAAAATCAAGGTCAAATTTTGCATTTTTCACCCCCGTAAAAATTAGGGGAGTGGTGGGTGAAATGTCTTAAGTCAAGGTGTCAAGTTTAGCCAAGGTCGCAACCTCTGATTTACTTTTGAACCTCTCAGCCACTGCACAGGCTGACAGCTTCAACACATCTGGCCACTTTTTGGGGAAAGACAGTTTTGTAGACCAGTTTTCTCAGGGTTGGGTGGACCACACTACACCAATTTTGGCGACCACATAGGTGTACAATACAATACAATACAATATTATTTTATTACAAAGCTGTCATGACGCAGCTTGTACACAGAGGTAATGGTAACACATAATTAGTAGCTGTCCTTAAATAGTTGCCTCACAATAAAATTGCAGTCAGATATGCAATGTGATCCACGACTTAGCGTGAGATCATGTCGCCTAGGTCGCAGAGAGTAAGTAATGTCATGCCCACCCCTCCCCTAATTTTTACCGAGGGTCAAAAACTCTGAAACTTGGCACTGATTTTCGACCCCAATCGCCTTTAAAGTGCTCTGGTTTCCAAATGGAGCAATATATCAAAAACCTAAAATAAACTTGTGAAGCATCTGTGACACACAAAATTAGGGGAGGGGTGGGCAAAATGTTAGAGTCAATTTTTTGTGCCACACCTAGGACCCAACGACTGGTATACTTTTGATGGTACACTGCTGAAAGTCTGGATGGCAAAATAAGTTCACAGGGAAAAGATAAAGGTCTTCCGACTATTGTTGGGCAGCCTTAAAAAATAAAACAACTGAGGTCGACCACACATTACCTGGAAAGACATCATCAGAGAGACGTTGAACTGATGGATGTCTGTCGTCTGTCTGTCTGTCTGTCTGTCTGTCTGTCTGTCTGTCTGTCTCAAGGCATTGGATGAAAAAAGAATGGAAAGAATAGACTCCCCAGTTTGCTAGTCACTGGAAGGTGTAAGGTGAGGTTGTGGATATCTTTATTTTTTCATGTGTTGCAAATTATTTCTTTTAGCACGAGATAGGATTTCAGTTAGTATTAATCACTAATAGGAAGTCGCATATGGGCTTTTGACTGGTACCAACATCAGTGATCTTGAATGACCTTGAGTGGCATAATACCCCTTATTTTGCATTATTTCACCGAATTTGATAGCTTTGCAGGCCTATTACGTCACAGTGGTTGAAGATAGACCTGTAGTGTCTGCAAAATGTTGTCTTCCAGTTACATGTGGCCAAAACTGACCACGCAGCAGTCGCATGGTCTCTTTGCGACAGCTAAGCTTCTTGTTTGTCTCTGTGATCAGATGAAGTTGTTGTCTTAATATGTTACAACTTCTGCCTGTCATACCAAGTTATAGCTTCATCAATAATTCTTTGTTATTACCACACATTTAGAGTGGGCCCAAAATACCTGTTAAAGCAATGTCAAATTATTAGTTATAAGTAGAAATAACTAAGAATCTCTGATGACTGTTTAAACTGTTTGCTGTGTCTACCACAACGTTTCATTACAAAGTGAGTGGATTCTGCAGTTGATGAGTTGACTCGGGTGATTCCAGCTGCACTGTTGTCCATCTTGTTGATTGATGTCCTTATAGAGTTTACTGACATTTGCAGAACTCTGTTGTAAATATTCTTCTCATCACCTCCTTTTTGTTGCATTTTATTTACATACAACATTGATGTATTGACGGTTTTGTTGACATTGCATTTTCTGTTTGGGAAGTGTGCAATCTTTTATTATAAAGTATGATGAGATCGTCAGAAATCAACAAGCAGAATGTCATTTTACTATTTTACGTTATTAAAATGTTCAGATTGATACACAGAGCATTGAATATATCCAATTTATTTACGGGGTGTTTTGTTTTGACGCAGTTAGAATAGAAGTATGATGCAACTTGCTGCTATGCAAGTGATGGATCAGTGTTGGACTGTGTTGTGCAAGCAAAGTGCTGGTGTTGTTGTTTGTTTGCAAGACAATGGTAGAGACGCTGTGAGTGGTAGGAGCAGTTCAGTTGCACATCATCGGTTGCCGTCGTCATCGTCAGAGACTGATGTCAATGTTGCTACGTCTTCACCAGTCGCCTCTGTGAGTATTTGTTGCATGATATACGTTATAAATGATTGCAGTTTTCCTCTTATTTGTTCACTGAAATCTGTGATGTGTTGCATTTTCTTTGGTGGCTTATTGTTCTGTTGTTCTAGTGTGTCTTTAATGTACACTAGATGTGGCCAGAATTTTCACACTTGGTTGGTATGTCATGACTGTTTTAGTAATATTATTTTTTTGTATTTGCTGTTTTAATAGTGATATGTTCCTCATGTCAGCTTCGCACATTATTGTAAGCTGTTAGGTTTTTGCAGTAACCAGTAACTGTTTTATGCTTATGCTCTGTTGAAGATATGCAATGATGTTGATACAGTGTCACTAGTAAACATGACAGATGACACACTTTGTTTTTGCCCATTCATTGTTTCAAGAACTACGTGGCTTAATGCCATTAACTGCCAATATTTTGTGTAGAACGCGACTGTGGTCTGTTGTTTGGTTGTGTGATTGTTTATTGATGAAACAGTTGTTGCATTGTAGCATTGTGTGTTACAGATATCAGAAGACCTGACTTCACCATTGTTACACACTGATGAACAGTCAGATGATGTATTGATGTGTGATGTACTCGCTGCTAAATATAACGAGGATAGAAGTTGTCAAATGGCTTGTTTTCCATTAAAGTAAGTAATGATAATGTAATACTTTGAGATGAGTGTGTTGATTACTAACTGTGACAGTCATGACACGGCCACAGAACTGAATGTCTGATGTGGATGATGCAAGCTCAGCATCACTGAACTCTCACTCATTCATTGTTGTTGACCTTCACGTGCTCAGATAATTTAGTCCTCCAAGTGTCCACTGTTTTGTGGAAACATCTTTAGCAACTGCTTAGCACTACAACCTTTTGTCTGTCTAAGCAGTTTCATAACATTATTGTCTTCCACCGTAAAAGCCATTTTGTAAACAATAAATTATGACGTAATTATTGACATCCTCACTTGCAAAGAATATTTAAAACGTAACATATTTTAAAATAACCAATCAACAGCATCACTAAAACCCTATAAATGAGCCAAGTTGCACTAATTTGCACTTACTGGTTTGTTTTCCACAAACAAATATAGGCGGTTCTTTTTTTATGAAACACGGTATAAAATTGCTATATTGTTTTGCAGTTTTACTGCTGTGTGTTATTGTGACTTTCTTCTGTGCACAGTTTAAATACCTTGTGCACACTGCTTAGAGGGAACATTGTGCTATATAAAATCGTGTAAACAAATAGTTAATAAATGCTTACACACCAGACATTGCAAATGTCACGTGATAGAACCAATTTACAGATGACTCAACCAGACAGTAAGTAACAGTCAGTGAACAACTGCCTACGTCCACTGTTTAGATGAAATATAATGATGAAACTACATTTTTCTGACCGGTATGTTTCTGTATTATATGATGAGGATTGGCAAACTGAAGAGATTACCACAGAGCACTCGAAAACGACAGTCACATCCAGATGCAGTGCCAGTATCATGTCAGAATGTATCATCAAGTTCACCAAGTACTTTGTCTTCCAGTCCCTGGTATGTGATTACTTCTGACTCGTTGTAGAGAGCCGGAGCCGTTGATGTGTTTGAAAATGCTGTTAAACATAATCAGTCACGTGCACTTTGATGTTGCTGTTTATGAATTCCTGTTTAATTTTCTTTGTGGTAACAGTTTTGAATTGTTTGGCATTTTCTGTTATTTTCTGTGATGCGAGGTGTTTCACACATGCCACATAGACACGTTAGTCAACCACATGGATTCACATAGTTCAAAGGTCTTTGACAGAGTGTTCATCTATCTACTGCATTACTGCAATGCCATACTGGGTGGCATGTACATCGTCAACACATGACGATAGCAATGTTGGCAGAGTGTCATTTCATCTGCTTCTTAACAATTTTGTTGTGATGAAGTGAGTTGTTTAGATGTTTTCAATTACAGCTTTAATGTATTCTCCTTGAATAATGTCTCTTTTGTGTCTTCTATCATGATTAATGTCCAGGAAATAAGATGAACAGCATTTTACACATAATTTTAGCATCAGTTGATATCCAGGTATTTAATGTAAAGTCATAAGCTATCGAGTAGCCAGCTGAAAAATTGATAATTAATAATAAATGAATTACGCCTAAACAACAAAAAACAGTGAGCAGAAAAATCCAAAAAGCCAAAAAATACAAAATTAAGATGCGTATTTGTGTTTTGCATCAAGCAGTGCTTGTTGCAGTATTACACTGTGATATTGCATGACAGCTGTTGGTGACATTTGACAGGAGTCCAGTGACAACAGTGGTTCAGTCGTTCAGAGAACTCATGATGAATGAGGAAAATGACCAACAAAACTCAGCGTCATTTGCTCATCCACATGAGTCGTGCAGTCAATTTGCGTATAAACCATCTCCTGTTTCTCCCAACTCTGTAATAAGGTAACAGTGAAATTTTTAACAAAATTTACATGATTAATGTTGCAGAGATACCTCAGTGTAAATGCATTAATTTAGAACAGATTTTAGTAACAGCATAATCAGTCACTGCTACCACTGTCAGTATTACCTTTAGTTAATTTTTAGCGTGGGTTGTTGATGCTGGTTCTGTCTGTGCCTAAATGGTTCAAGATATCTGCACGCATTTTGCATCACGTGATGACAGATGTTTCTGGTTTCTTCTCTAATGAGTGTCTTAAAGAGAGCTACCCCCTGTTGAATACGAAATATGACCAATAATTATCTGCAATAACTTTTTCACTTGGAAATGGTGAGAGATAGGATGTATGTTAGTATTAATCACTAATAGGAAATAGCATATGGGCTTTCGATTGGTACCAAAATCCGTGACCTTGAATGACCTTAAACGGTGTAATGGTTGCTATTTTGTGTTATTTCGCCAAATTCGGTAGCTTTCAGGGCCGATTACGTCAAAGTGTTTGAAGCCACACTGTCTGCAATAGAAATGTAGTACAAAGAATCTACTTTTAGCAATATATGACTTATGGTGATATTCAGAGGTCACTGAGAACGAGTGCATTATCGAGGCACTGCACAGTATGGATCTACTTCGCAATCCACTTTGGTTCTCACCAGTGCTGTTCAGATGACTGACATGCTTGTGGGCCGAAGTAAATAAACAAATTTCATGTTCGACCATTTTAGTCGTAATATCAGCGCAGAGCATCATTGTTCTCAAAGAGCCACAAAGTCGTCCCTCATACAGAGTGAGATGATATCAGTCTGTTAACCAACTCTCTGCTCTGAATCAGGTAACATATCGTCATTAAGTTGCATTTGGGCATGTAGCACATCTGAACATCTGAATTTGATTGAAATATACCTATACCAAAAGTGATTAAATTTCATCCGCCATCGCGTAAGAAATGGATATTTAACCAAAAGACAACACACAGTAGGCCACTTCCAATCTCAGGCCTGCCTGTATGGGTATTATTGGTAAGGGATATTATTGCTAATCGATCGTGCAATATGACAGTAACTGGGTCTTGCTGGATTCGCTACTAGACAATACAGAATGACCCAGTAATATTTCCTGTGATTGGTTCGTCAGTCTTAGCGCAGCCAATCAGAATGACCTAGCTAGCAAAACGTCCTTCGCCTTTCAGCGCCGGCAGCAAACACTGCGTATTAGTACAGTTAGTACAAAAGTAGTACCGGTACACTACCGAGCAGACGTCATCACGTCAAGCCCACTGCCGCGCCGCCCTCAGCAGAATGGGAAAGAATAAGTAATCGAGACTTTGTGGTATTTAATACGTACGGTAATCACAGGCATACCTGGTTACTTTCTGAAGCAATGTAGTTTATGCTAAACATAATATTGTACAAATAAATTGCGCTATTGTATAAGCACCCACAGCTAACGATATTTTTACGTGCTTGCTTTTCGACAGTAGGTCAACTCACGCCTGTTTAATTGTATTGCTGCACATTACAAAATAGTTCCAATTAAATTAAATTAGCAATAAAAATAATATGTGATAAAAAATAGCGTGTATCAAATTTATTTTGCTCGTTGTATGAACATATTTAACTCGCTGGTGCAGCTCGTATGATGTTCATACAACTCGCAAAAGAAATTTGATACACGCTATTTTTTATCACATATTATCATTTTATTGAATGGCATAATGACCGTCGACCCTTACTGTCTCTGCGGTAGCTGAGCTTTGTCTTCTTGTGCACTGTGAGTTTAAAAAAGCAAATTTGTTCATAGCTTTGTCAAGTATTGACCGATTTTCAGAATTCTTTCACTGTGATACTCTGCATGAAATTTGCAACAGAGCACATGCCTTATTTTCCTGCACACTTTACATGTGTCACTGCAGGAGAATTCCAGCACTAACTCACTTTTTATCTGGACAGAGTACATTTTCATTGATGTATTTCAAATCTTAATAAGATTAAAGTTGTCCTATATTTTTGTACAGTAGTATGTAAATTTTTAATGATATATTTCAAAGTTTGTATGTGTAAAATTGCAGATACATCTCCCAAGTTTTTGTTGAAGTACCAGTATAGCAATTTACTTAGGGAGTCCAGTTTTTTTCCGGACACAGTGTATATCCACTAGTAGCGCCTCAGCCGTAACACTTAGTGAAACAAGTTCAATTACTGCTAATAGGAAGTCTATACGGGCTTTCCAATGAGCCTGAGATGAACAGCATACATTGCCTGTAAGCCCCGCAGGTGGCTCAAAAATGCAAAATGGCTGTTTTCTGTCAAAAAGTGCACTTGTCTCGAAGAAAGTCTGCTACAAAGTTTCTTTATGTGAAAACTGTCAGCTACAGAGTTGTAAGGCATTCACTGGCCTATCCATCTGTGCAAAAATAGTTGCTGGTTGACGCCCCCTTCTGCCTGAAAATTTGGTTGAAAGAGACCCACCCCTTTCAAAAATGCCAATTTTCAATCAGTATTCTCTCATAGCACCTCAGCCATAACACCTAGTGAAAAAAGTTCAGTTAATATGAATAGGAAGTCCACTATGGGCTTTCCAATGAGCCTAAGATGAATAGTGTACGTTGCTCCTAAGTCCCTCAAAGGGGGACTCAAGAACGCATAGTGAACAATAAAACTGCGATAAGTTCGAAACGTACGAGATAGTATGTCATTTACAGTAGTATTAATCACTTATAGGAAGTCACATACGGGCTTTCAGTTGTATCGACTTCGTTGACCTTGAATGACCTTCAGTGGCATAATAATCCTTATTTTGTGTTATTTCACCAAATTTGATAGCTGTGGAGGACAACTACGTCACAGTGGTTGAAGGTAGACCAACAGTGTCTGCAGAATATCGTCTTCCACTTTTGGTTAAAACTCATCCACCCTGCAGTGTGGTCTCTCTGCAATAGCTGAGCTACTTGTTTGATGGAAACAGAAATGTGACATAAGCACATGTGTTTGTTGGAATTGCAGCTATTTTTAGGCCGCCAGTCTTTTAGAATGTGAAATATGTCCAACAAAGTATCTGTATTCTGTAAAGGATAAAAAGTCCACTTAGTGTGCCAGCATCATTTATTGTTGTATTACTGTTAAGTCTCCTATCACATTTGTGCAAGTTAGAGTTTCACATTAATCTGTGTGATTAGTGACTAGGTGTTAGATCTTTGAATTTTAGTGAAGTCTGTGAATTTTCATTAGTTTTATTCTGCTTAGCTGCTGCAGCTTATCTAAATTAATGTAACAATAATTCT
>Ga0049105_1001689_pt1 | contig 10200 bp, 2 predicted proteins | sample WorMetvaBAHAMAS1_FD_61260 | JGI IMG/M metagenome (GOLD analysis project Ga0049105, IMG submission 61260) | Worm MetaG Olavius vacuus BAHAMAS.1 | ecosystem: Host-associated > Annelida > Digestive system > Unclassified | place: Germany: Marburg | collected 2013-04-09 | reverse complement strand
CGCACATTACAATTAGAAATTAAATCTGGAATAAGACCAAAATAATGAGTATACATGTGAGAATAAAACTAGGAAAACCTTTACCATTAGCTAATCAAAATATTGAAGACAGGGCTACAAGTCTGTTCGTCCGAGAGTTTTTTTTTAATTCGAAAAACCTTGGATTAAAACATAAAAAATAAAATGTCATTGTTATGATCCGGTTAAATGTACCCAAACATTAGATTTACATGTTTACATCATTTTATAATAACTGTCATGTAGATAGGATTCGACTGTAAGAGTTACAGCTGTCATGAGTCTCCAAACGTTTTCACTGTGCTCTTCCCTTTCCTCTTCCTTATCAGACCTCTTTCCCTTTCTTGCAATTCTTTCTCCCTCCCTAACTCCTTTACCCCCTTTCCCTTCCAACAGTGCATAATGGATAGGCCTATACTAAGTGTCCTTTCTGGCACCCTTTTACATTTAATCTAAATAAGCATTCATTTAATATGATTATCCGCCAAGACGTTTTGCCCGACTGGACCCCACCCCAACAGCCATTTTTTTCTCGGATCTCGACAATTCCCATAATTCTGGATTGGGAATCACGTATTCCCTGTGCCCCCGTGGCTACGCAGCTGGAAATAATTAATAGAAAAGTAACGATGACATCACAAAATAGTGTTGCACGCTCTCTTTGGTAACTGTGAAATTTGTTTGTCACTCGGTTAAACGTAACGTAACGCTCGAGAAACAAATTTCACAGTAATGATCGTGCCACACGAACCATCTATAGACAATCTATAGACATCTATAGACACTGTCTCGACGGCCGTGAAGATGAGTGCAGCAAAATTAAATATTCGTCTTGACGGCTCGTGTAACGTCGCCTTTACGTTCATTATCGTCACCTGATGTCTATGGCGTACACTGCTTATTGCGGATACGTAGACGATTAATAACAACGTTGCAGATAAAGTCGACTCAAACCCGTGAAGAGGAAATGCAATATTTATGGGCCCTTGACAGATGACTAAGAGCCAACAAGTGGTGAAGATTTGATTTCACGTGCCTATAAAATAGTTATGCCAAGCGAAGTCGCACTTACCAATTATGCCAGCATACAATCGATCTACGTGGCTAAATTTAGCATCTGTGTGGGTTAATTTCCAGTATATTTTATTAGTGCAGTTATACAAGAAAACACGGGGGCGGGGGCGGGGGGTAATTATACTGGACCTTCCACAGACTCATCAAATGCGGTGATTACTGTACCCCACTATGCTCTTTAGGGGTCTGAGTCAAAGTATGCCTGTTACTGCAATACGTGTAGTCTGTATAAACAAGTATCACGTCTTATCGTTACTTCGTTAGTCCAGAGCAAAGGCTGTCAGCATAGATGTCACATTGGAAGAGTCACTTCAGTCACAGTAACAGTTTATAACAGTAGTGTGAAACGACTTTTTCAAAAATGTGTTGTGGGTATTAACTCCTTCTCTCTAGCCGACGTATGTTGACAATTATTGTGAATGACCCTAAACCACGATGTAAAACCACGAAATGGCTAAGACGAGACCCAAACACGAAGTGAATTAGTAGCATTTATCAAGGCATGACGTTCGATAATGCACGATCTAGAAGAATTGCATCGGCCCTAACCAGTTATTTATCTATTCTGTTTGACTTTATAAGTCGGAAATAAAAACTTGAAGTCTAACTTAACATAAGTTGGTCATCTGTCAAAAGTAATGCGCCATAATGTCCTAGAAAGTGAAAACGCAGATGTTGAAACAGTAACATTGCCAAGTCGGTATGATTTTCTCTACTATGGACAAAGTACTTGCAGAGAAGTCTACTTTCGAAGTAGTCTTTTCTGTTACAGCTCGACGGGCTGCATGAGAAGAGGTTAGTGGTAAATTTGGCCTTCTGCGACACCCTGACAACTGCATCTCCAGAGGATATCGGCACTTTCGCAATAACACTGAAGAATATACATCCATCAGATCTACAGCACTCTTTCAAGCGAGTTACACCTTGCGGCTTCACTTTTAAGATCCATCTTGTTACCAAGTTAGTGATCTCGCTAGAAAATAAAACGTATGTACCGAGTAGTCACGGGAATATAACATACTGTGCAATCCAGACCCAAATGTCATCATGACTTCCATTTTCTTGCACTGCAGAAACAAGCGATCTTCGGTATCCCCAGGGGGATCGATATGCGTCCCAACAAGGGCAACAATTCGACAGATCGATCATTCTTCTGCATTGGAAATGGATAACTGGAACCCAAGGATACTGACAAAGTGATTTCTTATTTCACAACCATAAAAACCTTGATAAGTTGTCTTCGTTAGTAGAAAATATTTCAAACCGGCCCTAAAATAAGTATTGCCTCGGGGCCACATGTAGGTTAATCCAGCCCTTGTCTTGAACGATGAGTCAAGTCTACACAAGTCTGCTAGCGAGAAACAAACAAATAAAGTAACTGATCGAAACATTTGCAACGCAAACGAGCAAAAATAGCAAAACTTATGGTCGCCAAATACGACCAATGAAACCACCAATTCTCCCGGCCACACTTCTTTGTGGTTGACTGCCGCTTCTGTCATGATATGGTGGTTTTCGATGTGCGTGAATTCTTTTCTCATTGTATTGCACGACTCCAGCATTACCATCTTCAGCTACTTTCATAACATCCTTTAGCATAGGTCCAGTGATCTGTAGATGACAAAGATAATCATACAGTCTCTTGATCTGTTCTGCTGTCGGAACATGTACGCTATTCTTTTCACCATTAATTGCCTGTTCCAGTACCTTCATTTCCTCCTCATACATGGACTTCATTCTGTTAAGCCCGTCAAGTCTACTTCGGTTGCCACCTACACTGACTTTTCCCTTTTCATCTTCAATCAGATGATCAAGATAGTCGGATATGGCGTCGTTGTACGGTACTATAGCATTATGCTTCAGGAAACAGCCAAACTTTGCACTGACTTTCGCCACTTTACGTTTCTCAGCCTCCAGTGTGTTGATGCGATCTTGCAGCGTCTGCAGGTGCCGCTGAGTCTTTCCAATGCTAGTATCTTTGTCTCTGATCTGTCTTTGAACGTTTTCATCAACGATCTGTCTCTCAACCTGAGTACAGTCGTACGTAATGTGCATATGCACCGACCAAGAGCAGCTGCATTGCTGGCATTGGGGTTTTCCGTCCATTGCGGCGCACCGCTGCAGTGCAACGCAGTTTACGATGTTCGTCTCAACACCCGTAAGGTAACAGTGCTCATGGCAATGACGCACATAGTCGATTTTGTCAACACCTCCGAATGAAATGTGTTTCACGCAGCTGCGAGCTGTGCAGACTGTTCGAGGGTAGTCCAGAGGAGTGGTTTTTAAATCAATGACCGGAATGTACAGCTTGCTGGTCAAATCTTTTTTGTGCTCTTTCGATTCTAGTATTTCTTGACGACGATCTTCTACCACACCGATGTTGTTCTGAATGGTGGATGTTATCTCAGCAAGAGGACGACTAAGTGCCAAGATGAGTCGACGAGCGTCGTTCAGCGACACGGTATTCCTAACCTTGTGCGGCGGCAAAGATGAAATGTAGTCGATCAGTCTTTCTGTTTCTTTGACAGACACTTCCCAGCTTGTTGAGTAGTTTTTCTTCTCTTCCTCACTGAACTTTACTCCTTGTTTTACAGCAGCCAATAATCTGACAGACTCATTATCGATGCAATATATAGTTTCTCTGCCTAATTGCAAGTCGATGTCTGTACTGTCTGCAATGAGCTTTTTAAGAGCTGGAAGCGTGTCTCCAGGCTTGTAGAAAGTACCTCGTGCGTTTGTGAAGCAGAACACAATGTTCTTGCTGGCATCGCGGTGAAGATGCGCCAAAAGCTCTTTAATGCAGAACTTAAACAAAACAGTCAATCGAGCGTTGTTTGGCTTCAACAGAATACAAATTCCGTTGATCTCATCAAGTGTTGAGATGTGGGTCATGATGTTTTGAAAGTTTTTCTTGTCATAGTCAATACCACGAGTGTCGCCTATGCCAGGAGTATCGATGATCCTGACGTGAATTTTTCCATGTTCGAAAACATACGTTTTCGGCATCTTAGTTTGCGATCGACCAACTTCTTGATCTTCGTTTTCGTCCGTTCCAGTCTTAATCTCGACTTCTTCATAATTCTCATTCGTCATTGTAAACTTCGATGGAATCAAACATACACTGTCGCCGGCTTCCGCCTCACCGAGCGTCGAATACGAGAGATAATTAGCAAATCCATTGATCCATGTTGACTTTCCCACTCCAGTCTCACCCAGAAAAAGAACATTCAATTCTCGAATTGGTTTCATGAATTTCACTTGCTCTTTTAAAACGTGAGGATGAAACACAAGAAAGTCGTTGCCGTGGTTGTGTCCATTGCATTTGTAGCTGAAAGCAGTCATAGGTGCTTTTCCACACGAACAGTAGAAATAGTCGTCAAAACCGTATTCGATTTGTTCTTTGCAAACACCACAAGACCAAATTCGCTGGTTGTTGTCGCATTTTGAGCTCGCACCGGGACAAGGCAGTTCAACCACTGCGCGCCTCCTAGGTTTCTCAGTAAATGTCTGCTTTTTCTGTGAGCTTTCAGCAACATTTAGCGAAGCAAGGAGAACATATTCTCTGGCAACGTCATTATTTGCAACCTGGCCATGTTTATAGCGATATATTGCAATTTGTCTGTCTATCTTCACTCCACGAACAATATCGCAGTCAACGTATGCAAATATAGCGACGTTGCTGTTTCCTGATGTCCTTGCATTCTGTCGTTTTTCCTGTCTGACGATGTCCAGAAATGTGCTGCTATTTTCTTTCCAAACTCCAGGGTGTTGGCGCTTGGCTGATTCCGTCGCGTACAGAATGTAGACATCTGAATCGCGTGTAATTCTGCGTAAATCTGTCTGCGAATTGCCGATGATGACGATTCCTTCATGAATCAGCTTGTCAAAGAATTCCATCTTCTGCAACACTGGCTCAAGACTCTGTAAAAAAGATCTTAAACTGTCGATGGAGTAGCCACCACGTGAAAATGCACTGATGATATCCTCCAGCCGTGACTGATCGAGATGTCCAGACCGAACTGAAACAACTGCTCTGGCAACGTCCTCGTATAATGACTTCTCAGCTTTCTGGAATGCAGTCAAAAACTCGTCTATTTTGCAAAATGCTTGGTTTTGTAAGTACTCTCTGCGACCACTGACGTATTGAAAGAGGCGAGCAAAGTTGCATTTTGTCTCGGTTAATTCACGAAAGAATGCAATTGACTGGGTTAGAAAAGGCTCTTCTATTCTAGTCGGCATTGATGTTACTGATGAAAGTGGCATGAGGATAAACGACATGGGAACGCCTTTCCCATCATTGACGGAATGAATGAGTTGGGGGAGATTTGATAACAGTGCAGTAGCGTCTTCCAGGAAAGGATGACGTAGTTGGTTGCCTGGCGACAGACAGTTGCTGAAGCAGTTGATGGTATAGCTGTTATTCACGTCAGTTAGCACTTGGGAGTCCGGCTGAGTTCTCGACTGTAAAATAGACATCACCATCTGCAAATGCTGTGAACTGCCATCTGCAGATTGTCCAGGCGAGATACCTGTATCTTTACGATCAAGATAGACGACGACAGTTCCTCCCCACACTATCCCTACAACTACATGTGTGGCTGGGTCACTACCATAAGTAACCTTGTGTGACGATATCAAATGTTCAATATCTGTAACATTGCATACTTGTTCGCGCAAGGTACAGGCGGTGCGCAAGAAGACGGCGTTCGTGGGCGTTATATCAATATGATCGACCAGACCTAGCAGAACACTCAACTGTAAATCTTTTTCATTAACAAGCGACGTACTTTTAGCATAAACAATGTCACCAATAAGAGACATTTCCTGATAAGACTCCATAGGTGTGGCGTTGGTAGCGAGAGTTTCAGCGGAGCCAGTGACCACGGACTGTCCAGTAAAACGGTCAGTTCTGATGTCGTAGAGGTCACCGATGTTGGCCGACTGACCCAGTGAAGTCCGCGTCAACTGCCCGGGAAATGCCGCTAGCGTACCTATTCGAAAATTGCACATGATCCCTTGGTGCTTAACATATCGAAATAACAAGATGCTCAGCTATCGCAGAGAGACCATGCGGCAGGGTGCGTTATAGTTTTCGCCAAAAGTAAAAGACTGGAACTGGGAGACAATATTTTTCGGACATTATAGGTCTATCTTCAACCAGTGTGATATAATCGGCCTGAAAATCTGTCGAATTCGGTGAAAAAACGTAAAATAAAGGCTATTACGGCGTTCAAGGTCATTCAAGCTCATCGAGGTTGGTACCAATCGAAAGCCCGTATGCGACTTCCTATTAGTGATTAATAGTAACTGACATCCTATCTCCTACCGTTTCCGAGTTATCGCAGCTTATTGTTCAAATTTCGGACACTTTGCGTTTTCGAGCCACCCTTTGGGGGCTTAGGGACAACGTACAATGTTCATCTTCGGCTCATTAGAAAGCGTGTAGTGGACTTCCTATTAGTGTTAATTGAACTTTTTTTCGCTAGGTGTTACGGCTGAGTCGCTACGAGCAAAAAGAGATGAAAAATCGGCGATTTCGCTCCAACGCGGTCACTTTGATCCAAAATTTCAGGTAGAAGGGATCGCCCCCCACTAATTATTTTTGCACGGTTAGTTAGGCCAATGAATGCCTGTAGCAGACTTTCTTCAAGCGAAGTGCGATTTTTTACGGAAATCGGCCGTTTTGCGTTTTTGAGACCCCCTTTGGGGGACTTAGAGGCAACGTACGATGATCATCTTAGGCTCATTGGAAAGCGCGTAGTGGACTTCCTATTAGCGTTAATTGAACTTTTGAACGGGGGCGGGTTGACCCAAAATTTCAGGTAGAAGGGGCCGCCCCACCAACCATTCTTCTTCTCAGTAAACTAGGGTAAATTATCTTTCGTATGGTATAAAAATCTGGACCGATCTTTCTACCGTTTTGTTACAATGCACGCGTGTGTCAGACGGACGCACAGACGGACGGACGGACGGACAGAATTCTCATCGCTAGACCGCGTCTGCATTACATGCAGCGCGGTAAAAACATCCATTGTCGTGAAATATAGGCCTATTACTATAACGTAAGCATGTCCAGAAGGGGCCACGGGGCTATGTTCTAATCCGAAAAGGAAAACACCAAGGGTGTGGGCAAAGTGTCATGCGAAATCTAAGCTGGCTTATGACGGTCCTCTGTTCTTTTCCTCCTCCTGATTTTCAGACTTGTATCAAGTTCGACTTGATCTATCTTCTACCACTGTGACGTAATCGGCCTGCAAAGCTATCGAATTCGGTGAAATAACGCAAAATAAGGGCTATTATGCCGTTCAAGGTCATTAGGTCACCGATGTATAGTACCAAATACCAATCTAAGCCCGTATGCGACTTCCTATTAGTGATTAATAGTAACTGACATCATATTTCGTACCGTTTCGAAGTTATCGCAGATTACTGTTTAAATTGTGGACACTTTGCATATTTGAGCCCCGTTTGGGGGACTTAGGGCCAACGTACACTGAGCATCTTATGCTCAATGGAATGCTCGTAGTGGCTACCTTTCGTGTTAATTGAACTTTTTCACTAAGTGCTACTGCTGAGGCGCTACGAGCGAATATTGACTGGAAATCGGCGTTTTTGAAGGGGTTGGTCAGTTTCAGCCATTATTCATGTAGTAGGGAACGTCGCCCGGGAACTGTTTTGCACGGATATCTAGGCCAGTGAATGCCTTACACCACTGTCGCTGACTGTATTCACGAAAGAAACTTTGTAGGAGACTTTCTTTAAGTGAAGTGCAATTTTAGACGGAAAACGGCCGTTTTGCGTTTCTGAGCCTCCCTCATGGGGGCTTATGCGTACGATGATCATCTCAGGCTCATTGGCAAGCGCGTTACGTGGACTTCCTATAGTCATAATTGAACTGTTTTCGCTAGGTGTTACGGCTGAGTCGCTACGAGCGAATATCGATTGAAAATCAGCTTTTTTTTTGCTCGAACAGGGTCAGTTTGGCCCAAAATTTCAGGCAGATGTGGTCTTCTTCCACCAAGTATTCTGCGTGTCAGAAAACTAGGATACACGTTCGTTCATATGGTATAAAAATCTGGGAAGAGCTTTCTTTCGTTTTGTCACAATCCACGCGTTTGACAGACAGACAGACGGACGGAAGGACGGACGGACGGTCAGCTTTCTCATGAATGGACCGCCTGCATTCCATACAGCGCGGTAAAAACTGCACCATTTTATTTTTGCAATAACTTTTTCTATCCAAGGTCCATTTTGATAATTTTTGGCAGGCACATACATAGGAAATTTACAATCATAAACATATATCACATTCTTCATAAAGTCGAAAACAGAGAACCAGCTTAAATTTCAACAGCACAACTCGCTAGTACATCGTGTGCGCACAACCCTCGAGGTGCTTCGTCGAGAGACGCCAGACTACATCAAAACACCAAACCTGTGGCTTCTTAACATATCCTACTTCAGTACTGTTAATTATAGAATCTTGACAATGCTAAAGGAGTAGGTAAGTCAATACTCTATGCGAGACGTTGATAAGCTGAGGTAACGTCAGATTGACAGACAGACGATCATTGATCAAACGATTGATCGGTGCATGGTGATACAGTCCGAGAGCATGAGCAAATGGCCAGAGGTGGACATGTGAAACATTTGACATAGTGCAATGTTTTACTATTGCACTGCATTGTTGGTCCATACATTTTCATACTTTATATGATGTTTTATTTAAATGTTAGATAGGATAATGACGTGACGTAATTGACGTTGGTTATGACACGTGTATGCACTGCGATTTACAAGGCAATTATGAAGACACTGTTCGACAGAGATTAATGATTTTGACAATGTTTTGTTCAAAATTTACCTTGCTACAAGTTTGCCGAAAATTATCAAAATAGAGCTTAGTTTGACAAACTTATTGCAACAATAAAATGGTGCAGTTTTTGACTCACTGTGTAACGGTCTAATCGACTCTGGCACCGATGGAGGATTTGGCACGGATGGAGGCTTTGGCGGTGGACAGCGCTGATCCTTCTCCAGTATGACGAATGTGCTGCCAGCAAGTTCTGTAATGTCATCCTCTTCATCGATCTCCGTGCCATCTTCTTCCAGCACGAGCTGGCAGCCCTCAGACGAAATTTTCAGCTTATCGCATCCTGCATGCATCAGCCAGTAAACTACTCGTAGTTGCGTACACCGGTAACAGCGAAAGAAATAATCATCCGAAAAGCGGCGCAAGTTCTTGCAGTAAATTAACAAATCATGATTCACAGTGTAGATGCAACACCGTCAATCTGTATGCCTCCACCGCTATAGCATTCACACACCGATGATAGCGCCCTCTAGCGAGTATGCAGATGATGGTTAACGGCCAACCGACGGACGGACAAGGGACAGACGACCGGAAAACATAATACCTCTCGTCGCATATTGTTGTTAGCGGATGCATAAAAAGTAGTAGTAGTAGTACCGCAGGTCCGCAGTAGTAGTCTGATACATTGTGAAAATGTAAATTGCAATTAAGTGGCTTGTGTCTACTTTAGGAGAATGCTGTCTCCAATTGGTCGGAACTCTCTGTTCTGCTGCAGACGTTTTGGTGTGCGATTGTTTGCCATTGCCCATATAAATCATATAAATAAGTCTTTTGTCTGGGCACATTATCAATCTCAGCTTAGTGTATCATATCGCAGTACTGTGTATTTGCTTCTAGAATTGCTGTTTGTGAAATTTGGGTATCTTTCTGTTTCATGTCTATCTCAGGCTGATATTACCTATGCTATTGACTCCATTTGTATGTCTTGATGTGTGATGTTTTTATGCTTCATGTCATATATGTACTTCGTGTATGATTTTTTTATAATAAAATAATAATAATAATGCTGCGAATCAGACGGAATGATCAAACAGATTTGAAAGCAAACGAACTCTATTCGACGAACTATGGACGAACCCATGGATGAACTGTCCGTGTTTCTTTGATAAATAAATATATATATATATATTTATTTGCTGTGAAAACAGGTACAAGTATGCAATGGGATCAAATATAGCAGGCACGACAAGGCTGAAGATCAGCACTAACAGCCGCCCAAAAGGAAACATAAAACA
>Ga0049105_1001688_pt1 | contig 10202 bp, 4 predicted proteins | sample WorMetvaBAHAMAS1_FD_61260 | JGI IMG/M metagenome (GOLD analysis project Ga0049105, IMG submission 61260) | Worm MetaG Olavius vacuus BAHAMAS.1 | ecosystem: Host-associated > Annelida > Digestive system > Unclassified | place: Germany: Marburg | collected 2013-04-09 | reverse complement strand
TGTAGATGCATTGGCAAGAACACATTCAATCATAATGGGCATGTGGTCAGACAAATTACAACTTAGATCAACGACACGAAAATGTGAGACAGTACATGGGTCACTTGTTAGGAAAAAATCGTTCCATGTGATTCTAAAATAACATTAATGACTGAGTAGCAGTGACAGGCCTGCACGCACGTTACAGACAGACAGACGGATTTACGTCGTTTACGACATTATAGCGAATGTGAACGTGAGATCACCATCAGTTACCGCACCGGGTATAAATATTACATACTTATACGACCACGTGATCATTGTTGTCAAAACATACCAAGGTCACGTGATGTCTGGTTGAGTACTCGGCACGTTGCCAGAAATTTTATGGTGGAAGAAATGGATCCAGTTCGACAGCAAGTAATGATTAGTCAGTTCGTGTATGTCGCAGGTTGTCGTCCAGAGCACGCCAGGCAACTGCTGGCCGAAAACAACTGGCAGTTTGAGGTCTTTGTCATTTAACATGTTTCGTTCTTTATCTTGTTATTGTCTGCGGCAGATTTTTAAAAGGAGCCTTGACCTATTTCCTGCATAGGTGCTTAATGGTGACATAAGTTTCCTGAAAGACGATTGAGAAGGTAAATGTTAAGTTATATTTAGTGACCACCGTGTTTCGGTTTTGTGCGTCATAGTGGCTTGCGTGACTGGTTTTGTTTACAAACAAGATGACGTCACGCACTCAGGACCAAAATGTTTTCTTTCAAACGTTTTTCGCTGCTCGTTCCATTGTTTCATTGTCTGATCATGAAAGTCACGAATTGTCGTTACATTATTGTATTTTTCATGGTCGTCTTAGGTTGCGGTCAGGGAAAGACTACAGAATCGGTACCTTGTGCTATAACTGGCCCGTCTGCGCATGCATCACAGGCCTACAGCACGTCGAGTGTACCGATAGTGTAATCATGCCGCATTGAGATTTGTAACCATGCAACTTGTCATGATATACAAACAGTATGCATGGATGTTAGCATTATTCTTAGATATAAATAAAATGTTAATTAAAATACTGATTAACATTGCTCCTTTAAAAATATGTAGGCCTGGGCCCAAATTCACAGATATTGTCTTAAGATTTATCCTAAGATGTGTCATAAGATCATCTTAAGTCAAAAGTTATGATGTTGCAAGATTATCTTACGACATATCTTAGGATAAATCTTAAGAAGACGACAGACCTATCTGTGAATTTGAGCCCAGTTGTCCTAAGAAATCTAAATGGTGATTGTAATATTTTGTCTTAAGATAGGTCTTACGATTGTCGTAAGTGTTCTGTGAATTCGCCAGTTGTCTTAAGATTGTCGTAAGTCCGAAAATTGTCTTAAGATTGTCCTAAGATCGTCTGTGAATTTGGGACCTGGTCTAGATTAGTTTGTTGTGCAAAGGACGAAAATCACTTTCGGGAAAGTGTACGATAGATATCCTGCATCTCTGAACGTGCACTAATTAAGCAACGTTTATTGTACTGATACAGTAATCTTGTCCCTTTGTGTGTATTTTAATGTTTTTTTTGCATTACAAACAGACTACTAAGATGAAAGTTATGTCACTGACTCGTGATCATTACCAGTAGCAGTTATTTGTGCATGTGCATGTGCATGTGCGATACGAGTAGACAGCTCTGAGCTCATTTCTTCAAGAATCTCCTGCACCAATGTGCTGCGGTAACGGAGTCGGAAACTGCCCATCATACACAGTAAGCAGTGTCATGCTCTGTGCTGTTTGCCTTACACTGTATGATTTCAACCTTCTGTACTGCATAGATTGAGCAATTATGCACCTCCGTTCACTTCTGTGTCTTGTCATTTGGCCTTACAGTTCGGAAGTTTTATACCATTGGCAACCAGTGTGCTGTGATAAGGTAAAGTGTCATTGGGCTATTGTGCTAGTAACATGCAGCAATTGACCCCTGTAACTTTTTCGGGTCCAGCTGCATTGGTCTCACCTGCTGCCATAGTCATGAGATGAATGTCTCACCTGTACATCACTGGCATTGGAAACTGCTGCATCAGTATTGGTATTTTTCAGTCAAGATATGTGCTTCATTGTCAGTGCCTGCCACCTCAGGGTATGGTATATTGCCAATTTGCCATTATAATGTGGGTCTGTGTTTGCTTGTATCCGGTATGTGTTGTGTGCTAAAATGTGATAATAAAAATGTATCGGTAAATGAGGTTTGTTTATTGCAAATTGGTCGAAGCATGACATCATGTAGTTGTTCTTCTTGGTTTTGCCTCAAGTGTAGGCTTCGTAACATCTAGGAAGTTATAGAGAAGTGCGGTTTGTGATTCTGTAAGTGGCTATGTGTGTACACTGTCAAAGTGGTATGAAATGTGCAGATGCGTACACCGTCAAACACGCCGGTAACGCCGCCCAACTTCCCAGACACGCTCGCGTCCCTAGCGAAGATGTCGACAACCGACAGCAACTCGTCGACTACAGCAGTGACACAACCAACGCGACAGAACACAGTATCGTCATCGACACTGTCATCAGTCGTGCCACCGCTGTCTCACGCACACTGACACGCTACATGCTGCCCTTGCGTTGACTACAGGGTCATTCTATGTCAAATTCGCAGCTGACCATCTCAGATTTTTGCCATTTTTGGCACAGTTAGAGACCGATTTTGGGCAAGATGTATTGCAAAATGTTAGCTGTAAATATATGTTTGTTTCATAATGATGGGGCCAGCCAACAGCATCCCGTGACACTTTAGAATGTGAATGTCAGCTTCTATGTCACACAGACTGATGATATTTTCTGTGTATTATCATTCTGATGGTCAGTTAGGAAATGGTTGTATTGGATGCCTGTATTGGCACAGAATGACCCTACTGGCTGTAGCCCATCTGGCCGTATCATGATTCGGTTGGTGTACATAATGTATTGCTGTTAGATAGCAAGGACATAACATGCTGTCCATCAGCTGACCACGCCCACTTCCATAATGTTCATGAGTGGCGACAGCTGTCTATTACCTCATGCCATGCCCTGTGTAACACTGCGCCGAGATGCATGCCGTACCTGGGTGACGATGTTACCTGGTCGTATACCTGACACATGTGAATTTGCTAATGATGCCATGTAAGAGATCTAGCCAATAATGCAAAGAATTTCTACCAGCTTACCATCAGGGATGTTAACAGTATGTGTGAAAACTATTGTCAATACCAATAACAATACTTTGGCAAGAAGTATTGCCATTACAAATACCAATACTTTTGTGGCAGTACTTTTTACCGTTTTTACATTCAGCAACGTGCATTTTTTTCCGCATTCATCTATTAATAAAGTTGATAAAATGATTGTTGTCGAGAAAATGGCAAAATCACTATTGTAGCAGTATCTACTTTAGATGCAAGACTACAGTCCTAGCTTTTACTCTTTCAGTCACAGTAATGTTGTTGACAGATTAACGTAACTAGTGCACCTGACGACAAAAGTATTGGTATTGAATGTTGCCAAAAAATACGTGAAAAATATCGCCGATACTCAATAAGTATTGCCAATACTGTTGGTAGCAATACCAATAGTGATGTCAACAACACTGCTTACCATTTGGTGTGAAAACCCGTGGCTGTGATACATCTCATTTGGGGTCATGATATGAAATAAGGTTGTAGTTTGGCAAATGAAAATTGTGCATCCAAGTACGTGGTGTTGAACCAGGTCACAGTCTCTACTTAAGAGTAGAAAGGACATTGTTCAAGGCTGTATCATTATTACATTTGTTACTTTCCTTTTGTCTTGTGCAGGGCTCGAAGTGGAAAGAAAGTGCCGGTATGGTCTGGGGATCAAGGCACTGAGGGGGTGGGGTATCGGGAGGGGGTATCCCCTTCCCCAGCCAACTAGAGGGTCTGGGAGAGCATCATGAGCTCCCCCAGTGGGGTCCGGGGCGCAGCCCCTGCTGAAAACGATTTTGGTGCATTCTGAGGGCGCTAGAACGGCTCTCGTTGCCATGCATGTTACTGAAATGACTAAAGCTTTAGCAATAAAATTTTGACTCAAACTTGGTATTTCTCATGCAATTGAGGCATTGCGTGGTGACTTGAGTGAATCTGCTGTCTAATTTTTCAACCATGACATGCTTGTCCAATTGTCGATATCTCACATGGTCTATTCCACTCTCGCCTCAAGACTCACTTGTTTTCAAAGTCTTCCCCCCCCAAAAAAAAAATTCAATCTTTTATTTAAAAACGGTGTATTTTGGTAGAATCTGATGTGACATGACTGACAAAACTACCACCAGTGAGTGCTGTGTCCTGTGTACACTATAGATACGGTATCAGGGCGTGTGTGATCCACTTTTCAGACCTATTCCTACAGGTCAATTTGATGCGTAAGCGTAACTGCAGTTACGCACGTGATTTCTATCAGCTGTTCAGCTCATTGAGGCGCACCGGTATGGTATTTCTCGGGATGGAAGTGTCGGTATGATTTATACCCGTCCAGGGAAGTGCCGGTATGGCATACTGTCTCATACTGTCCCACTTTGAGCACTGGTCTTGTGTCACTCATATGTCAGCCTGATCTTAAGTAACAGTCACGGAGTTTGTTGCACATGTGCGATATGTACTTTATGTGCAGTGTAGAATGCCATAGTTCTGACTGACAAATTTTGTGAATCTTCAGATGATAAACTTTAGATGAAGCAGCTTGTCAACAGTTAGAGCTAAAACATGTCATATGTTGTGGGTAAAGCAAAAGAACTGGACTGTGAATGTCAACACTCATTGTTTTCTGTGTTAGGTAAATGTGTTTTCACGTATTTTATTTATTTTGTACTGAAAGAGCACTTGTTTACATATTTCATAATGTTTGTGTCCATATAAAATAGCTATTACTGTAAAACCCGTTTTTTTCGCATGCCCTATATTTCGCGAATTTCGCGAGCCTGGCACGTTCGTGAAAATAATGGGCCGCAAAAATTTGAATACAGTAGCGTTTCAATGTAGTAGGAAGCAAATATGCTAAAACCGGGGTCCAAAATAATTAAATTGACTCAAACGCCAAAATTAAGGGTTTTACAGTATACAACATCTGTTTCAGCTGCAGTTATGGACCTCCATGGAGGTGAAGGGTAAATTTTGTCAATTTAATGTGCAGTCTCCTCCCCAGTAACATATGCAAAAAAGCAGTAATAATCATTTGTTTAGGTGAAAAGTTATAATTTCACAGATATCAGCAGCGCCAGGTAAGTTACTTTACTTTCTTGTCTGGTGACACAAACTGTCACAAATCTCTGCGGAACAAAAATGTCTGAGGACAATTTTCACCTACTCGAAAGCTCACACCCTCCCTCGAATTGGATTTGAGACCGAATTTCTAACGGAAAGGGTTGTAGTGGGAGAAGGAGAGAATAGAGGGGGTAGAAAAAGTAGTTTGGGAGGGAACGGGAAATGGTTTGTATTGGGTCGAGCCAGGGTCGAGCAAGGTTTAACGTCCCACCAAACACACAGGTCATATCGGGCACGGGTTTTTACAGGTCGAATGATCCAACCAACAGTGTCAAAGCACTGAAGGATAATTTCGTACAGCACCGAAGGGAGGATAGACGTCCGTGAGTAGCCAGTTAGTTTTTCATAACATGCAGTGTGAGTGATAATTGGCAACCGCTGTCCATCAGTGTGTGACTCGGCAAGCACTGTTTCTTTGCGACAACCTCTGTGTGTCTACCACGATGAATGAAGCGTCGTGTTAATTGTGCTCCTCATGATATTAGTTGGTGTATCGGGATTATGAAATTATGTTAACTCGAGATATAAATTTTTTGTACGTTAACTAGTGCTTAACTGTACTCGGTGCAGTTTGTAAGGCTTCGAAGTTCGATTTTAACATTCGTCTTGTTCGGTAGTTTTCTACTAAATGTTTACGGTGTTGTGTACTACGGATTTAGCAGTGTGTGTAGATGTAAAGTTTTCATGTATGTCATAGAATTTTGTAAATCTGTGAAGCGATCACTGTAGATATGTGCAAGATGTGTTAATAAAAACGTTTGATGGTGATTTTGGCACTGAGCCTACATGCAGTGGGTATATCAGATTTCATGTAGGACTAACGACACGTAAATGGCCACAGATCTGTAAGGTGATCCAGCATGACCAACCGTAACGGTGTTTGCTGCACCAAACACTATGAAATACTTTTTGATAAAATTTTCCCAGTGCTCACAATTCATATGTCAACAGACCTCAGCCAAGGCAGATTCAGTCCAAACCTGGAGTCCAGGGATACAGACTTCCAAAATTTGATAAATTGTTCCTTGTCCAAAGGTACATTTCTGGTAAAATTTGGATAAAGATCCCATTGGTAGTTAGATGCAAACAAAGTTGCTTTGTGGCGACAGAGCTTTTTTGCGGCTGCACTGCGAGCTTGGAACAGGCTACCGACGGAGCTGAAACTGCTGCGATAGTCGTGATCTGAAGACATTTCTGTTTCATTCTGTCTACAGGCACCAGGATACGGATTGACTCTGTGATGCACTCTTGGTCTTCTAGTAGGGGGTGCAATACAAGTGCCTCAGTTACAGTTACAAAGACCATTTATCCCAGAACTTGAGGCAGAGACAAGCTGGATCCACAACTGAGGCAAGGGAGTTCACTGTGTCACGACAGTGTGATATTGTCATTAGCGCACACATTATTACACTCCTGGCAGTCCTGGAGCGTAATTTACTAATTTTGCTGTACATATGCACACCATGAAGAAATATAAAACAGTAACCTAAAGCTGAGTGAAGGCACACATTCACTGTTCATATTCAATCTTTGTACCTTTTCGTCAACATCAAAACTCTACAGTTGAAACCGGCAGAAAGTGTATATGGTGCAGCCAATGCCAGGAGAGTATTTACAAGACCGAGGCAAGCCGAGGTCGAAGTCGTTCGAGACTGAAGAGGGAACCAATTTGCCTCGAGGCATGCCCTGAGCCATGTCACCTCCTCGAGTATTACATCACGGAGGGAGGTTACCACTGTTTTCTGTCATACCCACCGTTATCTTTCAAATCACAAAGCATCTGCAGTGTTTGGCACTAACAAATTACTCTGCTTCGAGCTGGAGGGACGTGTATGCGAACACGCCCAGAGTTCGCCAGAAGTATGCATGAAATCTTTTTGGCAAATGTGACTGCCCCAAAAGTGTTGAACAAAGCTGTAAGAAACATAAGTGTATTGTTGACACTGTCAAATTACAGCAGGACACAATGCACTTGTAACACAACAACACAAAAGTCAATTACAACTTCACAAATGAAACAAGGCAAACGAGTTTACAATCGCGTGCAACGCAACAACGTGCATGTGGTATAATATCAACCGTAACAAACTGCCGCAAACTTGACACAATCCTATGTTCAGCACACGCATGAAAAAATTAAATACTTGTAGGGACAGAATGACGCCTTCCAATGTCATTGGGGACGTAACGTGGCATCACGTCTCTCAAATTACACGTGGACTCACGATGGTTCATTTCCGCGGCTGTACAGCATGGAGTAAAAATGGCATACTGCAAGTGGAATGATTTAATCTGAAATGATCTCACCATGCTGAACAGTGGACTGGAGAATATCAGTAGGACTGCATAAAGTCAGTCGCCTTGCACGCCTCCTGCTCTACATCCCAGCATCGGCTACTCTTCTCTGTGTCATGCTGCCCGAGCTGGCATTTCACTGAACCAGTAACATGGCGCCCTCCCGTGGTTCGCCTACACGATTACATCAGATCTCCTCAAACAGTGGCTTCTCCTCTACAAACATTTATAATCTGGCGATGGATTGATCTACATGGCAATCATACGCAACAGCCAAAAGGCTGAACAGTTAATGATGACAATTACTCCAACTGTTGAACAGAAATGAAATCGACTTCAGTGACAAATAAAACGTCCACTGACACTTCACATACCATTTTGTCTGCCACAGCGAAACTGAAAATGTTGCCTACAACATACACTCATTACAGGTTATTCAAACTTCACAAAACTCCCTAACTATCAAAAACAGACACGACCGAAGATTATTTTGATTTGTGTTGCTGTTATCTGCTGTTCTGTCTGTTTGCTGCTTGCTGTTTGCGCGGCGGGGCCATCTCAAATATCTTCAAGTCAATGTTTGGATTGTCAGTAATGTGCAGCTGTGACATGCTCAGCGGCGACAGAAACACGAACTGACAGCCACGCTTCTTCTCGGCTGCTTTCAACATCATCTCCATGCACACGCGACGATTTACAAGGTCCATGAACACGTCGAATTCGTCGAGACAGCGGAATGGTGAATCCATCACGTCCCACAGTGCCAGGATAAAGCACGCCGTCGCAAAGGAGCGCTCGCCGCCAGACAGGCTGCGGATCGTCTTAGAGGATGGGACATTGTCAGATACGGCCTGGTTACCGGCAGCTGTGTTCAAGATGGGCTCGATCGTCCGGCGAGAATGTGAAACGTTCAGTTTGCCAGAGCAGCAGGGATTGACGCAGACATATCGGCAGAAGTTGCATCTCAAAATGAGCGAAAGAGATTCGCGCATGTGCATGCACCAGCGCTTGCGCTCGGCCAGCATCGACGCCAGTTTGTCGAGGAAGCAGGAAAGCTGGAACACTTCCAGCGAGACCAGTTCGAATCTCTCCTTCTTCTCCAGGTAGATTTTCCGGATCTCATCCTGGTCGCCGCGGTTCCGCTGCTCTATGGTGATCTGTCTCTGTATCTGCGTTATCTCACTCTCTATGTTCTGCGCCGTGCGGCGCGTCCGAATTTTCTCCGCACAAATCTGCGACGCTTTCGAAGTTGTCTCTTCCACTTCCTTCTCAGCATCAGCATGTCGTTTCCTGAGGTCGGCCAGTTTTGTCTCAAACTCTTTCATCTTCTGTTTGTAGTGTTTGTGCTCTTGCTTACAGCGTTCCACTTCATTGTCAATTCTTGCCAGTTTCTCGCGGTAAGGATCCAACTTCTGTGCGGCCATGCGGATGCGATCCTGGATGTTCTGCAGATCACTGTCCGTCACCTCGAGTCGGCGTTTTGCTTCGTCCGACTTCCGCGTCAATTCTTCCTTCTTTAACTTCAACTCGTCGATCTTCTTGTCAAAATTAGTGACTTCGTCCTCTAAGGTGCGTACATCGACCGGTGCAGGGTCCTCAACGTTTTTGAGCTCGTGGATTTCGGCACTTATTTCGTTTATTCGTTTCTGAACCTTTTGCTGCTGTGCCAATGTTTTGGTCAGCTCCTTCACACAACAAAACACACAATAACAACATTATGTTCGCTGAACATTTGCACACAAAACCATCCAATGGCATAGCATTAATGGAAACTACATGTGACGTGTTACTGTAACATCAGATATGTCTGGCAGTTGGATTCTGTGCTCAACTAAACCTGCAAAGGACAATGTAAATGTGCTGCTAATTTGTACAAATGGCAAACTGCATCCTTGTACAAATGCTCATACAGTCAACCACAGACGATGAACTGTGTCGTCATGTCCACTAACTAATCTTGCTGACGACAGCCTTACACAGCCTTATAATTTTTAGTGAACGTGAACTCATGTTCATGTTCGCTATATGTCGTCGTCCGTCCGTCTGTCGTCTGTAACGTTCGTGCACCCTACTCAGGCGATTGATATTTTCGGCAATGTTTCTAGGCCATTTGGTACCTTGGCCATCTGTGACCCTTCGGTGAAAATTTTACGGAGATCGTCCCAGGGGAACCCCTCCGTCGGGGGGTTAAATCAAAGAGGGGTAGAAAAATGTAGCGATTTTGGAGCTTTCAAGGCTATATCTCGGAAACGGTGCAAGATAGGAGCTAAGTTACTATTAATGACTAATAGGAAGTCGCATATGAGCTTTCGATTGGTACCAAACTCCGTGACCTTGAACGGCGTAATAGGCCTAACGGCTGCTTAATTTTACCGAATTTGGTAGCTTTCTGGGTGGATTGCGTAAAAGTGGTAGAAGATACACGGATACTTTCTGCGGCAGAAATGTAGGCCAACGAATGTAGTTTTTAACGATATATCATTTATGGCGCTATTGGCAGGAGATCTCCTCAAGCGATAGCGTTAAAGTGAGGCACTCCTCTCTCGCTAGCGAAAATTTGACGAATAATCAGCCGTAACTTGGAAACGGTGCAAGATAGGAGGTAAGTTAGTATTAATCACTAATAGGAAG
>Ga0049105_1001687_pt1 | contig 10203 bp, 3 predicted proteins | sample WorMetvaBAHAMAS1_FD_61260 | JGI IMG/M metagenome (GOLD analysis project Ga0049105, IMG submission 61260) | Worm MetaG Olavius vacuus BAHAMAS.1 | ecosystem: Host-associated > Annelida > Digestive system > Unclassified | place: Germany: Marburg | collected 2013-04-09 | reverse complement strand
TCAGCCGTAACAGCTGTGTGAAAACTGTCAGGGACAAAGTTGTAAGGCATTCATTGGCCTAACTATCGGTGCATAAATGATTGGTGGGGGACGACCCCTTCTACCTGAAATTTCGAGTCAAAATGGCCGCGTTGGTGCGAAATTTGAACAATAAGCTGCGATAACTCCGAAACGGTACGAGATAGGATGTCAGTTACTATTAATCACTAATAGGACATCGCATACGGGCTTTCGATTGGTACCGACCTCAATGACCTTGAATGACCTTGAACGCCGTAATAGCCCTTATTTTGCGTTTTTTATGGAATTCGACAGATTTTCAGGCCGATTATATGACAGTGGTTGAAGATAGACCTATAATGTCCGTAAAATATTGTCTCCCAGTTACAGTCTTCTACTTTTGAAGAAAAACTATAACGCACCCTGCAGCGCGGTCTCTCTGCGACAGCTGAGCATCTTGTTTACTTTATCTCCATTGTAAAGTTGCATTTTGTCAACTTTTATACTAACTAGAAATACGTTCTGTGGAATGTGGTATCTGCCCGTAGCCACATCCACAATGAACAAACTGTTCCTATAATTATGGCCGGATGCATAGCGCATGAATGAGAGGGCTACATTTCCACTTCCGGTCTAAAATCTGACCTCTATCGTGTTCCTCGACCCCGATTTCCTTTAAGACGCGGGAATTTCGGCGATTCTGCCATAAATAAGCGTTATATTGCATATTTTTCATTGCGCATGCACGAAACGGCCGTATTTTCACTTCCAGTCTAAAATCTGACGTCACCATCGTGTTCTTCGACCCCGATTTCCTGGAAGACGCGGGAATTTCGGCGGTTCGACCATAAATAAGCATTATATTGCGTATTTTTCACTGCACATGCGCGAAACGGCTGTATTTCCACTTCCGGTCCGAAATCTGACGTCACCATCGTGTTCCTCGACACCGATTTGATTTAAGCTCGGGAATTTTGGCGATTCGACCATAAATAAGCGTTATATTGCGTATTTTTCACTGCGCATACGCGAAACGGCCGTATTTCCACTTCCGGTCTAAAATGTCACGAAAATTTCGGAGATTTGCGTACATTTAAGGCAGATATAAGATTACTTAATATTTGAATGGGTTTTCGGACCTCTTGTCCTAAAATGGGGGTTTTGGGGGGCAAAATAGGGGAACGGGTGGTGCGATATTGACCCCCAACAAACTCGTTCTTACTTTTCGGGGTTCTTACGTCTGTGCCAATTTTGGTGAAAATCGATCAAGAAATGCGACTGTGAGAGTGTTCGCAGACGGACAGACACACATACACACACACAGACGCAAACCGATTTTATAATCTGTCCCATGCTATATGCTATAGCTATGGGACAGATAATAAACGAAAATGATGATGACGATCTATAAAGTTACAAACTTTTATAAACAATCCAGTTTTTTGGTGCATCATGCCAAACAGTATTCAAACAAACAGTATTCAGGTAACCTTGACTTTGGTGTCTTGTATGCGCCAGCAGCTTTGTCAAATGCACTGATGTCAACTTTTGCCTGATACACAACAGTCAACATATTGGCAGATTACTTTTCAATACACTGCACTTCATCATTTGTCTTTTAGAAATAATACACTGAGACTGTACAATGGTTAAATAAATGCACAGCTGAAGCTGAAAAGGCATTTTCGGTCTGATGACATTTTACAATGGTTGTAGTGAACGACGTTATGCCTAAACTAAAAAATCTAGAACTCATCTATTGCTGGCATGGCCGTGCAATCTTGCACAATTCACATTTTTGCTGTTGAGTCCAAGCTACCTGTTTTTGATACACTTTTTCTCGATAACCTCTGACAATATCACCATAAATTATGTATTTGTCGAAAACTAGATTCTTTGGGCTACATTTTTGTCAAAGACAGTATGGGTCTAACTTCAAACACTGTGATGTAATTGGCTCCCAAATCTCCTGATTTTGGTAAAATAATGCAAAATAATGGCCAATACGCCATTCATGGTCATCAATTTCTGTACCAATGGAAAGGCTGTATGCAACTTAGTATGTGTGAATAATAATAACATGCTGCCTATCTTGTAATGTTTGCAAGATATGGCAGATTACTGGTCCAACATTCGCCCTAAACAAGGGGTGCCTCTCTTCATGCACTCATTGGCAGTGAACCCGTATATTCAGGATGGGAAAATTGGCCTAAAAATTAAACATCCCTGTATCTTACGGTGTAAAGCATATATTTGGAACCATATGGGTATGACTCACGAGTGTGACAGACAGACAAACGGATGGACAGACAGACGATACAGACTCACTAACAGCATATGCTGTGCTTCACTACTTGCATGGCCAAAACTCTTGTCAGTGTCATTACATAAAAAACAGCCATGTATTTTAAGAGTCAGTAAGCTAACACACATTTCTCCATTCTCTAATACAGCAAAATTTGTAATCACAATCACATTCACAATCACATTATGACATTTGTATAGTGTCGCTACCTTGTACTGGTAGATTCAAGTAACAATTCAAGCAATTACAGATTAACAAGCAGCCAGTGAGCAGTGATGCTCAGCTGGTATGGGTGCGGTTTGTTTACATAACAGACAGATGTACACATACAGAGAGAGACAGCTTTTGACTAGATATACTATTAGCTCAGCCAGCTGAGCTAAAAATTAATAAAACACAAGTTTCAACGGCTGTAGGATGGGCATATTCTGTGTTGTTATGCACATTAAATATGCTTGAAGTAAAATTAACTATCATTCGCTAAACTTCACAAAAACGAGACAGTGAAGATGAAACCTGAATAGCTGAAGTTGAACTGAACTTGGGAACACACTGAAATAACCGACAGATTTCTTCAGCAACTTGTTCAACAATGCGGCACATAACACGCTCGACAAAAGTTGGACCAATGGAATAAACCTGAGCAAAGCACAACACTGCTACTCTTACAGAAGTAGCACACAACATAAGAAAGATACACTACTTAATTAAGACCGCCCAACATACATATAAACGGTCTTTATGTTTTACCTCTGTGCTTATTTCACCAACTGATCTGTAATATCCGAGATGGTCAAGCAGTGCCCCATCAAAACTTAATCAGTGGTTGGGTCCCAGGTCTTGCATGAAAAATTAACTCAAGACATTTCGCCCATCACCACCCTAACTTTTACAGAGGGAGTCAAGAGGTGCAAAATTTTCATTTACAGCGCTCTCTTTTCAAAATAGACATCCAAAACAAATGGGAGCGTCTATGATGGTTCACTAACCGCCCCTAATTTGGTTTAGTTTTGTCCACCCAACTCTGAGAACTAGATGACATAAATTAATACCAAATTTACCCCATGATAACTTATCATCATCATCATATATTCGTATAAAACAGTTGCAAATGAAGATATATATTATCTGTCAGTTATAATGCTAGATTAATACTTGGTGAACTCGTATAAGCCTAGATGTCATATCGACATTGCTGAACATAGTTAAGTTTCGAATTAAACCCTTACATCAGTGGCATAGAAAAAAATTTTCGACAGTGGGTGCATCAATCTGTATCTAGCATTCCTTCCTATCCATCCCTCTCAGCTGCCCTACCAAGTCGGCCCTACAATCAAACAAGTATAGCTCAGCTATTGCAGAGAGACGTTGCGACTGCTAAGTGGGTCAAATTTGATCAAAAGTGGAGGATATTCTGCGTATATTATCACTTGACATAATCAGCCTCCAAAGCTATTGAATTCGGTGAAATAACGCACCATTTCTTGTACTGGTCCGATATATGATGTCTTGTGCCGGCGTTTTCTAAATTTTATCACAACTTGTTATTCTAATGTTTCTGAGCTTATTCGCTTTGTCATTAAGCATGCCATGTTTAGTGCACGAGCACAATCGCCTATTGGTCGCAATTATGCACTGTATTATAAGAGATATGGGTTCAAGGTCGAAGATGAACTTAAGTCTGGTCTTAAATCATCGCGCTGCAATAATGAGGCTTTAATGTAGATGACTGTTACTGATTACTGTCATGTTAGTTGTGTGTTGGAACTGATTATGCTGAGAGCTGGCATTTTGTACACTCCTGACTACGAACGGAGTCGAGTGCAGATTCATTGTATGTTGACTGTTATCTGTACACGTTAGCTTTCGTAAATTCGATTAGCATTGTTTTTATTTTCATTCTTTTATGTCATTTACTTTGTGTACCCTGTGTACGAATTTCATATTAAATAAAATAAATAAAGTGACAATACAAACAGTTCTGTCAAATAGTGTTAATTAAAATTAATTAACTGGTAATGTTTGGTAAGTCACATTATTACCAGCCATACTAAAGAATATATCAGACATCTTTTTCGCTCAATACAGACGTTATGATTTCAAATATGGGTTATTAGTCTAATCAATATGCATAATAATAGTGGTTAAAAAATTTCCACAAATAATGCTGCTACTAAGACAGCTGTCAGCACAGTGACTAATATTTTAATTATCATATCTTCCTGATTTCAAAAATGGCAATAAAGACAATAATATTCAACTGTACAACAACAAAAATTTGTGAAGTAGTGAGTTATTATTTGGATCACGAATGCAGTTGCAAAGGGCAAGAAGACATCACACCATCACAGAAACAGACATAATTAAGCAAGCACACATTGTGGAATGATTAAGAATGAAATACAAAGGCTTGACAAACAAAGCTACCATATGCACATTGATTAGTCTTTATAGGAAGTTGTAAAGAAAAAGAAAACAGAAAGGAAAAGTGCTGAGATTTAACATGCAATTTTAAAGCTGTTAAATTAGCTTAGTGTATCACATGCATCAAACAAAATGTGAAAAGAGAGAAACAAAACAATGAACCGATGTGATAATAAGTCCAGAAATGGTCCTAAAAATCTGAGATCAGTCTGAAAAGGTGAAGGAGACTGCACTGGGAAGGATTTATGGAAAAGGTAAGTTTTGAGTCTAAGAGTGGAAGAGAGAAGAGTAATGCAAAGTGAAAGTGGTGACGATGAAGTTAAAGTTAAAGATAATTGTTAAGAGAAATTTATGAATATAATTCTGTATATTCATTAATAAAAAATATAGGCCTACACCTGCAGATAAAATCTGCAGATAAAATGTCACATATCTTCCTAAACTCACACACAAGAGGAGTGCAGTGCTAATGGCATTCACTGCCTAAAACGAGGCTTAGTAGACTAGGCCTACCCATAGTCTATCACTGTGCTCTGCCAAGCAATCTTTTATGTTCTGGTTGTGCTCTATGGCTTATTAACATTCAATAGTACTGTAATGAGGCATTAAAAATTAGGCCGAAATGAAAGTGCTTTTATTCTTTATCGCCCGCGAAAATACATATTAAATGTGTTTTTGTTGATAAAACAGAGTAAGAATGTCAGCCATGACTACAATGCAAACAATGTCAAGGTCGAGTCATGCTACATGCATGCACACTTAGTGTTATGGCTGGAAAACCCATGACAACAAAAATTATTACGTGTTTTAGTTCAAGACTAATTTATCTGAGTTCTAGTCAGTGTTGTGAATACCCACATTCGTACGCTGCAATGTCGAGACTAACTATGACCGACGTAGGCCTTAGTATGTGACTAGCTTATGACCGCATCATATACATGTACAGCCCTAGGTGTCTGCATACCTCAGCATGGACTTCCAGCAGACTCATGATTGATTCTTTAATGTAACTGCGCACACCTACAGAATGACACTGCAGTATAACTAATCAAATCTTCCATCAAACTTCAGTTAGCATGGTTTATAAAATAACACTCTGCAGCAAAGTTTAACTCAAAGAAGCCATATGTAGTCTGCAAAAAGAGACATTTAGAACAATGCAAGATCATCATTAACAAGAAAAAACAAACGTGGAAGATGACAGAAATGTAATAGGCTGATTATGTAAGCACAGCAATGATGACTCAGTGCTGTGTGTCACATTACTGCTTACAGACCTTAAATGACACATGAGGCACAAACCGGCTCCAGAAATCGATGTCATAAATTCAACATTAGATTCCAGTGCCAGTGTTTCATACTGGTTACATCTGGTGTACAAAATTAGTGCCAACTTATGACAGTTGATCATTGTTTTAAGTCTCGCACTGACTGATTAAGCTTACTGATGTTGATGACACTTGCCTGACATTAATGGTTGTGTTAATCACTGTCTAAAAAAAGCTAAAGCCAGTGATTCTTATATAGCATGTCTTACAGGGACGAAACCTGACCAGCCATGCTTTACAATCATCAAAAGTGGCAGTTGATCGGCAAGAGTCAATGGTGCTGCAGCGCTAATGCAGCCATCCATAGAACGCACTAACGAACAATTGGTCACGCGACAGCAGCTAGCGAACACACCACTGCCCCAATCAACCACACCAGGCCTTCACCCCGTAAGCATTCACCAGATGGCGCCACGAAAGCAGGCATCCAATTGCAGCTTACTACTCGCCTGTTGCCTGGAGTCTTCTGTACATTTCACTATTATCCACTGTATTCTTCTGTTTTTGTAAAATTTCACATTACTTGTTTCACTATAACTAATGTGCGAATGACATGCCAGAAATAAAGGTATACTGATTGACTGACTGACTGTCAAAATTAATACGGCAGCCAAGCGAGCATTTAGTGCATAAAAATGTAACAGTGATTAAATTTTTAATCACACAACTCTTTTCCAAAATAAAAACACTAAATGAAAAGGAAAGCAACAACCAATAAGAGAAGTCCACTCATGTTGATTTCTGGCATAGAACACAGTAGTGTTCTATTTGACACCAGACACTGGCGCCAGTAAAACAATAGTCGGCATGACACAGATGTCAGAATCTGCTGAATTTATGGTGTCAATTTCTGCAGCCAGTTTCTGGTTTGTGTGTCATGAGCTTTACATACAAAGAACCTGCAACTAATTCATACACATACATACCATACAAAAACAACTAGCAACTTGTTGCAGTGCCACATAGCACTAACATCCTTTCAAAATGTAAACTGTTCAACTTCAAAAGATCATTTCTGTGTTAAAACACTCAAAAGGGATTCAACGAAGCCAGCATATACTATACCTGTGACATGGTAAATCGCTGACCAGTCAAACATGCCGACATACATGTTCTGTTCCAAAGCTCCTATCACTGGTCCCGCTTTCTCCTCAACATATTTGTCAAACAATCTCGCATCAACATCACGATATGCCTTCCTCGCCAGCTGACAACAGCAAATTACATAAAAAATGTGTTAAATTTACACAAAGTTTTAACCGTTTTTATTAGACTAGTTGCCTAATACACTGTGTCTCAAAAAAAACATCAACGATGTTTTTAGCGAAAACTCGAGAAAGCATTGTCGCATTTTCACAATATTTGGCAGAAATATTACTGAGAAAGTAAGCAATAAAAAGATGCTATATTTTTGCACCTCACCTAATTAATGCTTCTGCACTAAAAACATGGGAATTGTATCTTTTCACGTAAATGTTTCATGTTGATTTGCCAATATACACACAAGTCACATCACATGTAGCACAGTTGTGCTACAGTGTTATAGGCGACAAGCCATTCCTATGGAGCAAGCCAAAATTCGACCCTCCATAACTTCGTACTCCCTGGACCGATCGTCACCAAACTTGGTATGGTTGATTACGCCGGCGACCCCTACTCAGATGCCAGTTTTAGTTAAATTCGGTTGAGTAGGGAATTCCCCGTAAATAGGTGAAATATAACCTCTCTGTGACTTTTTGTAGTGTCTCTTTTTTTCGTCGAACAGTCTAGCGACAAAACACGTGAACGGATCCACACGCATAATGGCTCAAAACGCGTGAAATCAGCCAAGGATGTGCCTTTTGCGGGTTTGTCAAAAAATGGTCACCCCCACCCCCACCAGCACCAAATTCTGAAAATTTTGCATTACAGAAGCCATTTTTCGCTCAAAACACGTATAAATCTTGGCGAAAGCCCCACCAAATTTCGTATTCAAATAGGAAACAGCCCATGGGGATTTCAAATTTGGGGTTAAAAATTTGACCAAAAGTAGAATTCTGGCAGTTTCTACGCATGCACCGCAGAAAATTGGCTAAAAATACATGAAATCGTGGTCGAATTTCCTAAATTTCTTGCCATATACGCAATCGGGCACGGAGAAGTCAAATTTGAGGTCGAATTTTACACCGGAAGTAGTCTTATGGCCGTTTCTGTGCATGCACACTAAAAGTGGCCAAAATGGCTCAAAACCCGGCCAAAACTCCGCGGTTATGTACGAACCTGGGAGCAGAGAACTTAATTTTGTACAATATTAATGCCAGAAGGACAACTGTGGTCGTTTCTGCGCATACATAATAGCAAATTAAGCAAAAAATAGCAGAAGCGAACTTGGCGAAGATGTTGTCCGTTTGCCAAAACTTCACGTCGAAAAGAAAACAAGTCCTGTACAACTTTGCTAATAAAGTGGTTGAGTAACGTGTGACGAAATGATTTTGTAGGCAACAACAGCCGAATGAGCATTGATAGGCCTAAACCAGTAGCAAATAGTAACACAAGAAGGACAGTTTAGGCCTATGCGAAAGTGTTATAATCAACGTTGCGCATATAAAACAGCAAAAGAGACACGCAATGTGATGTTCGTTGTAATTCGATTCATAAAAGTATAAACTAATGGTTTTAATTGAAGTTTTCGTTAACGCTTATCTGCATCACTGGTTGCCAAGTGGTTGGTGTCATAATGAGGTCACGTGTTGAGCAGACGACAGTGCAATATTATTACTAGTGACGAGCAGCTAAAGCAAATTCAGAGATAAAATCAAGTTCCTGGTAACCGAGTGAGTCAATGTACCAGGTAGTCCGGCTATTTTGTAAATCATAAAAAGTGCAGTAATTATCATGTTAATAAAAAAAATTAAACATACTGTTACTCTGCCGTGGTAGGTTACGGAATGTTTCAGGCATTTAGTTTAGGCATAGAGGGAAATAAAAAAACAGCAAATATAAATGTAAAAAACGACGTTTATAAAAACGGTTATAGGTGACTTAGTTGCACATCTAAAACCGCAAAAATTCACCGTTCTGTCAGATTTGTAAAGTACTGTATCATCACTGCATGCTACTGACACTGTAGTGATGGAACAGTACATTACAAATCTGACAAAACGGTGAATTTTTGCGGTTTTAGATGTGCAACTACGTCGCCTATAACCGTTTTTATAAACGTTGTTTTTTACATTTATATTTGCCGTTTTAGATTTTAGATTTAGAGAGTCATACAATAGCATGAGTATGAGTCGCGAGTCTCAAGTTTGAAGAAATCAAGCGGTGACTGCTTAAAACTGGCAAAGCAGTGATGCAGCAGTTTGAGTGAAATGATGCTATTTCGGAACTACTGCATTATCTCAGGTAGTGCAGAAGCACTAGTTAGGTGAGGTGCAAAAATGGCACTCAGTCATTTTGCCAATCATCCCCTAAATTTTCGGAGAGGTGAAAAATGATTTTCCACCCCGGTCGCCTTTGATGTGCTCTGGTTTCAAGGCGCAGCAACATGTTCACCCAACTCTCAAAATAAGGGGCTCACACATTGAGTGTTTTGAGAAGAAAATGGCAGAATGACACAATACTTTGTTGATGTTTTTTGACTGTTTGTGAAAAGATTTATGTAAGTCATTCTAAATGATGATGTAGTTGTTGATAACAACTGTGAATCCATAGTTAGTGAAAGCAACTTTGGAATAATAGCAAAAATGATTTATAATGAGCTATAACGGCTTTCAAGAATGTCTCTGCCATGTTGTTTGATCTCCGGTGAAATGCGGAATGCGGAATGCAGAAAGTTAGCGACTGGTAAGTGCTAATGTGTGGAATATATTGCTGCCTAATTGGAAAGTTCAATTAACACTAATAGGAAGACCACTACGTGCTTCCTAAGGAAGACCACTACGCGCTTCCTAAGGAAGACCACTACGCGCTTCCTAAGGTGTGATGAAGGTACGAGGGGCGTTCAAAAAGTTTTGCAACTTGATACCTCAAGTAATAAGTTGATAATTTTTCATTGTTGATTGAAGAAATACAATCCTTAGTTACTTCATATCCGCTGATAAAATGACTGCATCATTTGTAGTTATGACGTCACAGTGACGTCATTGTTAACAGTATGCGTAAGCC
>Ga0049105_1001686_pt1 | contig 10203 bp, 8 predicted proteins | sample WorMetvaBAHAMAS1_FD_61260 | JGI IMG/M metagenome (GOLD analysis project Ga0049105, IMG submission 61260) | Worm MetaG Olavius vacuus BAHAMAS.1 | ecosystem: Host-associated > Annelida > Digestive system > Unclassified | place: Germany: Marburg | collected 2013-04-09 | reverse complement strand
TCATGTGAGCAGTTCTTACAGGTCCAGCAGATTGGGTTTGTCACATTGGGACCCTTACACCATGCATAGAGGCGGTTGCCTAGAGTTGTATTACTGTAACATGGTGGAGTGGTCCTGGTGAGATTCAAGCCTTATCTGCAAGACCAACTAGTTTCCTTCAGTGCTTTGACACTGTTGGTTTGGTCATATGACCTGTAAAATCGTCCCCGATATGACCTATAATGCGTTTGGTGGGACGTTAAACCTTGCTCTATCTATCTAACTGATGGGATTGAAGCCTAATCCTCAGGACCCTATCTTCCTTCAGTGCTTTGACACTGTTGGTTGTGTCATTTGACCTGTAAAAACCCGTCCCCGATATGACCTATAATGTGTTTCGTGGGACGTTAAACCTTTATCTATCTATATTATCATGATTGATGCCAGCACCATAAATATCGTTCTGCATATTATTATTATTATTATTATTATTGTCGTCTGCGTTGTTACTGTACTGTTATGCAGTTTGCCAATTCATTTTCTGTCATGACAAGAGATTGTTGGGCCAAGTTTGTTTTAGCGACTGATTATAGCTGCGCAAAAACATGTCGACAAGTTCTGTCTAAACATGTTGGTTGACTTGCGCTTAGCTTCTATGACAAGCCACCTGTGCGTTTTCTGTTTATTTTGTTATCGTCTCTAGTAGTAATAACAGATGGGACTCGGCTCTGATTTTTGCTTGTTGCAGCTTGATTACAAGGTTACAGCCGAGAAGATCGAGGAGATATTTAGGATCGCTGGAAATGTGCTGCATGTTGAACTGAAAATGGATAAAGACACGAACAAGTTCCGCGGCATGGCGACTGTTCGCTTTGAACACCCGGTTGAATCAGTTCAAGCCATCTGTATCCTGTGTTTGCTTGCTACATATGTTTACAACTCCTGTATTGCAGTTTTTGTAAGATCACCTGTAAACACTGTCAGTAAAAAATAATAAATAAAATGGTGCAGTTTTATCTGTGTGTACTATAAGTTTGTGGCATGTAATTTAAGTTATAGTGATATAAGCGTGTGTCAAATATTTTTTGTCTGCTGTTTCGTTTTCTCTATTTGTTTCCAAATGATACAAAATAACACATTCACGTATTGTGTGTATTGTATCCTGCTACTAGAGTGTTGTGTTTAGTTGGTTTTAATTGTCATTAATTGGTTTATTCACATAGTCTTGTCTTAACATCTGTTTCTCTCGACTTGTGATGCACTGCGTTAAGTGTAAACGTACTACATACATATAATAAACAGCATAAAGCTGCATGTACATGGCCATTTCGCTCTGGCTAATGTGATAATACATCTAATACATCTCTTGGGTTATTTTGATTGTGCTGTGAAAGACACTGCGGGGGCACTTAACCCAAGCTGAGTGATGACGTGTCATGGATGTTGGTATTAAGATGGTAGTACACGGAGACTTGTCAGCTTGGTGGTCGCTGAAGTTGAAGTTCAATCTGTACAATTATGTCTTCAGCTGTCAGCGGAAGGGGGTCAGTAAGGGTGCAGTTTGAATGTAGTGTTGAGCATTTTGCATTGACATTAATGGAGTACAGGGTACTTTAGTTGCTGTTGTGCATTATCAATGTTCCTTGACAGTTTGTGCCAGCGCTGTTTCATGGTCGATGGCTGTTTGGACGTGCCATGTCAGTTCGTCTGGATCGATGGAACGATGTTAAGCCTCAGTCTATTCCGCGAATGCTGCCGACTGGTCTGGAATCTATTGGCATGGGCCTCGGTGTAGGTGGCAAGCCGTTACAGAACATTGGGCAGATTGCCAGTATGTATCTGCATTAGCTGTCTATGCTTGTTTGATTATCAGTGATACTCCTGGTCCTTTCGTGAAGCTCGCGTAAAGTTTTTCATATGTAACATGATTTCAGTTTATAGATTTCACGAATGTCACTGAGAGTAATTTAAGTAACCACTTATCTCTGTGTAGCTCTAAAACTCAATTGAACTGTTGCCCTGAAGTTTTGCTTGAGACTTGTGTCGCCATGAAATTCATGGATGATGATGATGATGATAATGAACTTACCGGTATTCTGCTGTAACTTACTTGCTACATAAGATGGAACAAGAAAAATGTACAAGAAACTCAGCAGAGATAGCATGCGCCGGCCATTATTACGACATTCAAGGTCATTCAAGGTTACTGGTAAACTAGGGTCTGTTTGTCATAGGTTTATGTTTTGTTTAGGTTTTCTTGGTGTATATTGTGTTGGTTCTTGTGAGTTTGGTTGTCAGTTAGTTGGTGTCAAGCACACTTAGATGAGCAGTTCTTACAGTTCTCTGGATTGGGCTTTGTCACACTGGGCCCATTTCACTGTGCATAGATTCATTTGTGTTTATCTGTGTGTATTTTGTGTGTTTTTGTTTCATACTGCATAGTTGTTGTATTATTGTGAGCACGGTAGGATGGACCTGATGGGATTGAATCCTAATCCTTTGGACCTATCTTCTTTCAGTGCTTTGACACTGTTGGTTGGGTCATTTGACCTGTAAAAACCCGTCCCCGGTATGACCTATAATATGTTCGGTGGGACGTTAAGCCTTACTCTCTCCATTGTTAGTTACCAGTGCAGTGAATCTTGGTGGAAACCTGGAAAGGCTCGTCTCCAAAATGACGTGTTTTGTGTCGTGTGGAATGTTAAACTCTGCTCGCTAACTAACTGACTTTGTAATTGTATCAATACTGCAGTGACTGGATCAGATGCAGTTGTGTCATTAGCTTGTCTGCTGTGTCTATTGCAGATTTTTTGTCACTGTCGAATCTTGGTGCATTTCTGAGAAGCCAAACTTCTGCACCGGGTACTGTTCAGATTTCAGACTCTCCTGTGGTTATAGTCATTCGTATGGAAAATAAAATTCCAATGAGTTTCATATTGTACTCATGAAATTGAATGTTATATTATTAAAATACAGAAAGTACTTGCCATAGTGTAAGTGCAGATGCATTTGGTGAGCACTAATGTTATGCAGCAAAGTTAATCTGGTGAACTTTTACAAACCACATGCACATTTGGTTCGGTTTTTGTGTCCATTTATTGTATTATGTGCCAAAATTTGAACCAAATGTCACTCATTTTTGATTGCATGCATTGCATATGCAGAGTGTGTGTGTGAGTTTGTAGGTGGTGGTGGCGGTGGTGGTAGTGGGGGTGGTGGTGGTGGTGGTATGCCAATGGTACCACCAGCGCAGCCAAGAGGTGTTGCTGGAGTGAACCCTGGCCTTGGTGCGACTGGTCTTGATGGCACTGCTGCTCCGGGACTTAGCAACCTGGAGACGATAATTGCGGCGACAGTTCGTGCGGTGACAGGCCAGCTCAGCGGCATGGATGGCTCGGTGGATGCAGCGTTGATGCGACGAAACGGCAATCCTTCTGCAATGTCCGGCATGGACATGGCAGGTTCGGGATCTGGAGCGTTTGCGATGAATCGTTGGACGGGACATAATGTGCTTAGTTCTGACGGTGCGTGGTGTGGGGAAACTTCGAGGCGACCTGGAACTGGAATGCCATCAGCAGATGCTGTCAGGAGTGGCCTGCTGGCTTCCGATAATGATCCCAGTACACTCTATGTCGGCAACGTAAGTTAACGTAGTAACGTACTATTTTTTATTTATTACTAAAAAGTAGAAATTTAAGTGACACTCACAATAATTGCTGTGGAACTTTACAGAATTAACACAAAAATGCTGTGCAGCTTGCACAGTGATCGCAGTTATGATCATGTCATGCAGATTTAAGTTGTTAATCAGTTCGTAGTAGGGTTTTAAATTCCACTGGAAAGATAATAGGTCATTTCGTGATTAGTGCTTTTAGGCTATCGATTGCACTAGTACTGACAACTGAAAAAAAGAAAATAACACTTGTCCCTGAAACACAAAAAACATTCGCAAAAAAACTTGCCACAGCTAAGACTACATAAAACTACAAAACTCTGGTTTAGTCGCCTTCTATGACATTTGGCCAGGAAGTGGACTGGGCGTGTTCCTGTAAACCTGAATCCTGAGATTTAAGTTGTTGTTCATGTGGTTTACTATCAGCATGATCATGATCATCATCGTCATAACAAACCCTGGGTTCAGCAGCTGTTGGAATCTGATGTCCCTTGATAATCTGGTTCCACACAGTTCTGTCCTGTGCAGGTAGCTCTGCTCTTGTGTCGGCTAGCTGTGCACCAGTGACAATGACAAAGTATATCTGTATAGCGCATTTTCGTAGAACCTCTGTCATGCTGTATGCATCAGTATGTCACGTACAGAATTATCTCGTGATGTTGCCTGTATTTACTCTGTGCTGAATCCAGGGCCATGTTGAGTCATGCAGCGATGCAAGTTAGCACTTCACGGTCTTGCTGCAGTGTTACTTAACGGTTTGCAGCAGTGGGCAGACGTAAACATGTTGCCAGTTGCATGATGACTATCACAGTTTAATTACAATAATCCATTTTTTGGCTTAGTTGCACTCTGCACGTAATGTTCTAATTCACACACTTTGTAAAGTTTTGTTGTTCTTCAACAATATGTACTCGACAGAAACATTTCCTCCGACATGTCATTTGTCTCTGTCGTCATCGTGAAACCGAACCACGCCCTCTGCAGCACGGTTTTGCAGCGATATGTCTGCTACGTGAAGTGCTTCATTCATCACTAATACTTTGACATGGCCCAGTGTACTTTATCATCAAACTCATTGTCTGTGTCACCAACCTGCCTGCTCTGTTATTTCTATCCAAAAGACCATTGATTATTTTGTATATATGTCTGAATGTTGCTTTTCCCTCTGTTTCACTTCCTGATGTTACAAGTTTGCTACCACCAATGCTGTATATTGCTGTTATGTGATTAACGCTGTTAATGTTGCGTTTCCCTTCGTTTCACTTCCTGGTGTTACAAGTTTGCTACCACCAATGCTGTCATGTGATTAACGCTGTTAATGTTGCGTTTCCCTCTGTTTCACTTCCTGATGTTACAAGTTTGCTACCACCAATGCTGTATATTGCTGTCATGTGATTAACGCTGTTAATGTTGTGTTTCCCTCTGTTTCACTTCCTGGTGTTACAAGTTTGCTACACCAATGCTGTATATTGCTGTCATGTGATTAACGCTGTTAATGTTGCGTTTCCCTCTGTTTCACTTCCTGGTGTTACAAGTTTGCTACCACCAATGCTGTATATGCTGTCATGTGATTAACGCTGTTAATGTTGCATCAAAGGTTGTGATGTGCTTGTATGCAGTTGCCATTTTCCTTCACGTGGCAGAGCTTGAAAGACAAATTCAAAGAAATCGGTAAGAATGTGCTCTGCTGGAATACTGGGGTCCGATTTTCGAAAAATCTTACGACGATCTTACAAAAAACTTATGGAAAAGTCTGACTTACGAAAAACTTAGGATGAGCATGTGATTTTCAAAAAATCTTATCAAAAACTTAGGACGAAGTTATGCAAAACTTGTGATGAAACTCACGACGACATTACAGGTATCTTACAAAAATGTAAAATTTGCGGCAAGTGATGTCATTCAGGAAACCCTCTGTCATTGGTGGTCATTGGCCAGATACTTTGAGCTAAAAAATAACTGACAACCAGAGTAACAATTTCGTAAGCATGTTTTCAAAAAATGACTTATTGTTTTCCTAAGTACATCTTAGTAAGTTGTATCTCGCTGAATTACAACAGACTTGTGAAAATCTTACGACAGACTTAGGAAAAATCTTACGAAAATGTTATGAAGTTTCGAAAATTGGGCCCCTGAATACTGACTGTGGTAATAAGAGCACAGCTGTCATCTGTGGAAGTGTATTCTTTAATATATCATGGAAGCTTTTCTGTCCCTTGCATATTTTATATACATAACATTGAATGCATTGATATGCGATGTGGTAGCTATATACATAAGTACATGATTAATATAGCGCCAAAGTCTTAGAAGAATCAGGGTGCGTGAACTGAGATATTCTAGGCAAGGTGGGCAGCTGAAATGGGGTACGCTGACTGAAAGTAAAATGTCTTTAGATGACGTTTGAAAGTAGGAAGGGACTGAGATACGTGGATGATGACAGGTAGTGAATTCTAGACTTTGGGAGCGGAAAATCGAAAATCACACACTGTGTTTCAAAAGATGCTTACTTTAAAATTTGTTTCTAACTTTGTTATTTCTCCACCCGTTCTGGTAACTCAGGAATTCAGAATGGTGAGACTTTTAGTCACAGATTGCATGTACATTTAATTGTGTGACTATACTTCTGTGTCCGCGAAAAAAAAGCTAAATATTTTCACTTTTGACAGCAGAATTGTTTTCTTAGAGAAAATCAGTTTGCTCTGAAAAGAGCTGGTTGGTTTTAGCAGGTGATCAGGCGTCATGATGCTGTTTGCCTTCACACGTGATTGTAATATCCCTTCAGTCGATAAAATTTTACGTAAACTCTTCTTTACTTAATGCCATGTTTACAAATACTGCAGTGATGTATGCACTGATGTATTTGCAGTGCTGCGCAATAATTGCATAATTAAATATGTAAAAATAGAGTAGCGTGGAAATTGTAGTCTGCCAACAATATGTTCAAATTTTTTTAAACAACTAGTTCGTTTAATAATTTTTAGGACACGGAGTAAATTTGAATAGGCTGTTTGTTATTTAGCATGTAACGCAGCTTTAGCGGACAAAGAATCGAATTGTCTGTGAGTTCTTTCATTAAATGATCAGTTTGTCATTCATGTTTATTTTTCTCAGCAGCAGTGGGTGCTTAACATGAAGATGCTTTATTTGTGATATTAAATGTTCCTCTAACAGCAGTGTGTGTACTGTCTGTGTACTGGTGTGTAAGATGCTGGCTGTGATTATGTACATACTGTCAGTAACTGACTCTGAACTACATGCAGGTGACGTATTGTTTGCCGATATGAAGAGTGAAAATGGCCGTCCAGCCGGCTATGGTACGGTCCGTTACAAGAATCCCGATGATGCCATGAAGGCAATCGGTATCCTTTGCTGCGTGTGTCTCACACTTGTTCCTGAATATTATGTCACTGGCTGGCTATTCAGTTTTGTTTAACAAGACTGTATGGCGGCACTGCTTACAGGTAACTTTTTGGTCTTAATCAACATGGTTACTCAAGTCTGTGTCGGATGGTAACATCTGTGGGCAGTTAAGCCATCTCATCATGTAACAAGCCACCCAGCTCAACTCAGCCTGGCCCTCCCTCCATGGGTGGGTGCAATGAATACATCACCAGTAAAAGCTGGGGAATAAAGAGACACCTGCACAATGCAGTGGCCCGGTATTCTTGGTCTCCCAGCATAAACTAGTGTATGGCTGAGGGCTGCACAAATGGAGTTCAGTGCCATCCTGTATGTGCACATGTGGCTCGGGAAAAGACGGATTTTTTCTAACAATTTATTTTTTTCTGGTAACCACAGTTTACACTGAGTCACTCAAAGGTTATGGAGTATTATCAAATCAGCCACAGTAATTATCCAGTTTTTGCATCAAATGCGTCGTGGCAATGAAAGTCGTAGATCTGTTGGAAACTTATAGGAATTTGCTTTAGGGTTATAAAAATTTAAAAGGGCAATGTGGTAACATTTGTGGGGAGTTTTATCATGGCTGTCTTGACTGTAGGGTATGGCTGACTTGACTGCGGCCTGTACTTAACTGCAGTGATTGGTAATTATTAATTAATTAGTAGTTACCAATCAGTAGTTATTTGTTTTAATTGATATTAATTGTTAGTTTTTATATGTTATTGTGTCTGCTAATTCTGTTGCATAGTAGCAGAGCAGTGAAAAGTTAACTGTGGCTAAACAGTTACACTGAATGGTTCCCTTGTGGCCTGTTGCTGACTTAGCTGCACTAATTGGTAATTATGAATTATCTCATAATTACTAATCAGTAATTATTTGTTTTAATATACATTTCATTATTATTTACTAATAGTTTCCTATCCATTATTGTTACTACAAAAAAATTTATTGAATGGTAGCAGAGTAGTGAAAAGTGCTTAACTGTGACCACACAGCTACACTGAATGGCTCAGTTGTCGAAGGTCGACAGATTGAAGTACGTTGGTTGAACAAGCCGTCGTCGGCTGTGATGCCAGGATTTTGAACTCGTAACACAGAGTCCGTATTGACTTCAGTTCAGTTCTGCACTCATATCTGGCGTTTTTGCTATTCATTGTGAGCTCGCGGCTTCTGTTAATTTCACCGCGCAGTGTCAGACGTTCTAGATTGGCAGCACAGTAACATGGAAGGTTTCGTTGGTCGTCGAATATGTCGTCACGTGCGGCAGTTTCGTGTTGCAGTTACTGTTTGTTTGGTATTTGGTGGAATATACTTTTTATCGTTTTATACAGGCTGTTATGAGGCTTGTCGTGTCTGACGCTCGTTGGCTTTTTGATGTCAAAAATTGTTAGCGATGTTTTATAATTAAGATTGGTTTAATGGCAACGGTTGACAGCATTTGTGTCTGATATGGTCATGTTACATTAATGTTTTGACTACATTCACTATGGAGTTAGTGACTATTCATATTTCAGGTCCTTTCACTGTGCACTCACTATAAGTTGTTTAGCTGACGTAGGCAGGTGTCAGTTGTTTTAAATGGTGTTAAGTGTGTGGCATCATTTAATTGAACCTCTGTTAATGGTGGCTAGTGGCTGTCATGGTATGCAGTGTGTAGTATACGTTCCATTTTCATTTCACCACACAATACAGGAGCAGTATATGCTATGGCAGTTCTGTCCATCTGTCTGTCTCTTTGTCACATACATTCGTAGTTCAATGGCTGAACAAAATGTAAAACTTTTGTATACCATCCAGAAGCCACATTTCTGATACTAAATATTCTGTCAAAATTGATGTTGCACTTGATTGTTGCATTAAGTGCACGTGTGATTTGCCATTTTCCACCGTGTGGCTATGCAGTGCAAGTCAAAAAAGTAGCCCGCTAAAACTTTTTGCAATATTTTTACTCGTGGTAAACTAGTGTAATTTAAGATTTCCTCACACGTTTCCAACCATATCGCTATGTGACTACCAGTTTTGGTGTATTTGTCTGAATATTTATACGAAAGTATAATTGTATAATAGTAGTAAGACTCCTGAATTTTTACGGTTCAGTTCATGTTATTATGAAATTCACAAACTTTTTTCGTGGAAAAGACGAATCGCATCATAAATATAGCTGTCAAAATTTTATGAGAATTAGCAGATTTATGTTTAAAATGTCTGTTGACTTACGCACGTGCCTGAAGTCGCTTGCGGAATGCTTTCACGGCATTTTCAATGGATTTTTGCGACAAGACAGACCAAATCAACCGCAGTTTGTCTTTAAACTCGGGATTTGTGTTTTTGGCATCAGTTGCAGTGGTCCAGCATTTCCCCCCAAACGTGATAATCCAGCGACTGAGGTTGTGTGAATTGATAAAGCTGATACTCTACATTTTCACTTTCTGGTGAAACTGAAAACTTTAAATGATAAAAATGATCAGTACTCACAGAACAATTTTTGCCTTCTTAATAAATAGAGATAAAGCTACCAAAATCAGTATATGTGTGTAAATATAAATTGCCAACGAATGGGCAAAATTTCATGGCAACAGACTTAGGCAAAGTGAAAATATTGCAAAAAAATCTTTGGAGGAGGGAGCTACTTTTTTGACTCGCACTATATGTTGGAATACAGTACCAGGAGCACACAGAAACTGTGAATAGAAACCAAAATATTTCGGTCATATCTTCTATAAAATACAGACCAGAATAAATTTGCCACAGAGTAGTATAAACATTTTCCACCTTGTGAAAAAAACATGTTTAATTAATATGGAATATTGCAGTATCCCTGTGACGGCGGAGTTTCTTTCTTTTACCTTAGTTCTATAAGTTACTAGTTTATTGCCAGTAAGCACTTGATGTTGTATGCAATTACAGGCATTATTTGATTAATGTAAAAACAGTGCAAGTGTGTGGATCGATCAGCTATGTTTCAGTTTGTAGTTGATGTTGGTCTTTCTCGTGGACTGTTAAATGACAAAGTCTGAAACATGCCATGCTCCAAGTAGCACCCAGACGTGCTGAAATGACATGATCAGGACACTATTAAGGTTCAACTCACAATAATTGAACAGTTTTCTGCATACCCACAAACTTTTCTGAATCTGGAAGTAGCC
>Ga0049105_1001685_pt1 | contig 10205 bp, 6 predicted proteins | sample WorMetvaBAHAMAS1_FD_61260 | JGI IMG/M metagenome (GOLD analysis project Ga0049105, IMG submission 61260) | Worm MetaG Olavius vacuus BAHAMAS.1 | ecosystem: Host-associated > Annelida > Digestive system > Unclassified | place: Germany: Marburg | collected 2013-04-09 | reverse complement strand
ATTACTGACATTCACTCTCTAACTGTTCTACTTACAGCGGTTTGTCTGTCTTGAAATAAAACTGAACTGAACTGATTTATATTTAAATAAAAAAATAAATTTATATAAATACAAATGTTTATTATTTATTTATTCACTACGCACAAGTGCAGCACAATATATAGCATACAATACACATACAAAATACTAAACAATGCTAAAATACACGGTTACAAAGCATTCAAGACAGACTCTCTAATGTACTTTCTTGAACACAATGGATCTTTGATAGCATACTGTGAACAAAGATTAATGTATTCATAATACACAACCGGCAGAGAAGCTAACGTTCTAAGTACAGGATTATCATGACATGAAAGTGTCCTCATAAAAATTAAGCGCCGTTTATCTATACTATGTGACTCTGGCATTTATTTACAGAAATACTGCAATGGTCAGCAGTTGAATATGTGGCGGAATGCATTGTTCCACACAATATCCAGATCATGAGTATTTACAGTACTATGTGACTATATTTCACAACCATATATTAATTTCGGCAGACAGTAAGTTGACACTAAATTAAGACATACGGTTTCATTGTGACGTTTGCGAGTAACAGCCATGATACTATTGAGACATCCATAATATTTAAGCTTCCTAAAGTAATATCGATTTTAAAGTTCTTCCCAGATATCATGTGTACACCAAGACATTTCACACTATTGTACTATATCAAGGGTTTATGTGCAAGAGTCAGACTATAGTAAGTAAGTATTTCGATTTATATTTTATTTTATTTATTTATTTATTTCTTAAATTTATTTTTGTACCTCAAATTATCTTGAAAGTTTGTTAATAGGACACTAAAAGACGACATGGTTCATACATGGTCTCTTGATGGCCGCATTTACAGACACCTCTGATCTGGCTTGTGTAGGACATTCCCACTGGGGATTTCCCCCGGGCATTTCCCCTGGCTATATTTAAACATAAAATCTACTTGCCAACCCTATTCCTAATCCTAATCCTAACCCTAGCCTTCACCCTACACAAATATTGATTTCATTAGCAATTTTTATGCGTTTAAATAGTGGTTCCCAGGGGAGGGTGTACGAGGGGAAACGTCTGGGGGAAAAGTCCGGATCGCGCTTTGGCAAGGTCTGGCATGCTTAGGTGTGCAAGACATCGGCCTTAGCATGCCCAGAAGCAATCTACAAGAGACTACTGTGTGATGACCTGGGTGGATGATAATAGGCCGACGGCCTGATAATGGGGTATTACGGCTGTCAGCAATATTTCAACTCCGACGTCTACGCAGTCCACAACGGCCGTGCAAGTAAGTAAGTAAGCCAGTTTGTATACAACGCGCGAAAAACGCTTGTCACTCGGCGCTGAAGTTAGTAAGCGAAGTGTGTCTGCCTTCAGGTTTCGACCGTGAAACTCGTGAAAAATGACGGAAGACAGTCCGTATTAATTGGCATCGTATTTCTGTTGAATTAGACCTTTTGTAACGATACCGGACTGAATGCAAGGATTCTCGGACCATTTAACGTTTTTATTCTGCCCAACGGCTGGATTTGTTTGCATACCTATGGTATGTTAGACTAATAAGCCGGCTCTTGGTTTTCGCGCACACTTAAAATCAATGCACTTTCATTTCATTTACTACTAGAGAGAAGAACGAGCATTCATGATTAGTGGTTTAAAAATTCGTTCGAAAAGCGCGATTGTATTAGATTTAGAGATTTATTAGATTTGGATTAGATGTCGGAAAGCCTTTATATTTTGTTTGTGTCTTGTTTTGACACGCAGACTCTAATCTCCTGACGGCCGAGCGGCGCCCCGCTAAAAATATATCAGAGGGTTTGATCCTGGGCTAAACTCGTAAAATTTGCTCAGACATTTCGTCAACCACTGAAGAAATTTGGCCTCGATTTTCGACAACACAATCGCCATTGACGCATCCTGGTTTCGAAACGGTAAAACGGAGGAACATATTGAAAATATAAAACACATACCAGCCCCTGGAGCATCGATGACTGGCCCACATTTGACAGTTTTGACTTCGATTTCGTCCACCCCTCTCTAATTTTACAACTGTTGCCAAAAGTCAGAAATTTGGCCTTTTTTCAAGGTGTCGCACTTTCGAAACGACTCAACACATCTGCAATCTGAAACCACGTTAGGAGCAGCAATGATTGGCTCATCTCCTCCTAGAATTTTATGAAGGCTGCTCACCCAACTCTGAGAATTAGGGGCTAAAAACTGCCCCTCCCCTGAATAACGGGCCGCGAAAATATGTTGAATCTCCCAACCCCGCACCAGAAAATGACATTGTGCCATTCGTCAAATAAGCGAATTTACTAATTATTCAAAATTCATAAAATTAGAATAGTCGTTCTGTCACATCATCAGATATCTTCTGCCCTCCCTACTCCTACATAATACCGTCTGAAGATGTCTGGGTGGCGCCATCTCGTGAATCAAGTGGCGAAGTTGTAAAACGAACGGCACATAGTGTCATGTAGCCTCTGGTGTCAGGCGTATTTATTCGGTACTCGCGGCCACTCACATGGACGGATCTAGAGGGGGCTTAGAGGGGCGGGGAGCCTTTCGAGTTTTTGATACTGTTTAATTAATTGAATAGTAAGGATAGAGTTTGGCGTTTCATCACGAACAAGTCACACATACGGCGTCTGTTTTGCAACTGAATAACAGCCTATATCAGTGATAAAATATTCATTAATTCAAGCTTCTTGCGCTTATGTAGCCTACCTTGTCGTGCTGGGAGTCAAAATAGGCAAAATCATGATTTTGATAAAAAGAATGACAATTTTGGCAACGCGCACGCTCTAGCTTTGCTTATCGAATCCCGGTTGCCTGAGATTGGGGCGCACATTAAACCTGCAATTCTGACATATCTAGCCTCTCTCCCAGCATCATTGCCTTTCGCGCCCTTCCAAGTTCTCATATACCCGTAATCCTTTATTCTATGCAGGCTATACCCCGTTATGAGGCATAGCCTTATTGAGGGGGGCTATAATGTGACATTAAATTTCTGCTGTACTTTAACGCATGCGTAAGCGTAGAGTATCAAACGTCAAGCAGCAATATTTTCAACTGCATTACGGCATAACAGTGAACAGGTTTGTCGGGTTAAATTTGTAAATTTATAGTCCGGTCTTCTGAACTCTTTACTCCGGGTTCATTGTCACGGTCAACTTGCACCCAGAAATTCAGCGATAATTGCTAGAGACGAAGTAGGTGTGGAACATTTTACCTAAACGAATGAATGAAATGAATGAATGAATGAAAGTGTAGTGATTAAAAGTGCATTCGAAAACCGACTAGGGGTCGACTTACCAGTACAACCGTAGAGCATAGTGAAATCGTTAGATGGTCCGAGAGTCCGTGTAATCAGTCCGGAAAGGAAAGAAAAAGGTCTATGGAGGAAAGGATTTGCTGAAGAGCCAAGTCTTGAGTTTAGAATGAAATACTGAGCGAGTAAGAGAAGATGCAAGCGGTGATAGTGAAGATGATGAAATGCCATGATCATGTGTGATAGGAGAAAGTGCAGGAGACTGTGTCTGACGAGGCTCGCAGGTGCAGCATGCCTAAAGGAGCGATTTGTGATTTTCAAAGAGGAGCGGGTAGGTGGGCGAGCAAGAGTGACCATAGATGAAGAACGTGTGTTGTGAACAAAAATCGAGTCGTGGAGATAAACGTCCCCCTCGAACATTCTTCCCTCGCTACCACTACGTAAACGTACAAAAACTTGCTGACCCTATTCTTAACCATCACCGTGACCCTAACCGTAACCAAATTCCTAAATAATTGATATCACTGACTACCCGCGAAGCGGCGTGGTATATAATTTCGGTAGCGTATGTGTAGGTGTGTCTGTAATATGATAACTTTTCAGAGATATAAGAAATTCATTTTCGCTCATACGGTACATCTCGAGGTCATCGGGTCAAGGTCAAGGTCACTGAATCAAAAATATAGAAAATCCCTATTCCCGCAATGTAAAACTCCGATCAGCAATTATTAATAACTCCGGTTCTATAAAACATAGACCCATGAAGTTTGCGTGCAGCATGGGGTTTTCGGATATGGCGAATCGATGTGACCGCCATCGCCATCGCCATCTTTGTAACGTGACCGGAAGTGATCATGCGTAACTATAAATGCACGCATTCGCGGGAGGTCGGCCTTAGATTAGAAGGCAATCTTGTTACCAATATTTTAGGTTTAAGTAATGGAGGCCAGAAGGGGAAAACGTCTGAGGGAGAATGTCCGTATCCCAGTACAGGCCACCTACAATGCTTTAACTATTTTCTTCTTCCCTTTCTACCAGAATAGTCACACTCCGTTTCCAGGCCGGAGGTCGTTGAAGCGACCGAACCTGGATTTAGTTTGTTGTGTTTAATTTGTGTTATCTGTATTCCTTGGTTAAGATGGATTCTGGTGTTTTGTTGTATTTTGTTTAGTTTAGTCTTGTTCTTCCTTCAATGCTTTGACACTGCTGGTTGGGTCATTTGACCTATAAAACCCGTCCCCGATATGACCTATAATGTGTTTGGTGGCACGTTAAACCTTACTCAATCAATCAAAAACCTACAATGTGGGTCTACGACCATACGACGGTTAGCGGCCTCCCTCTGCTGCAGCAGCGGATTGGGAAAGATGTTGAAAGCACGGACGTCGTCGTCCCAAGTTGTATACGCTGCGCAGCCACGGCGAACGCACGCAAGTCATTAGTCTTTGCGGCTAAGACCTGTCAGGACTTTATCGGCTTCAATCCAGTGGTCACTGTCCGCCGGCGCGACGGCGACCGTCGTCGGCGCGCCGTTATTATACGTCTGTCAGTCTTCGTTAAGCGTTAAACGAAATATATCCGCGGCCGCGGCGCCGCGCAGAATGTAAAACTGTCGCCGAGCGCGTCGACACGCGGGACGTGCTCTCGGCAGAGTCCCGACTGTTTACGGTTTCCACATAGTTTCATGAAGCTGCTTCGGATCGAACAGTGGAGACAGTTTCCACGACTGTGTTTCCATTCTCGCGTTCCTCTTCTCAGCTGTGCGCAGTCGCGCTACGGACAGTTAGGCCTACAACACGCACAACTTCAGCAACTGCACCGAATTTATTTATTTACAAGTAATTACTTTGGATTGTAATAATAAAGGCACACGTGGTCACTTGGCCAAACTGAGTAAGCCAAGATGCCAGAAGGATGTCAGAAATAATACTTTTCACATTGTATACCGGTAATTAATCGTTGGAATGCCCTGGATGGGGAGACTGTTTCATCCAGCAGCATTAATGCTTTCAAGAACAGGTTGAATAAAATCAGAATGACCAGGATGGGCTACTTTATGGACTAGTTCTGATTAGCTCTAGGCCTCCCAGATGCGTTGCCCTGGAAGGCCACCCGAGGTAAGATACCGAGGTGAGCTCAGCTATCGCAGAGAGACCGCGCTGCAGGGTGGGTTAGTTCTGGCCAAAAGTGGGAGACTGGAACGGAGAGACAATATTTTGCGGACATTATAGGTCTTGCTTCAACCACTGTGACGTAATTGACCAGCAAAGCTATCGGATTCGGTGAAAAACGCAAAAGTCATTCAAGGTCATTCTAGGTCATCAAGGACGGTAACAATCGAAAGCCCGTATGCGACTTCCTATTAGTGATTAATACTGACATCCTATCTCGTACAGTTTCGGAGTTATAGCAGTTCAAATTTTGGACACTTTGCGTTTTCGAGCCACCCTTTGGGGGCTTAGGGGCAACGTACGATGTTCATCTTAGGCTGATTGAAAAGCACGTTGTGTTAATTGAACTTTATTGGCTAGGTGATACACGTCAGGCGCTACGAGCGAAAACAGATTGAAAATCGGCGATTTGCAAGCGGGTGGGTCAGTATCCGCCAAATTTTCACCTGAAAGAGACCTCCCCACCGATCATTTTTGCACGGATATCAGGCCAATGAATGCCTTACAACTTTGTCGCTGACAGTTTTCACACAAAGAAACTTTGTAGCAGACTTTCTTTAAGCGAAGTGCGATTTTACACGGAAAACAGCCGGAAATCGGACAACGTATCTTAGGCTCATTGGAAAGCGCGTAATGGACTTTCTATTAGTGTTAATTGAACTTTTTTGCTAAGCGTTACGGCTGAGGCGCTACCAGCGAACATCGACTGAAAATCAACTATTTCGCTCCAACGAGAGCCAATTGACCCAAAATTTTAGGTAGGAGCGGTCGCCCCCTTCAACAACAATTCTTATTCTCGGAAAACTAAGCTAAACGATCTTTCGTATGGTATAAAATCTGGACAGATCTTTGTTCCGTTTTGTTACATTGCACGCGTTTGACGGACAGACAGACAGACAGACAGACAGACAGACACCTTTCTCGTCGCTAGTCTGCGCTGGCATTCCATGCAGCGCCGAAAAAATCAGCGACAGTAGGACACGTATACGCCATAAATACTCATAAAATACACAAAATACACAAATATACACAATACGGAAAAGTAGGGCTATAAAAATACCCGGCAGACCGGCACTTCTTGTTGGTGACCTTGACACTAGTAAGTAAGTAAGTAAGTAAGTTAGTTAGTTAGTGATAATTGTCCACCAAACGGAACGAAGTCCTCTTTTATGATCTCATCGTCCACTCTTCAGTCTCGGAACGGAGAATCGGAGGAACATTCCTCTCCTTCTTCCCCACCCACAATCCGTTACATCCCCTCTCTCACGCCCTTCCTTTTTTCTGTCTTTCTTTTCCCTCCCTCCCCAGTTCCCCGATTATCTTCCATCTCCGTCCCCTGGCTTATTTAAGAGTGTGAGAAGTGTTGTGTACAAAACGACAGTGTAAACAACCAACTGAACAAATGTATGTGGTAGCCAGAAGGCAGTAAAGTTCCGAGGTGAAACTGTACTGTGTGGAGAGTGCGAAGTGATGTGATTATGCGTGCCCAAACGAGTAGCGAAGATACCAATTTAATCTCGCAAATTCTCACACGCAATACGCACGCAGGACGGCCTGCGACGTTGCTCTCAGCCTGAGTCCGCTGCTATCAGCTCATTATATAGGACGTCGCACGGCCGCTGTAGCTGGTGCTGCGGCTGCTGCCACGCGGCGCTTGACTCAAAGAAGACGGATGGGGGAAACGAGAGAGAATTACCGGGTGCTGAACCAGAGTTGTCCGTGGGTCCAATTTCTTCAACCAACCCATCGCAAAGTAAAAGCTGTGGACCCACAAACCAACCCAACCCAGAACGTATAACCCAATCGAACTCCATACAACCAACAACAAATCTTCAGGCACAAGGAAGACAGTTTTAATATATCACAGAGAGTGAAAGGTATTACTTATTTATCAGTATTTATCATTATCAGTGTATCAGGTATTACTTCAACTGTCACAAGAGGCCTGCCAAGTTTTAGAATTTTTAGAAATGTTTCTGACCCACGACCCAACCCAACCCACCAAAAAGTTAAAAATCTCGACCCAACCCAATCCAACCCAACCAGTAGGTCGACCTAACCCATGGACAACTCTGTGCTGAACTACTAAGAAGATCTGGGCAATTTGCCCACCTACAACACATTACAAAACGATAGTGATACTGATACTACTTTTGTTGCTTTATTTTGCGTTGCTTTGCTTTTGCTGTTTGTGCGTTTTATGTTTGGCTGCTATCCGTTGCTTCGAAACAAGGCATTTGATGCGCAGGCCAACGACTCGACCACATTGGCCGTTTCTGATTTCTACCGTACGTCTGTTGCTTTCGCACATAGCCTATGCCTATGAGAAATTTTGCATTCTACGGGCCCACAGTGTGGAACAATCTATACGACAATAGCCTCTCACTAACCATATTCGGGCCACGGCTAAAAACTTACCTTTTCGAACAGTAATGAACACCATTCCGCCGGATCGTCCCCGCTATGGCGTTTTTTTCCTGTGATTTTGGCACCATCTACAAATGTCGACATTTTTACTTACTTACTTACTTACTTACATTCAGAAACATAATTGTGTCGGCTTTTGAATCAATCTCTGGCATATTTCTGATTTTCTGTCCGGCCGGATTCAGACTGTATTAGTGATGCTTTGATGTTGTCAATGTCGATATATCGGTTCGATATCGATACATCGAATACCATCGGCCGCCTGAATATCTATTTTTCGATATATAGTTCCTTATTTTTTGTAGGTCCATTTGGCTCGAAAAAAGGACTTTGTTTTACTTTTTACTGCACAGTTTTGCAATCTTTTGGTAAACAATCTAAATGACAGTGAAACTATGAAATGATGATTTTCAAATCAACAGCCTACGTGTAGCAAAATGAGTGAGAAATAGTACATGAATCAAAACAATGCCAGTAAATAAAAAGTCGACACTAATGTTGAATAGTTAACATTTATTGCATAGAAAAATTAAAAAGTGCATATATTTACTTACTTCCTTGCCTACTTATTAAATATCGATTCGATACCAATATCGCGATATTTCGTCACTATCGTATCGATATCGTACAGAACTCGAAAATCATATCGTAGCACCACTATAGTCTGTATTTGGGAAATCTATTCTACAGCAACGGTTCTGTCATATACGACATTGATGGATTTGCTCTTAGCGGCATGGTGACGGCTCTTTGCAGAAAGAAGCCTGTTTTAACGTCGCAGTCTGTAGAGAAGGTTGTAAGAAGTGGACGAATCACCGGAGACGCCATACCGCACACTCAAACCCGCCGCTCTAGGCTTTCGCGCGCTCCATCTGAAGCCGATTGCGATGGCGGAAGGATCATCCCGCGGGTCAGACAGAAAGGCTGTGCGGCTGCCGGTCCAAAGCCAATGCGTGGACAGTGGCATCTTTTCGCCGGTCCCAAAGCGTAGCGTGTGGAAGGCATCGAAATTAATCGAAACCGAACTTTTTGTTTTTTTTTCATTCGCAATTTTCACAAAATATGAATTTGTTCTTTTCGTCAGCTGTTCTCTCATAATCGAATTTTGTTATAGTTAGTTAGATAGACATAGATTCCGACTTCAGGTTGTATATTTCTTTTCCGCTCTTTATCACTTTAAACCATCATTCTAGTCATTCATCTAATATCGCCCAGCGTGTCCACTCGTTCATATCTCTCCCGGTATTATTACTCACTGGTTATTTGAGTTATATTTTAATCGGATCACTCTAGTCATGCATCATCTTCATTCAGTCATCACTCTCTTTATTCTGTTGTCATTCTTTCGTCGTTCATATGTCTCATCATGCTCCTACCTCTCTACTGTGTCCACATCTCACACTTTCCAGCCATATCAGACTGCCTGTCAGGCCGATGCTTATCTTACACACTTTTCCGTCCTCTGCGCCGGTGCAGTCACTTTCTTCTTGCATGCCTTTTTCTCTCTGGTGACACTGAACTTAACCCAGGACCTACTAACTTTACTGTATGCACTCTCAGTATCCGTTCCATTCTTCACCCTCTCCATTCTGCTGCCTTATCTGATCTCATTGTCTCCCATCATCCAGATCTGTTCTGTCTTACCGAAACTTGGGTTAAAAACTCCACTACCTGCACTGAACTTACACACTGTACTCCACCTAACTACACTTTTCTGAGCATCCCTCTTATCTCTTATAAGAGCAATTCTTCTACAGTTGTTGGTGGTGGTACTGGTTTTCTTATACGTGAACCCTTTACTCAGCTTTCTACTTCCATGCCCCAGTTTTCCTCATTTGAACTCTCCTCAGTCACTCTCAAGCTGCCTCAGTCAAAAATCTCGTTCTTCAATATCTATCGTCCACCGTGATCATTTTCCTTCTCTAAATCTTTTTTTCTCTTTTTCTTGATGAATTTAACTCTTTTCTCTCTGTCGCTACCACCACACCTCATGAATTTATAAATCACTGGCGACTTCAATGTACATCTTGACAACCCATCTGACCATGCTACATCTCAGTTTCTCTCTGTTCTATCATCTTTTAATCTAATCCAATATGTAACTTTTCGAACTCACAGCAAAACACACATTCTTGAGATGGTCATTACCTCTGCAGACTCCTGTCTCGCCCCATATCTATCTACCTCACTCTTTCTCCATCTCATCACTTCCATATTTTTACTAAATCTATCAACTCTACACCACTGCCCCGTCCAACACAACATACATTTCGCCGCATACACTCTATTAACATTGATGATTTTCT
>Ga0049105_1001683_pt1 | contig 10210 bp, 6 predicted proteins | sample WorMetvaBAHAMAS1_FD_61260 | JGI IMG/M metagenome (GOLD analysis project Ga0049105, IMG submission 61260) | Worm MetaG Olavius vacuus BAHAMAS.1 | ecosystem: Host-associated > Annelida > Digestive system > Unclassified | place: Germany: Marburg | collected 2013-04-09 | reverse complement strand
GTTGAAGATAGACCTATAATGTCCATAAAATATTGTCTTCCAGTTCCAGTCTTCTACTTTTGGCGAAAACTATAACGCACCCTGCAGCGCGGTCTCTCTGCGATAGCTGAGCATCTTGTATATTTTATTAGCGAACGTGAACGCTATATGTCGTCGTCCGTTCGTCTGTCTGTCTGTCGTCTATCTGTAATATTCGTGCACCCTACTCAGGCGAATGAAATTTTCGGCAATGTTTGTACGCCATTTGCTACTTTGGCCAATGGCCATCTCTGACCTTTCGGTGAAAATTTTACGAAAATCTTCCGAGGAGTAGCCAACGCTACAACGCTATATCTCGGAAACGGTGCAAGATAGGAGCTAAGTTACTATTAATCACTAATAGGAAATCCAATATGAGCTTTCGATTCGTACCAAAATCGGTGACCGTGGATGACCTTGAACGGCGTAATAGCCCTGACCGCAGCGTAATTTCACCGAATTCGGTAGCTATCTGGACGGATTACGTAAAAGTGGTTGAAGATACACCAAAACTTTCTGCAGCGGAATTTAGTTTTTAGCGATATATCCGTTATGGCGATACTGGTAGAGGATCATCCCAGCGAGAGCGTTAAGGTCAGGCACTTGCCTCTCGCTAGCGAAACTTGCCTCTCGCTAGCGAAAATTTGACCAATAATCAGCTATAACTTAGAAACGGTGCAAGAGGAGGTAAGTTCGAATTAATCACTAATAGGAAGTCGTAGGCCTATATGGACTTTCGATTGGTACCAAAATCGGTGACCTTGAATGACCTTGAATGGCGTAATGGCCGTTACATTGCGTTATTTCACTGAATTTGGTAAACCTGCGATCTAACACATAACCGCGTCGATCACGTGGCAAAATTTATGCGCCAGTCTATTGTATTTTGTAGTACGTGTACGATGTCGTCGTACAGATAGTTCACGTTCGTTATTTCAGCTCCTGGTGAGTTTCTTGTTAGCGATTTGCAATATGTCATCGCCCGTCCGTCTGTCATCTGTCATCTATGGTACGTTTGTCGTCTATAACGTTCGCGCACCCTACTAGGCGTTTGAAATTTTCGGGAATGTTTCGACGCCATTTGGTACTTGGTAGGCCTACATTGGCCATCTGTTGACATCCACGTAAAATTTTACGGAGATCGTCCCAGGGGAACCCCACCGTCGGGAGAGTTAAACACAAGAGGGGTAGCCGAATATAGCGATTTTGGACCTATCGAACACCATACATGTATCTCGGAAACGGTACAAGATAGGAGCTAATAGGAAGTCGCATATGAGCTGTCGATTGGTAACGAACTCGGTGACCTTGGATGACCTTGAACGGCGTAATAGTCGTAACCGCCGCGTAATTTCACCGAATTCGGTAGCTTTCGAGACGAATTACGTAAAAGTGATTGAGGATACCCAATACTTTCTGCAGCGGAAATGTAGGTGAAAGAATCTAGTTTTTAGCGATGTATCATTTATGGCAATATTGGCAGGGGACCACCTTCAGCGAGAGCGTTAAAGTGAGAAATTCCATTCTCGCTAGCGAAAATTTGACCAATAATCAGCTATAACTTTGAAACGGTGTAAGAAAGGAGGTAAGTTAGTATTAGGCCTAATCACTAATAGGTTGAATGATCTTGAACGGCGTAATGGCCGTTACATTGCGTTATTTCACTGAATTTGTTAAACCTGTGTTCCAACACATAACCGCGTCAATATGTAGCGTAATTTATGCACGAGTCTATTTTATTTTGTGTACGATGTCGTCACGTTCGTTATCTCATCTCCTGATGAGTTTCTTGTTAACTATAGCCTTACTCTGAGCTTACCCTCTGTTCAAATGTATTTCGATTTTTTATTTCCTGCTAATGTAATTTTTGCCAATTTTGAAACTGATAATTTATCTATAGATATTACGAAAACAAATACAAGTACAGATTAGATCACTAGAACGACCGGTTGGTTGAAAGAAAACTACTCAGTCCCGTAACCTGACCTATCCGAAGGGGCTTTTATTCCTCTCCCCTTTCCCTTTCCCTTTCCCTTTCCTCTCTCCCTCCCTCCTCTTCCCTCCCCTTCCCTCCCCTTCCCTCCCTCGTCCCTCCAGTCCCAATCCCTCCTCTCCCCTTCCCTCCCCTCCCTTCCCTTTAGAAGTAGGCTCCCTTAAATCCAGCTAGGCTTCTGGGGGAGCGCTGTAAACTCCGCCAGCGGGGTCTGGGGCTGAGCCCCAGCCGAAATCGAATTTGGTGCATTTTAGCCTTAAAATCTAAAATCTCGTAGCAACAGTTTTAATAATTTTCCTGAGAATCAACTGACGTGCATTTTAACCAGTAAAGACAACTTTTTGCAAAATTAAGTTAGGGGGAAACTGCTTTCATTGGACCGAAGTGATGGCTTAATGAAACTTCGTATTACTATAGTAAACACAGAAGAAATCAAGACCAACATCAGTTCAATGCAATATGCTGAGCATGAACGCGCACCGATACCAGTACCGCGTGTGTGTATCTTATCTCGAAACAGCAGCTCTTCGCTGCTTCTAGTGCCTAAAAACGGTCCCAGGTATGTCTGTCAAAAGATGCAACGGGCTTCATAGCAGAGGAAGTGTGGCAACTGTTCTGTCATTTGGCAGACGGCACCAATCCAAATATATGACTTTTGGGCTTTAGGGGGGTTCTTAAGAACCCCCGGGGGGTTCTTAAGAACCCCCAAGAACCTCCTGGTTACGGGCCTGCTACTGTAAGCTATTTTTTCACGTGTGATAAAGACATAAATACACCATAACTGTAAACTCTGCCTGCACACATTTGCAAAATATGTTATATTTATGACCAACTATACCGATACAATTCGGCTTTTGTTGCTGTTTTGCATGCATCAGACGATTGCAACTGCAAGTTATAACCTAAATATTGACATTAATTTGTGCTTTCATTTTGAGCATGGGCGGTGGGCCTGCAAGTTGTCAACTCTGAACCGACCTGATGGCCGTCAGCGCTACTGGGTCGGCTCGTGTAGAAGTGCAGATGGCTGAGTCGACCCACACACTGCAGTAGGGGTGTGCACTTGCAGCCCACGCCCAAGGCTGTATATCGCAGTAATTTGTGTGACAAATACACGAACTACCCACGATGGAACTTGATTCTGGGATCGCACGCACCGCATTCAGGCATATCACCGCTAGACCGCCGTGATCTGTATAGATAACTGTCAGTGTTTGCCGTCTGATTGTATATTACCAGTGACTGAGGCTGAACATTAGCGTATGTAAGACTTACACTTAGAGGTTTTGTGTCGTATTAAACAAACAAATTGACCTTATTGATAACTGCAGTGACATGATATTCTGTTTTTAATCTTTTCTGGACATAGGAATGTCAGGCAAATGTATTCATAAACGTTGCATTAATACCACAGCACCACGCTACTTCGCCAGTGAGCTTACGGGTTGCCAACATTGAGTCACGTGGACGCCTGCGATCTTCATCGACAGCGTTGTTGCACGTTCCACGGTCGTTGCACAAGACCATTGGCGACCGTGCATTCCCCGTTGCCGCTGCTAGAGTCTGGAACATAGTACTACCGGCGATCATGTCATTGCCGTCACTGCAGACTTTCAAACGTGCATTTAAGACGGAACTGTTCCGCAAATCGCGAGACAACGCACACTACCGGCAACAGCTACATTGACACTAGCCTAATACGTGACATTTACTGCGGCCCTGAAGTTTTGTTTCAAGACTTGTGTCGCCATGAAATTCGTGGATGATGATGATGATGATTCAGATGTATATTATAGGTAACGTTTTTAGCGAACGTGAACTCACGTTCACGTTCGCTATATGCTATCACCCGTCCGTCTGTCTCACGTTTGTCTGTCGTTAGTCGTCTGTCGTCTGTAACGTTCGTGCGCCCTACTCAGGCGATTGAAATTTTCTGCAATGTTTCTACGCCGTTTGGTAACATGGCCATCTCTGATCTTTCGATAAATATTCTACGGAGATCGTCCCAGGGGAACCCCTCCAACGGGGAGTTAAACCGAAGAGGTGTAGCCAAATATAGCGATTTTGGACATTTCCAAGGCTATATCTCGGAAACGGTGCAAGAGAGGAGGTAAGCTAGTATTAATCACTAATAGAAAGTCGCATATGAGTTTTCGATTGGTACCAATATCAGTGACCTTGAATGACCTTGAACGGCGTAATAGGCCTAACGGTTGCTTAATTTCACCGAATTCGGTAGCCTTCGACACGGATTACGTAAAAATGGTTAAAGATACACCGATACTTTCAGCGGCAGAAATATAGGCCAAAGAATGTAGTTTTTAACGATATTTCACTTATGGTCATATTGGCACCTTTAAAGAGAGCGTTAAAGTGAGGCACTCCCTTCTGGCTAACGAAAATTTGACGAATAATCAGCCATAACTTGGAAACGGTGCAAGATAGGAGGTAAGTTAGTATTAATCGCTAATAGGAAGTCATATATGAGCTTTCGATTGGTACCAAAATCGGTGACCTTGTATGACCTGGAACGGCTTAATGGCCGTTACATTGCTTTATTTCACTGAATTTGGTAAGTATGCGTTCCTACACACAACCGCGTCGATATGTGGCGGAATTTATGCGCGAGTCTATTGTATTTTGTAGTACATGTACGATGTCGTCATAAAGAAAGTTCACGTTTGCTATCTTATCTCCTGATGAGTTTCTTGCTAATGTAACGTTTACAAATATTGTCACGTTTTATGTTTTGAACGTTTTAAAAATTCCTTTTGAATGTTTTGAACTCGCTGCATAGAATACAAACGCGGTCCAGCGATGAGAAAGCTCTCCGTCTGTCTGTCATACGCGTGATTTGTACAAAACAGAAGAAAGTTGTGCCCACATTTTTATACCACATGGAAGACCATTCACCCTTTTTACGACAAGAAGAATGGTTTGTGGGGGCGTATCCTTCTGCCTGAAATTTTGGGTTAAGCTGATCCCGTGGGAGCGAAAACGCCGATTTAAATCGATATGTGCTTGTAGTGCCTTAGCCGTAACACCTAACAAAAATAGTTCAATTAACAATGATAGGAAATCGACTATGCGCTTTCCAATGAGCCTAAGATAAACATCGTACGTTGCCCCTAACTCCCCCAATGGGACTCAAAAACGCAAAACGGCCATTTTCCATCTAATATCGCACTTTGCTTGAAGAAAGTGTGCTACAAAGTTTATTTGCGAGAAAACTGTTAGCGACAGTGTTGTAGGGTATTCATTGGCCTATCTATCCGTGCGAAAATGATTGGCGGTGGACATAACCTTCTACGTGAAAGTTTGACGGATACTGACCCACCCTTTCCAAAACGCCGATTATCAATCTATTTTCGCTCGTAGCGCCTCAGCCGTAACAGCTAGCGAAAAAAGTACAATTAACACTAACAGGAAGTCCACTACGCACTTTCCAATCAGCCTAAGACGAATAGTACACGTTGACCCTAAGCCCCCCAAAGGGGGCTCTAAAACGCAGTGTCCAAAATTTAACCAACAATCTGCGATAACTTCAAAGCGGTAGGAGATAGGATGTTAGTTACTATTAATCACTAATAGGAAGTCGCATACGGTCTTTAGATTGGTACCGATATCGGTGACCTTGAATGACCTTGAACAACGTAATAGCCCTTAATTTGCATTATTTCACCGAATTCGATAGCTTTGCAGGCGTATTAGTAATAATAACAAGAAACTCATCAGGAGATGAGATAACGAACGTGAACTTTATTTACGACGAGGCAAGACCACCGTAGCCTATTGGGCCGCCACCAAATAAGGCTTCGGGTTAGGTTTAGTAGTAGGGTTAGCTTGGCGGTCCGATTCGGTAGTCTTTCCTACGATGACATCGTACACGCAGTACAATATACAATAGATCGTGCATATAAATTCCGCCACAGATCTACGCGGATATGTGTTAGAACAGGTTAACTAAATATAGTGACGAAATAACAACACTTTAATAATAAATGTTGTCGGAAGTTTACAAACATTTCATCATGGGAAAATCAGACTTGTATTTGAAATTGAAAGTAGCAATGAGTAAGTAATATTGTAATGACGGAAGTCGGTCACAAGCGATCGCCTATGCATAATACACTCGTTCTCCGTAACCTTCGCGAATATCGCAACAAATATTCTGCCACAGAAAGTGTCGGTGTATCTGCAACCACTTTTACGTAATGCGCCGGGAAAGCTACCGAATTCGGTGAAATAACGCATGGCCACCGCCACTACGCCGTTCAAGGTCATTCAAGGTTACCGATTTTGGTACCAATCGAAAGCTCATATACGACTTCCTATTACTCATTAATAGCAACTTACCTCCTATCTTGCACCGTTTTCAAATTATGGTCCAATTTCGCTGGCGAGAGGGGAGTGCCTCATTTTAACGCTCTCGCTGGGGGTGATCCCCCTGCTAATATCGCCATAAGTGATATATCACTAAAAACTTGATTCTTTGGTCTACATTTTTGCTGCAGAAAGTATCGATGCATCTCCAACCACTTTTACGTAATCCGTCCTGAAAGCTACCGAGTTCGGTGAAATCACACAAAGGTTAGGGCTATTACGCCATTCAATCTCATTCAATGTCACCGATTTTAGTAGCAATCGAAAGCCCATATGCGACTTCCTATTAGTCATTAATAGTAACTTACCTCCTATCTTGCACCGTTTCCCAGATATAGTGTCCGATATGTCCAAAATCGCTATATTCGGCTACCCCTCTTGTGTTTAACTCCCCCGACGGAGGGGTTCCCCTATGACGATCTTCGTAAAATTTTACCTGGATGTTAACTGATGGCCAAGGTACTCAACGGCGTAGAAAAATTGCCGAAAATTCCAATCGCCTGAGTAGGGTCCACGAACGTTACAGACAGACGACAGACAGATAGACGACAGACAGACGGACGGACGACGACATATAGCGGACGTGAACTCACGTTCACGTTCGCTAATAATAATAACAGCATTCGTATATCGCCATAAAGTCCGTAGATACAGAGGCGCTGGTGGGCGTGGCATCAGGTTAAGACTGTCTGAACAGATGGGTCTTGAGGTGTAGTTTGAAGGTGTCCACAGTACGGCAGGATCTAACGTCGGATGGTAGTGAGTTTCAAGTGTGCGGAGCCGCGACCGAAAAAGACCGACGCGCGCGAACTCAGTTCGCGTTCTTGGGACGTTCAGCAGCGGGGCGTCGGATGACCGCAGAGGACGAACTGGAACAGCTGTCTGGATCAGGTCATTTAAGTACGCTGGCGTTGAGGAGGACATCGTCTTGTATGTCACTCGATGCTTGACTGGCAGCCAGTGTAGCGATCTGAGAAGTGGTCTGGCGTCGGTTCGACCTCCTCGCTGGCAGACGACCCTGGCTAGGTTGTTTGCGCTCGCTGCAGTACATCGAAAGTCGCAGCTGGTGCACTGTAGAGCATTGCGTTATAGTAGTCCAACCTGGAACCTACGATACTGCGCGCTGCGTCATGTGGTTGAAGATAGACCTATATTATCCACTTTTGGCCAAAACTGACCCACCCTGCAGCGCGGTCTCTTTGCGATAGCTGAGCTACTTGTTTATATCTATGGTCGTTCGTTTATCGCAGACCGCTGAAGCAGAATGATAATATTGCAACCTGTAACGAATGCTGCTGAACGTAGAGTTAGGCATCACGTGGTTCTGTATTGATTGTAGCGAGTGACAGGTGCTTGCTCAATTTACAGCGCTAATGACATCGGCGACACCCGCCACCGACTGTGTCAGCTAGCGCGGTAACGTAACCCTGCTGCTTGGTCAATATGCGGTGACAGTCTGACATAGAACTTATTGGACTAATGCAACTAATGGAGCATAAGAACTGGTTGGTGATCAGCTAAACGAGTGTGACCGACAGACATACGCGGTCAGAATGTAAAGCTGTCTCGTAAAACTGTCCTGTGTTAGACTGAACTGGCTTTTGTCAGCTTTTGGACGCTCGTTAACTGTCATTAGCATTATATTAGCACAGATCATCATCAATTCATACGAATTTCATCCGTGATGTTAACAAGGACTTACTTACTTACTTTGGTCACAATGAACATGACCCAACAAGGACCAAAACAAGGATTTTGTTAACAAGGACAATAACCAGGGCGCAGACAACATAGGCCTACTTGTTCTTAAGGACAAGGATTAACACATCACCGAAAATCATCGTATCATGTAGAACTAATCACAGGTATCGACTAATCACAGATAACCTCCTCTCACCTGAACATTATCAAACCGTTTCTCACCGACTGCGGCATTCTACAGTTTACCCCATCCCTCAGGTTGAACAAAACGGTACTGCTCCTTTATAAACTACTCCCTAAAGTGTTACCAGTGACAACCTTTCATATCTGTAGGCCTAACAGCGCCATTTCATTCCATTTTATGTGTGTATGTCGTACATATTGCGTTTTTTATGTAATTCTCACGAACTGTATTTGTAGCTGTGTTTTATATTAGTAGTATTTTATATTGTATTTCTATATTCTGTATCATTGTAACTAATCTAGCCTTATGGCTACAAAATGTCAATAAACTTACTTTCTTATCGACCTGTCGACACCTTGCCGTGTGTGTGGTTTGTAGCGATGCATATGTTAAGAAGGAGATGCGCTATGGTGAAGTTGTGCGCTGTCATCGTGGCACTGCCGTACGCGCTGTTATTCGTCTACGCGTTCACTGGTTACAGTTTTACACAAAACGAGAGTTTTGCGACGGCGCTAAGTGCTCAAGCCGACGCCGACAACTACATCATCCTGGTAATGATTGACGAAGCGTTCACCGACATGGCCATCAACTTCTACGAGGCAAGTCTTCGAGCACATCGCGTCGACAATTTTCTCTTTGTCGGAGTAGGTCGAAAGACTTGTCAGCGACTGTCACGTCTATCGATAGCGTGCTTCTACTACGCCGACGACGAGAGCGCAGACCGAGCCAGCTCTTTTGGACAACGAGAGTTCAAACGCAAGATGAACATCCGAACTGACATGATACTGAAAGCTCTGTCGGCGAACTTCACTGTCGTTCACAGTGACACAGATGTCGCTTTCCTCGGTAACCCGCTCGCTGAAATCAAGGTGATTATGTGTAATCGTGAGTTCAGGAGTTCACCTCGAACCATTGCGTTAAAACGAGTCACCTTGTCAGAAGCGATAATTTGACCAGCAATCTGCAATAACTCAGCAACAGCGAAAGAGATGATGAATGGAAATGCATTGATTTTAAGTGCGTTCGAAAACCGACTAAGAGCCGGCTTAATCTTAATCCGAGTAACAGCCGGCTTAAATGTAAGATGTCAGTTTGTATTATTCACTATAATAGGAAGTCGCATACGGTCTTTCGATTGGTACCGAAATTGATGACATTCGGCATAACGGCCATTATGGCGTTATTTTGCGTTATTTCACCAAATTCAGTACGGTATCTTTGGAAGCAAACTATGTTAAGCCGATTGAAGTTACACCCTCATTGCCTGCGACAAATGTAGCCCATAAATTTAGTTTTCCGCAATATATGATGATATTCGCAGAGATTACCGAGAACTATGCGTTAAAAAGCGGTTCCCCTCTCAAAAGCGATGAATAGACCGATCCTGCGCAATAACGTGGAAACGGTGCGAGGTAGGATGTAAGTTAGTGTTATTGGAAGTGGTATACGGGCTTTCGATTGGTTCCGAAATCGGCGACCTTGTATAAGTACGTAAGTAAGTAAGTAAGAAAGTTTTTATTAGCACATAACAAACGTATACGCAGCATTGGAATACAACATAAATGAAAGCGGAATTTAGAGATAAAAACACACAGTGACAATACGTCATGAAATCAGAACACAATGAAACTATAGGCCTAATAAAATCACACTATCAAACGAACGGATATTGGATAATGAAGTACTATTTAGACTACTTAAAAAGACAATTAATGACAAAAGACTGCTTGTGGGGTTTAAAGTTATAGCTGGGTAGTTCAAAGCTGTGGCATTTCCCGGAGAGTTTGGTGGAGTGGTCATCGAGATGAGAGGGGGTAAAAGAGACAGTGATTAAGGGCCTTGATTTCAGTGAAGAGATCGTGCATGGTTGAGTCTATAAAGATCTATATTCAAAAATTTATTTAGAGAAACCGTAGCGAAAAGATCTTTTC
>Ga0049105_1001682_pt1 | contig 10213 bp, 5 predicted proteins | sample WorMetvaBAHAMAS1_FD_61260 | JGI IMG/M metagenome (GOLD analysis project Ga0049105, IMG submission 61260) | Worm MetaG Olavius vacuus BAHAMAS.1 | ecosystem: Host-associated > Annelida > Digestive system > Unclassified | place: Germany: Marburg | collected 2013-04-09 | reverse complement strand
GATTATATCACAGTGGTTGAAGATAGACCTATACTGTCCGTAAAATATTGTCTCCCAGTTCCAGTCTTCTACTTTTGGCGAAAACTATAACGCACCCTGCAGCGCGGTCTCTCTGCGATAACTGAGCATCTTGTTAAAAACTACGGCCAAGAAGTTGGGTTCGTACGGTTGTTGCGCCTATGGATCAGTTAATCCAAAACAAAAATGTTTTCAGTTGTCGTCTGAATATTGTCCGTAGAGCTAACTTCCTGTCGTAAGTAAGACGCCTAAATCGTACGAAAGCCGTAACGGCGCCGGACAATGCAAAATCATCACTGTTGAAAAATGAATGATAAAATAAAACTAATGATGATGATTATTATTTCGCGAACGTTGGTTGTCGTACGTACAGTCAAACTGCTTTACTTTTGGTCAAATATTTTCCGGTTACGTTTCTGATTTCCTCGCGCCAACGCGAACCAGTTGAAACGAGATGCCAGGAAACATTTTTCACATTTTGCAATAACACAGTTATGTCATTTTCGTTAATATTGTGTTTATTCTAGAGCTTTGCCGAGTAGTGATTTTCAGTGTTCGGCGGAATAACAATATTCGGTTTTTTCAATAGCCGAATTTGAATTCGAATTCGAATAATGACAACAATTTGAATGCATCTAAGTCTAAAAACTAATGTCAACAACTACCGTCAGCAATAATAAACGATTTGGAGAGTGTTGTGGTATTCTCACTAGAATGAGTAATTCTAAGCTGTAAAAAGTACAAAATGTAAACTGCTGCAGTGTATTTTACTGTCAGTCACTAATGCCATTGTCGTGCTGTACTGCCAGAAGTTCATTATTGGAAGCCGAAGTATTCGAATTTGCATTCAATACGTATAATACGTTATTCGGCCGAATAAGAGTTCGGTACAACTCTAGTTTATTCATGTGTGACTGTGGCAGTTTGTATGGTCGTTCAGTGTGAATGACTGGCTTATGGCGGCGTATATAGGTACTCGACGGCGATTGCAGCTGACGCGGCGAAACAGAAGACTAGGAAAGGAGATGATGAGAAGAGCAGCGACAGCGACAGCGACAACGACAGAGAGCCAGCGGAACCGACCAGTCCTATATACAACATCACGCTCTCTCCACTCAGTCCTGAAATGCTAGAAAATAGAGGCGGACCAGAGCTGCCTGGAAACCAGCTGCCTCTGAATCCGCCCGGTGTTACACAGGTCAGCTGTCTCTGCTGGTCAGTAGTACGACCTTGACCTTCCGGTCACATTGGGGCCGCCGCTTTAATTAATATCTGAAGAAAGTACGCCACAATAGAAGCATGACAGCGGCGGAGGATGCCGCAGTTCGAATGAGTACTGGTGCGAATGATTATGCACAAAAAGTTATCTACGCATTTTTATAATGAATTTAACTGTCGTGACATGCGCAGTAAAATTCGCGACAATTCCGTCCGTTCGTCTGCCTGTCCTTGCTGTTAAGACCTCGAAACTTACCTCGTTGCTTTCGGGCATCTATAGACGTAATTAAATTCACTCGAATTATTTTATAATTATTGTTACCTTTATAGCTGATTATCGTTATTATATTACAATTGCATTTTGGTATTAGTTAGCCGTGTCTGTGTCTCAGTCAGTTGATGATTACATGACACGCGATTTATTTCCGCTATAATTTAGTTGCGGTTGTAGAAATTCATAGTTGTCTCGCACGTTCATTGCGAAAATAAAGTGCATTAAAGTGCGTTTATTATCAATTTTAAGCTATGTTATGTGGTATAATCGCGTTTTGAAAGTTAGAATGTAAGTGTAAGAGACTGTTGTGAACTGAATACTGATACTTTAAGCTGTTTAGGCTGTTATGAAAGTTTTTCGACACCACTGATGTATTTGATTACTTAAGATTCAATATCAAAACACAAGACTTTGTCATGAGATTGCCAATTAAAGCTCAGATTAGAACTCAGAAATGCAATGCGCTTCATAGTCAAATCTCAGTTACTTACGGAGTTACGGGAATGAAAAACCTAGAAAAACGTGAAGTGCGTTCACATAATAAAGTGCGCTAAAGTGTGCGCACTTTTCGCCGAAAATAAAGCGCGTTTTGCACGTGCGGAACAACTATGTAGAACTCATTGTTGCTAGTTATACACTGTAGTTTACGTCAACTGAAATCATCATCTACAGTTGCAGTATGGTTTGTAATCGGGCACTGAGGGTGCAGGTGATAGCGTGGCATACTAGTGACGCGTTGGTATCGATCAACGAAGTTAACCTTCGTCCGGCCCGGTTAGTACTGGAATGGGTGACCGTGTTCGGGTTTAATTCCCGGTGCCGGCCATTTATCTCGGTATGTAACAAGCCACCCAGGTCAACTCAGCCTGGCCATCCATTCGTGAGTAAGCGCAATGAGTATCAGCCAAAGGGCGGTGATTGCTTTAGAGATAGGGCATAATACAGCGCTATATAATTCACTTTCCTTTGTTACTTTTTCATTGCATATAGCTGTTGCTGCGTGTGCTGTGGTGACGATGCAGAGCCGATCGTTTACGAACATGGCGCGCGCCTCTGAACCTGAGGAAGGATCAGGCGTGAAGCGTACAAGCAGCATGAGATCAATGCCTGGAGATGCTGCTAAACAACATCCTCAGAGCACCTTGCTCGATCCTTCCAACGACCCGAAAGCGCAAGCTCGACACTTGAAGCCCGGTCGACCAGGCAGCTTCCGAGAAGGCGGTATGCACATACATTTGTGGGCTTTACTCTAGCAAGAAATATGGAGAACTATAAATGGAGTTACGATTGTTGATTAGTTAAAAATATACAAACAAAAAATGCTAAAGCTGAAGCGAACACTTTTCTGTGAGTGTTCAAAATTCAGAATAGATAGAAGTCGACTCGACGGCGAGCCATCGATCGTCTGAGATTTATTTTAGACAGTCATTAGACATGTCAAGTGTTGTTGAATAAATGTAACAAAATTTATCGTTGTCATTTTTATATGTTGGCTTCAATTAATTTCATAAGAAATTTTGATTTGCATTTATTTTGGATATTGAAAACATGTAGTGTATTAAGTGTGTAGTTTTATTTCTATAAAAATGCTAAAGCTGAAGGTGAAATGCAATGTTGGTATTACAGTGCTTGACAGTGTACAGTGTTAAAAATTCAATTCATTCATTAGCTTTATGAACATTAACTGTTTTCACTATAAAATTGGCTCAGTTATAATCTATTACCTATAAGTGTTGTCTGTCACTATGGTAAATCCTGCTTGCTGATCAACTGATTTCAATCTAAAATTTCTTTGATATGCTGTAGGCCTATGGGACGAAATCTTGTCCATAACGGAGACTTTTGCTTAGTGGAAGTTGGTATGAGTATGTGAGCCGTAAAACCGTTTGACTATTAGACACTTTAACAGATGGCAACAAATAATGGCGTGCATTGCAGGTGGAAGTATGAGAGATAAAGGTGTTGCGCCCAGCAAAAGACGCTTCCGTCCTGGATGGGAGAAGCCGGCCGACGACGGCGGCATTGATAATCCGGCGATGGATCTCGATCCGGTCGTTTCTGCGTCGTTCAGCATCGGAGATCCAGAAGAACCGAACAAGGACGTCGCTATAACCGTCACCGACTGCGATCAAGAAGACACATCAATCGTTTGATGATGATGACGATGATGATGACGATGATGATGATGACGATGATGATGATGACGATGATGATGCTCATTATGATGATGACGATCGTGACAATCATTTTTGTTGGCGATTTTAGCCGTTACGCTGCGCAGTAAATTGCACTGTATATATGTACATGAAAATTTATGCCTAATAAATTTATGGGCATTTTGCCACACCCTTTGTAATTTCATTAATTCGCTGATCTCTTGGGTGCGTTCGTTTTCTGAATCATTATCTGACATTGACAACATTGTACCGTTCCAAAATACCACTCCGATTAATGTTATGAACCTGTTCTGCGTTCTTTTATTTTGACCTTTTTATTTTGAATTATAGTTGTGTGGTATTTTCAAACGGTACAATGTTGTCAGTGTAAGATGAATGTGATTCAGTAAACGAACGCACTCAAGAGATCAGCGAATCAATGAAATTACATATTCTATAGGGGTGTGGCAAAATGCCCATAAAATTTATTAGGCAACCGGCTAATTGGGCAGGCGCAGGCACGTATTTGCAACGAAAGGGCATAAAACGCGCTATTAACAAGAGAAACAGACACTGTATAGTTAAGGCTAGATATACTTAGGCACATTTCACTAACAATATTAGTATGCCCGACGTATAAGTTGGAAGGCCTTCAGTTTTGCTGCTGAACTTTTTTTTACCGGACTCCTATTTTCTAGACCGCGCAGCGGCCGCCAATCAAATGTAGGCTATACCAGAGGTTCTGCCGTAAGGTGAACTCGGATCTTCCCGATTAGCATTTTCGCCCATCTCTTCCCTAATTTTTACACGAAGGGGGGAGGGTCGAAAATGCAAAATTTGGCCTCGATTTTCGACACCACTCGTCTTTGAGCCATCCTCATTTCGAAACGAAGCAACCTGTCGGTACCAAAGTATCGCATTAGGTGCAGCGATGAGCGATGATGGAGCTCTGTTCTCTGTTGCTGCAGTTTGATTAACCCTCTCTGACGAGTAGATCTGGTTAATCCTGAGAAACGGGCCAGAAAAATTAACTACGTCATCAATAACTCAGCCGCACGTTGTCCGATTGCGTCGAAATTTGACACACTGATACAGTATGGATCCCCGAAGGCTCTGGAATTTTGAAAATTAACTTCCAGTCAATTCCAAGATGGCGGACGACCCCAATGCTTTTAACCTTTAAATCGCAATGACTCCGCCGCAGATTGTTCCATTTTGCTCCAGTTTTGTATGTGCATGCATGCGTTATGGGTCGCGCAAGAATTGAAATCCACCTACCGTTAAATTTAAGGTGCGGTCCGCCCCCAAATTTTAAATCTTTAAATCGCTATAGCACAGCCGTGGATTGCTCGATTTCGCTGAAATTCTGTATGTAGTACATTATAGGGCTGCAGAGGAAGCCACCTACCATAAAGCCAAGGTCCTCCCCCCCCCAAAAAAAAAGAAAATCTTTAAATATCTGTGACTCAACCGTGAATTGCTAGATTTCTCTTAATTTTTGTGAGTGCATTATTGGTCTGCAGAGGCCTCGCAATGTTGAAATCCACCTACCGTAACATTTAACGTGAGAAAAAGTCGGCCCCGAATTCTGAATCTGTAAATCACTAAACTCCGCCATAGATTGATCGATTTCGGTGAAATTCTGTATCAATTTGTTGATGTTTTATAGCTTGTGTTCATTTCACTGAGTTACTAATACACAATATATGCAATTGTACAATACATATGAGTTTATGTACAGGTTGAGCCAAAGTAAAGCACAACTCAATAAAGCATATTCGTTCAGCGTGTCATGTATTGATCTTACCGTCAAGACTTGATAAATTCTGCGTATTAGGCCTAGAAGACGTTTTGCTTGTTGACTTACGACGATCTGGTCATATTAACAGGCTTTCATTTTAAAATGTCCTACTGGCTGTATGACCTATGATAGCATATCCGGGTCCTGCCTGTCCCAGCTAAATATTTTTCGCCAATATACATATTGCCATTCTCGAGTCAGGAGAAATTTTGTATCTCACGCTATAGTGGCCGAGTGACCTTTGATCGTTCGACCTCAATAGCGTGGAAAGTCTCATGCTTACTCAAAGTTATCGACAGACACTTGACAGACAGATGTACAGTGGTGCAGAGGCTCGTTAAAATCCTCATACTATGAATCGTTTCGTGAGTTGGTGCTGAAAAGCTCGTTAACATATGGCAGTCTATAACCAATTCATCGTAGTTTTCTCGTCACAGCAAAATAACTAAAAATCATCACGTGCACTAATTGTCATATCAAATACAGCATACGCACACGAGTCCACCATACAGTGTGATAAAAAACACACTGCATATACGCTAAGAAAAGTTTACAAATAGCAGCCGCTGTAACAAACTACTTCCACAGTCGACTAGCAAGCGTCCAGAAACTAAACAACTTAATTAACATTATGCTACAAGTATATACTGCTCGTTACATCACGGATCTGAGGCCTATACCGCTAGGCTGTTGTGCGTCTACAGTAGCTGTTGTACCGTCTACTGCGGTACAGTACGTTATATAATATTAAAAGCGATCAGCATATTAAAATCTACCAGTCAGTTTCACAATTAGGCCCCCTACCTACTATTTATTTCAGTGAAAAAAAGTTTTGTATAACAAAAATGGTTCAGAACGTGTATCAGATGACGCAACTGCAGCTGTTGAAACAATACCTGTTCACGTATCTGGCCGAAAGTTGTGTAATTGGCGATGTTGGATGAATTGTCAGGCCACCCGGCTGGCGTAAAATCCCGCTCCGTTACGTTTCCACAAAAAGACATGTGATCGATACGGTCTAACTGGCGTTTGAGCACAGATGTATTCAGGTTAAAAAACACTTTAACAGTGTATGTTCAAACACTGGCAATGACGTCATGCGTAATGACGTCATGCACTTCGTCATCATGTCCTAAATGGAACATCACTCGGTTATTCTTAATGAACACGACGGTGCGCGTGGTGTCGGCGGACTGTGCATCGGACTCGGAAGACACCTGTCGCAGACACCTAGAACGGGCTGACGACAGTATGTCACTTCCATGCAGCACTGCCGCCGCGTCCACAGTTGCCGGCTTTCCGTTGCTTACGGCCAGTTTCCTAGCAACGCCGTTGTTAGGCGGTGACGTCACACAGCGTCGCATGTCACTTGTTTCCACCAGCGAGCTCACAGACAGTGGCTGCAAAACAGATCTATTACTTCACTCTGCTTAATGCAACATGATGGATATATGACGTAGTGGTCGTTAGATCTCTGTCTCTTTTTGTCTGTCGCCATTTTGGTGGTACGTATTACGTACTACGTCACTTAATTCTTATTTCATTCACAACTAAGCACTGTGACTAGAGTCCACCCGTTCTTCAGTATTGTGACTTCGCGACACAGGTTATGGCCAAACTTGTCGCTTTGACCTTCTGGTAAGACCAACTACTAGTATAATTCGTAACTCACGGCATCAAGATATATCCACATGGCATTACTTTAACATTAAAGATCTCTTCACACAGGGAGACAACACGAAAGCAACATCGTGCTACAGCGAAGAAAGTGGAAAGAGTTGGTGAAATTGGCTGGAAGATATAATAGCCCAAGCACTTGGATGGATATTAAGGCTGTAAAATGTTGATATAAGACAAGACAAAAATAATACTTAATATGAACGTGCTGAATTGCTAGTTACAACGGAAATATATTGAAACAACATTGCCTTTTAATCTAAGGCATTTAGTTACGCGTGGTCACTTCTGGTCACGTGACAAAGATAGCGGTCACACCATTCGATCCCCATAGCCAAAAATCCATGCTTCACGCAACTTCGTGGAGTCGGAATCGGAGAATCGGAATCGGAGTTATCGCCGATCGAAATTTTACATTGCGGGAATAGGGATTTTCTACTTTTTTTTGCTCCTGTGACCTTCATGTACGAACTTGACTCATATTCTCTCGAGATATACTGGATGTACAAATGTGAATTTCCTATGTCAAAGCTTTCGAAAGTTATCGTCTGACAGACAGACACGACCGAAATCATATACCACGCCGCTTCGCGGGTGGTCAGTGATAAATAATACGTAAATATAAGTAATCGACAAAATACCGCGATAGAAGTATGTGAAATATAAAACAGCAAAAATTCTCACCTGCGACGCCGACGAACTGCTTGGCAATTGTCCAGGTACAGCGAGCCTGTTCGTGGTGAACACGTCACCCGGACTCAGAGTGGACCAAAGCAGACCGCTCGGCGATTCGGCGGAACATTGATGGTCTTCAGATGCGCCGGTCACTAGCACTTCAGGCGTCAAGACGTTCGTGTCCGTGTTCCTATCCACATAGGATAAATTCACGAAGAATATTTCATACATGATATACCCTCTCCCCTACCACATCATTTATAGCCATGTGCAGACTATAGCATAGCAGAAACACAACTAATTAAACTAAAAGGCAACAATTTTCTGCTGTGACTGTAAGTCTAAAATCTGATTTTTTAAGGTTTTTCCAAAAACCTAAAACCTAAAATTTGGACTTTAAAGGTTTTTCTATTTTTTTGTAAAAAAAATCCTAACCTAAAACCTAGGTTTTACACCCATTTCTACAGCCCTGTCTAGGCCTAACGGTCAATTCGTGTTTTCAACAACTGCAACATGGCAAGAATTATTTCTTCGAAGCAAGAAATAAGACGACTCTGAAACAGTATGAATACAGACCGGCGAATACCGATCGCAGCGAAACCGCGAAGAATACGCACATCTGCTGGAGATCTGCGCTGGTGTGATTTCTCAGCACGGAGGCGATGTTTTTCAGCGACGCGTTCCACTGTACGAGTGCCTCGGGGTCGGTGGGCGCCCGCGACAGCGTCAGGGCGTCGTGTTCGTTCAGGCGCTTGTAGACCTGTAGGATGTGAGCGCCAGGACTGTGCACTTTGTCGGTCGACTTGCTGCCCGTGATGAACGGTCGCAGGTACTTGTGATTCAGCTTCAGGAATCTTTGTACAAATCACATCGTTAACGCTCCGAGGTAGCGTTTCTAAATTTCGATACACCGTTTTTATCTGTACCATTATAGCATATAGCATGGGATAGGTTATAAAATCGGTTTGCGTCTGTCAGTCGGTCAGTCTGTCAGTGTGTGTATCTGTCCGTCTGCGAGCTCTCACGGTCGCATTTCTTGATCGATTTTTACCAAAATTAGCACAGACGTAAGAACCCCCAAAAGAAAAAACGAGTTCGTTGGGAGTCAATATCGCCCCACCCCTTCCCCAATTTTGTCACCCAAAACCCCCATTTTAAACCGAGGTCCTGAAAACCCATGCAAATATTAAGTAATCCTATATCTGCCTTAAATGTACGCGAATCGCCGAAATTTTCGCGTCTTAATAGAAATCTGGGTCGAAGAACACGAAAGTGACGTCAGATTTTAGACCGGAAGTGGAAATACGGCCGTTTCGTGCATACGCCATGCATCCAGCCATGATTATAGGAACAGTTCGATCATTGTGGACGTGGCTATGGGGCAGATATCACGTTCCACAGAACGTATTTCTAGTTAACAAATATAACTAAGCTCCAATGTCGCAGTCGCTGCCAACTTGGCGAAACAAAGTCGACTGTTTGAAACGAGAACGTGTAGATCACTAAACAGACTAAATCGATACAATACTATAAGATACGTAGCGCCACAGTTTGGCAATAAAGATTTAGAAGCGCTTCGTTGCGAGACTAGTGCTTAAAACGTCGTAAAAGCATCGTTTCAACTGCCTTTTGAAACTAGCGACAATATCATCTCGACAGTTGTTAATACACTGTGTCTCAAAAAACTCACTACAGTACCCTACTGTGACGATAATTTCGCCAAATTTTAACCGATTTTCAAAATTCTTTCACTGCTAGAAAGTCTGTTAAATTTCCAACAAAAAATTACACCACTAACCACCACACCTAAAATGTGTTGCCGCACTACCTCTAAAAACGTAAATGTTCAAATCTGTTATATTTTTGGCATATTATACTGGGTTCCAATGAAAGACAGCTACCAAACTCACCGTGGTAATTTCATAACATCTTAACCGAATGCCCGTCTCGCGTGAAATTTACGACTCTATCAGTCTGCGGCGGATCTTCTTGACTCAGAACCATCTCGTTAACCATGACAACATTTTCTTCAGTGCGGCACTTTGTCGTCTGCCGCTACTTGCGAGTTCGTAGACTGCCGATGTCTTAATTTTTTCAGCAGCCTGTTAATGTTACTTTTTGTCCGCTTTATGTTCCTTCAGCTGATACAAATTTTTGATCAAAATCTTATCTTTCTCGCTGAAAACCATGTTTTCAAACACTGCGGTGACGTTCGCGATGATGTAATTCTATTGCTACAGATTTTCGAGGTTCTGCGGAACAAATTTTAGGCGTGATGGGTAATTTTATAAATTGTTTTGTTGAAAATTTAACAGACTTTCAGCAGTGAAAGAATTTTGAAAATTAGTTAAGAGTTGACGAAATTATCGTCACAATACGGTGGCGCGTTTTTTT
>Ga0049105_1001681_pt1 | contig 10213 bp, 8 predicted proteins | sample WorMetvaBAHAMAS1_FD_61260 | JGI IMG/M metagenome (GOLD analysis project Ga0049105, IMG submission 61260) | Worm MetaG Olavius vacuus BAHAMAS.1 | ecosystem: Host-associated > Annelida > Digestive system > Unclassified | place: Germany: Marburg | collected 2013-04-09 | reverse complement strand
TGTGTGCATCAATCGCACACTAAACAATACTTCTGCAAGTCAAGACCATCAACTAGCCGTCTAAATATAAAACATGTTGAAGCTTTAACAACACAATCCGGCAGTTCGTTCCACACACCACACACTACGCACAGCACCATCACTTTATTTCTTACTTACTTAGACTACTGAGCACAATCCTTAGCGACGTGCAGCTGTTCATACAGGTGCTTCATATCATGACGTTTTTTGATAAGGCCGCGACTTGGTAAGGCAGCTGAGCAGGGATGGAGGAATAATGGTACAGACTGACGCACACCATGTCGAAAATTTCCGGCTATACGCCACTGGTCGCGACCTACACATTTCCGCGGTGAAGGTGTATTTTTGGGCCGACTAGCCTCGTACACTCAGCAGTTACATAGCATATCTGTCAATCACAGCCCTAACCCTAACCATAACCCTATCCCTACATAAGTCTGCTGAGTGTACAAGGCTACTTTTCCGTATTTTTGCAGCTATAAAGTCTAAGTAAGCGCGGGGCACAAGCAGTGGCGCCGCCTGTCGAGTGCAGCGGAAACGCGCGCAGGCTGAGACAACGGCGTGTCGGTCATTGCATGGTATTGTGCGTTCGTTTGAGTAACCACAACACGCTTGAGTACTCTGCGCCCAGTGCGCTGCCGCTAGTCACTCTGAGTGCAGTCGCTGGATGCGCGCGCATGGTGGTCTGCCTCATTTGAATAATATATGCAGGCGTCCATCAATCTCGCGCCGGTCAGCGACCAGGGCACGCCCCGTCTCCCGGAGTTCCTCGCCGCCGCCTACTGACGGCCAGCGGCGGCCGGACGACGGTCGAAGGGCGGGGTCGAAGTTCAAGGGGCCGCGCCGATGTCGCGCATTGGCTGCCGCCGATCCACTACGCGGCCGCGCGGCGCCAGGCCTTTGTGTTCCTGGCAGCGACCACGAAAGGCGGCGGCGACATCGGGCGAAAGGCCAGCGCCGGAGCGTCAAAGCGTCCTCGTCGTCGTCGTTGACAGCAGAATTTGATCAGGTCGCTCGCTTCGTCGCCGCGAAATAGTCACTTTCTCGGCGCCGTTACGTCACTCCGGCGTGCAAGATCGTCATCAGGATCGAAACCGATTTTCGGGAACTAAGTAGGGTTACTGCATAGCAGAGCGATGGCTTTATCGATGCTCGGAAGTGCGAACTCGTTGACCGGCCTGTCTCCGTGGGGTCACCACCATCACCTCTCCGGTCACGTCAGCGGCCTCGGCGACATGAAGGACCCGACATCGATGCACGCCGGCGCTATGCAGGCGTCGTCGCTCGGTCTGTCGCGATCCCACCAGCTTCAGCAGTCGAGCTCCGACCTCGGCGGCCTCGGCAGCGTACAGGACTGCGCCGGGTCCGCCACCGCCGGAACCAACAACAACTCCGCCACGGCGGGACAGCATCATCATCAACATCATCAGAGTTCCAACCTCGGAGGTTCTTCTGGTGGCGGCGGCAGTGGCGATGGCGGCAAACAGTCGAGCGTGGAGTGCATCGTGTGCGGCGACAAGAGTTCGGGGAAGCACTACGGCCAGTTCACGTGCGAAGGATGTAAGAGCTTCTTCAAACGCTCAGTTCGACGTAACTTGACCTACACGTGCCGCGGCAGTCGCAACTGTCCCGTCGATCAACACCACCGCAACCAGTGCCAGTATTGTCGCTTCAAGAAATGCCTCAAAGTCGGCATGAGAAGAGAAGGTGGGTCACATATTATAATATATACATCTTTATTCACCAAAATGGTATCATCAAAAGAGAAATATACATACATACAAAAAATATACAATAAACAAGAACGGAAGCAGAAATAAAGAGAACTAAGTAATAAACAATATGCACAACAGGCTATTACAATATGGACCTGTTTATAACAATGGAAACATTCAAATGCCTGCCCCTAATTGCTGAAGTCAGACAAATCATCAAACACAAAATAGATCTACAATTTACAGAATAGGTTCTGTGAATTTAACAATTTCTGTTTCTTTATACTAAAGCAACGGCTATGCACCGATGTAATCCTAACAAAGAAGTGGCCGGGGAGAGGGCGTGGAGGGCGGGAGGGTTCCCCTGAAACTGAAACTTAACCAAAGTATTCGAACATAATTTGCATGTATAAAGAGATCGTCTTTATTCACCAAAATGGTAGAAACACATAAAACCTTAACCATAATCAATGCAGAACATATTAAAACAGACATTAAGCACTAATAAACCTTATCGTCATCAGCAACATTTGCCAAAAATTTCTCAAAACGTCTGTAAAAAGTAACAACAACAGTTAGAAAAAGTATGTAGGCCTCTCTTTTTTAGCAAAATACTGGGATGCATGATGCATGCTGTACATGGTCCATCCCTTACCAGAAAAAAATGGGGACGCCTCCCCCCGCCCAGCCCCACTACATGCCGAACAGTTGCAAAATGCCCGTGCGTCGACGAAACGACGTTGCTGGTGCATGTCAAAATGATTAAACCATGGTTTCTGTATTTTTTTTTAAATTTTATTCAGAATATTTCTGCATGTCATCGAATGCAGAAAAACGGACATTTTTGGCCACCCTGCATGCCACTTCCAGGGCTTGCTGAATTATTCACTATGCAGAAAAAAATCGAATTTTTAAACACTAATCTATTAGACGATGCATGCAGGTTTTAATTAAAGATGCTCACAGTCATGCATAGAATCGACGCAGCTGTCATGTGAACCATATATACGGTATTTTGAAGAATAAAAAATTGAAAACTTAAAATTAATTTGATTAATACAAAAGTATATTAATTTCACGGTGTTAAAATAATATTATATTAATTCGATAATTGGAGGGATCACACACGAACACTGAAGCAAAATTGAAGTTTTAAACTAACACAACGAAATAGTTGTTCACTTGTTCCCCGCGAAAATTTGATAAAAACACCAATTTAAATTTATTCAAAACTACATTTTTCTCGGAACAACTAATATTGAAATCATGTATTTAGGTCACCAGTGCGAAATGACATCTTTATTTATCCTAACAACTTTGCTGAACATAAAAAGTAATTTTACACTTGTGTATATTTTACTATTTAACACAAGTAATTAAATTTTTATTTGCTGTCAATTGTCACGTTGGCGTATTATATAGGCCTACTATTTTTAAAATTAAATTTAATTAGTTTGACAGTTTTGCTTCACAAAGACGCGACACGAATGTTGTAGATCTATATTTGTTTATATTTATTTGCGTTGTAATTTTTTGCGATGTCACATAATAAAATAAAGAGTAATAATTATGCATCAAAGTGTTTGTAATGGCGTACAGAGGCGGACCCAACCAACAAAACTCACGAACAAAAATCACCATATTTCACTATAGAATTCAGTTTTGATGAAAATAGTTTAATTCCAGTATTGTCGTTATTCAGTATTGTTGGTATTTCGGTCTAACCCACACAAAATAAGTCCAAAGCGCAATTTGAAATTTCCGCAATTGCATCATATGAATTTCAGATCGAATATATCGCATAATCAAGTAATAATAATTGAATTGAATATTTAATTGGTCTTAACTACAGTTCTTTATTAGGACTCGTAGTCTCGTTTTCTCTCTGTGTCTCTGCCAACACAGGCAGCGGAGGTATGCTTTCAAGTCATCCGTCCGTCTCCGTCCGTCCGTGAACATATAACTGGCCTGACACGATATCTCTTTACTCAGTGAACGTATTTCAATAAAATTTGCCAACGATATTCACCACGTGATTGAGCATTGCTGAAAAGGTTTTCAAGGTCAGAGGTCAAAGGTCAAGGTCATGACCTAACCAATTAACCTGTAATGGCAGTGGTATTCGACCGTGTGACGTGGCTCACTTGTGCTTGTTTCATGGGCGCCCGCATGATTTTTTAGGGGTGGGCAAATTGTCCTACATTGATTATAGTTAAGGTTATTTTTGTTATTACTGTGTTTTTTTCTTGTTTTAAATGTTCCTACCATTTTGGCGAATAAAGATGATCAATTACCGGTCTGGGGACGAAAGTCTTCCAGCGGGCGGTCCAGGGATAGAGCCCCGGTGGGGGTCTGAGGGCGAAGCCTCCAGAAGCCGACGACAGCTAATTGTGAAAATAATGCATAAATAATTCGTGTAGTGAGCGTTTTGCTATGCACAAAACACTTTACAACATTTTCAGAGGGGGGGGGCAAGTGCCCCTTCTTGCCCATGCCTGCGAGCGTCCATGGCTTAATTGTTTGTCATGTTCATTGACAAATGAAGTTTTGAATAACAAAAATATAGACTAATATTTATTGAAAATAATAATGTGGATGATGATGATGGTGTGTATATTTACAGCTGTACAGAGGGGCCGCGTACCTCCGACTCAACACCCGATGTTCGCCGCCGCAGCCGGTCAGATGGCGGCCGCGTTTGCGGCCGGTAACGGCATGTCGCTGGCCGGACCGCATCACAGCTATCTGTCCGGCTTCGTCTCAATGCTACTCCGTGCCGAACCGTACCCACCGCCGGCCGCTTACGCCGCCGCGGCGCGCGCACCGACCGGCAGCGGCGCCGGCGGTCCATACTCCTCGTCTTCTTCGGCGTCGGCCGGGTCGACCACGCCGGGAGGACACTGTATGCAGCAGTCATCCAACAACATCATGGGTATTGAGAACATCTGCGAACTGGCCGCTCGGCTGCTCTTCAGCGCCGTCGAGTGGGCGAGAAATATTCCCTTCTTTCCCGATCTACAAATAACCGACCAGGTGAAATATATACTCTTTTATTCACCGAAAACTGATAGCACACAAAAAACACGGAAAACAAACTTAAGTAAACTTAATCAACGTGCAACTTGTTTACAAATTTATCAGCACGGCGGGCGAGTTGAACACTGTACAAAATTAAACTGTTCCTGCCAATCTGAAACTACATACATATTTGATGTTCTCAACAGTTTCATGAAAAATCTGTTAATGACAAAGTCCAGTGATTTTAACTGGACTTATAACGAGAAGGCCTCTAGACCATATAGCAGTATAGGCATGCATTTGGTATAGAGATCAGCTGCAAAACAACCTCTCGAAGCAGTTCGCCCAATTTTACCAAAAATACTGTTGGCAGTTATACCTCTATATACTTTCATGAATTTTTGCCTTATTTTTTGCTATTCATGCATGCGCGACGAACACTTAACGTCAAGGATTATATAGATAGTTATAATAAATTTTTGCACTGGCGTAACCGCAAATACATGCGAAAAAGTTTCATATCTTTTAAGTGTATATATTTACATGTATGTTACTACGCAACTGCCCAAAGCAAAAAGTCAAAGCAAAATTATGCACGATGCTTACGTATCTAAAAAAAGCAAAAAATGCATATTAAATCGTATGCTTTACAAAAAAGCAAACCGAAGATTTGTTTGATTTTATATTCGATCTGCTTCGCAGACAGTATACGACAACGCACACTAGCGACAACAGCAGCATTGAGCATAATCACATGACATTTACTGCGGCCCTGAAGTTTCGTTTGAAGACTTGTGTCGCCATGAAATTCGTAGATGATGATGATGATGACGATGATGATATTGTTGAGAAATATTCGCCTCGTATGCATGGCTATGTTAGCCGTGAAAGATTAGGCCAGTATCAACGGATGCAGTTGCGACGCATTCTGCATTGTCCCATGCATTAGTGACCGCTTCCATGCGTCCATGCGGTCTATACGCACGGCGATAAAATGACCGAATAATGCAGTTCATCTCCAACACTCCTACCCCAGGCAGTATTTACCTGTTTCGCTGAGTTGTGTGCTAAAAGCGTTTTGTCAAATGATGGGCGAAATGTACGGCATACCTTTCATTTGGCCGGTAAGTTTATGCAAATAGAGTTATAGATTTTTTGGTCTATCAGTACAAATGGTATGGCCTTCGGTTTGTTGTCTGTAGGCCTAATAATAGTCCTGTTCTGCAGATAGCAGCACAGATATAATTATATAAGCAAGCAAGCAAGAAAACTACTAAAACAGACATATATCAGAAGCGATATCGATGAATAATATCAATAGAATAGTATGTTCATACATTTTCACTGAACTCAGTCTAACCATATAAACATTTCGATTGCTTACTTACTTAAAATATCAAAACTGTTGCTGTTGTCGATCAGAGAACTATTAGCTGTGTTAGTTATAAGTAAGTAAGTAAGTAAGTATAACAAAAAACGATTAATATGTACGACACTGACAGCGTCAATTCTCGGGATGCACGACAAGAGAGCAGCGCTTGAAGTGTTAAGTCCAAGTGATTGGTTTATGTATATCTATATGTTAACTTATGTTAATTTATGCATGTAGGTGGCACTTCTGCGGCTAGCCTGGAGTGAGCTGTTCGTTCTCAACGCTGCACAATGCTCGATGCCTCTGCACGTCGCTCCGCTACTCGCCGCCGCCGGACTTCACGCCAGTCCGATGGCTGCCGACCGAGTGGTCGCCTTCATGGATCACATCCGGGTGTTCCAGGATCAGGTCGAGAAGCTCAAAGCGCTGCACGTCGACTCGGCCGAGTACAGCTGCCTCAAAGCCATCGTCCTCTTCAGCTCCGGTCAGTATAACGATAACGTTCCCTCATGTAAGAATATTTATAGCGCAGAGAATCATGCGTCACACTGCTCTGTGATTTCTCAAATCCCAAATAAATGATTTTTCAGATATCGCCTAAACTGTCCGAGCTAGAGATCTGCCGCAGACTTATCGGCAAACTGTTCCACAAACGAGGCCCTGCAACAGCAAAGCGTCTATCACCAAATCTGCTGTGGGTTCGTGCAAGATTATTTTTCCAGAACCAACGCAGACCACCCCGAACCCATCACCGACCGGAAGAGGGAGCTCACGGGGTACAAGGGCCCCATCACGGGGTGAAAGGGCCACGTAGTATAGTGAAAGAGGCCACGTACAGGGATAAATGAAGGAAAAGTATAGCCTTGTATAACACTCAGCAGACTTATAGTCTGGAAATATTCCTCACCTGCAACTTTCTTCGCTAGTTTTGTTGCAGCGGCGGCATTTCGACACTGTGGTGTCAAGGCTTACTTAATTTAAATGTTAAAAAATCAATCGTGTACAGTGATAATTGGTTTGACAGCCGCAACCATCACAACGAAATTATTTCTTATTTTAATCAAAGTATGTTCACTGTCTTTATAATGGTATTTAAACGAACACGAAAGATTCAATGTACGGTATGACAACGTATTTACGTGACTGTTGGAGAGCGGCGATGTTATATCGATGCAGCGTGCAATCACATAAAGCTGATGGCGGTGCATGCGGCTGGCCGTGCGAGATCTATTGTCGCAGTGAAAGCAATGGCACGCGCCCGTGACACTGGCCGTAATACCGCCCCGCGCCGCCCGCCCGCCCGGGCCCACACACGACGCCGGGCCCGCGCCGGGCAGCCGTCCGTCCGACGTCCGCTATCGCAATCCGTGCTCGATCGCTTGCCGGTGCTTGGCTCGCGCTGCAATCGGATATTTGTTGTGGCGTGCTCATAAACTTCTCGGCGGCTTGACGGCTGGCGAGGACTGAGTGACGATATGGGGGCCAAGGCCTATTCACCCGACTGTATGGCACGCGAGTTCAAACCAACAATTGACATTTAAGCAACTACCCCTGCACGGCCAAGGGTCAACGCCTCAGCGGGAAAGGGGTTAACGTAAAAGTTATGCTATATATGAAATTATTTAACACTATACTAACATGGACATTATCAATAATTATCGATAATTTTTTGATGTTAAACTGCCTAGTACTCTCTGGTCTGATCATGTCAGAAGGTTCGAGAAAAAGTTCGCCGAATGTGACAATATTGTTTGCAAAATTTCAGTCTCAATTCGATAGCCTATCTTAGTTAAGTTTCTATTCTGTCTGTGTTTCTGTTTTTTTCATGTTTATTTGCTACCAGTTATGGTGAATAAAGATGTATATATGACAGCCAATGGGTTAAACCTACTGAAAACATCGTATATGTGTGACGACGGCAGTCACCCATAGCTCATCGTCGCACCTTTGTTAAGTAAGTAAATAAGTAAGTAAGTACAACAGACCTTCCTGATTCTTCGGTGCATCGTCGTCGTCGATATCGACGGACAACTACAAGCAAGCAAGCAAAGCTAGTGATTTATGGCATTTGTAAACGGCGCAGAAAACGCCATAACGGTGTCGGGGTGTACGTCACTATCTGAAATGATGAGCAAGTATAAGAACTCAGTCGTCGGAACAAAATTTGCCATTGGTCGAGGCTTCCTGACAGCGTGACAGATGACTTGGGGCGGGGCTACGCCGTCATCTGATGCGTGTCGACGCTACACGCAGTATAACGCCGGCGGCAAAGCCCAGCAGTGTATGATACATGACTTAAACAATGATCATCTGCCACTAATCTGAGCCAGATGAGAGGGTGGTCGGCAACACGGCAAACTGAATATTTCAACAAAATGTCAGTACAACAGTATACCTTCAACAGACGACTAAACTGCCTATAACTGTCCACGAAACACAATGAAGCTGGCATTTTGCACTTCGTTTAACAAAAATAGGACGAAGTTTGAAGCCGCTAGACAAGTTGCTGGCTCTAAATACAACAAAAATGCGCTTGCGGCCGAGTCCAAACGCATTTTGGTGCAGGCTATTTAGAACCCATGCAACGGTCATTTATATAATATCTTTATTCACCAACTAGTGGTAGCAAGGAAAGAAACATACAAACATATAAATACGGTGATATACCACTATTGATAGCTTATACTGCAATTCTAAGTCGCCAGTGGCTTTGTCCCTAAATATCACACACAATTCATTCGATGACATTCGAAATTTCTGTAGGAATTTCCTTTTTTCTCTCTGATTGTTTCCTGAACATCGTGACATTCAAAATATATCATGCACTGCTCAACGACAGACTGATCTCTCGTTGAAAACTTTTTTATCTGGCTGCGAATGTTATTCCCTCGCTGGAGAAAGCTATACATCAGCGCTCCCAAATCCTAACTGGACTTCAGGGGCCACTTCGAGGCGGGGAAAGAGAGGGTCGGAAAGGGAAGAAAAAGGAAAAAAGGCAGAAGCGGTGGAAGAAAACACCCTCCTTCGAAGTGAATTTGTGGTTACGGCGTACATCCCCACAGCATCACCGTCAGCCCATCCATAGTGTGTCCAGCAGCTATCTTATCACGATCAACCGGCGACGGCGCCCGCCGCGCCGCTGAAGTGTGTGGGCGACCGCAGACCGCAGACTGCAGGATGCAGGATGCATACTGCACTGATGCTGCTGCTGCTGCTGCACTGACGCTGCTGTGTGTGTGGAGATGGTTTCGCCGTCGAGCTTCGTCAGTGACCAATGAATGAATCGCCGGATGCGCCTAATCGCACGAAACGCTGGAGCCCCGTGTCCACCATAGAAATTAATTTATACCGTACCGGGGCAGATTAGGGGGACAAACAAACTTAATCTGAACTTCTATCTAATCTAATAATTATTGATCATCTTTATTCACCAAAATGGTAGAAACATGTACAATAATAATAAGCAATGCTTAACATATTAAACAAACATTTAACACTAATAAACCTTATCATCATCAGCAGCATTTGCCAAAAATTTCTCAAAACGTCTCTGGAGCTGTACAGATGGCAATTTCATGTGGAAGAAATACTTGCACTGTTCGATAACTATATGGTTAGAGCTTTTAAACAACTTTATTAGGACACGATTAACTGTAAAATCAATTGCAGGCAAAGCACACCTTCAATACATAAGTATTGTATTATTAGTAGTATATAATAACGGTGCCTGCATGAGTGCGATCTTTTTTAATTCCACATTGGGCTAACAATCATTACTCTTTTTCATTTCTTTGCCAGGCGTCTTTTTATTAGTTAATTTATTATTTTTTTTTGTTATACGCTATCGGATGTATCTTGTCTTACTGCTATAGGCCGGTTTGTCGTTTACAACTGTTAATTTCAACTCAGTGAACTGCGGCATTTGCTAAGAGTAGGTCTGTCTGTCCGTCCGTTCGTCCGTCCGTCTGTCCATTCCTCTGTTTGTCTGTCTGTCTGTCTGTCACACTTGTGATGCACGCCTAACCGGATCAAGATATCGAAACATGCTTTGCATCCAGCAGACATGCATAGTCTACGTCTTTTTTTT
>Ga0049105_1001680_pt1 | contig 10216 bp, 6 predicted proteins | sample WorMetvaBAHAMAS1_FD_61260 | JGI IMG/M metagenome (GOLD analysis project Ga0049105, IMG submission 61260) | Worm MetaG Olavius vacuus BAHAMAS.1 | ecosystem: Host-associated > Annelida > Digestive system > Unclassified | place: Germany: Marburg | collected 2013-04-09 | reverse complement strand
CTTTCTGAGTTTCGCCGGTTACTGAAAACGCATTTGTTTAGCTGAAGATCGCGGCGCCTAGTGACCTACTTTTAGATGTAGTGCGCCTTACAAATGTACTTACTTACTTACTTACTTACTAGTGTATTGCGACTACCGTACTGCGAATGCTGTTGTCGTGTAAATACTCGCCTTTAACGTGGTTTATCTGTATTAGGCAGCTGTACGGGGTCAAAATGTGGTAGCCATTCCTACCCGTCTCTACACTACACGCATCCCACCCGTTTCCGCAACTACTGTTCCAGTCACATCCCATTTCCCAGAGAAAAATATTCATCCCGGCATCCACTAGATGCCACGTAGCACTTCATACAGCAAAATCAATGCAATAAAGCGATAAACTGAGACGTAAGTTTTAATTCACAATTCAGTAACCGCACCCGCGATATATCCGCAAAGTCTTTCCCCATTACCGCGGAATTACCGCAACAATCGATCTCGTTAGCAGCAATACCGTAGAGCTTCATACAAAAATCTTGTTAGCGTTAGCGCGGGAAACCCTCTAATCCACAGCTTGCCACTGCAGCGCAGCCCACCCATCAAATGCCCGTGCTTCAAACCACTTGTGACTGCTCGCGACGTGATGCAAACCAAGTTAAAGATGATTCCAAATTGAACTGGTGATCAGTTGTAATGCTGACAGAAGAGCAGTAGTTGCACATGTGAAAGACGTCGTAACGTAACATTACAGCAGCGAGTGCTATACAGACGTAGGCAGAATCACCAATGTATGAGTCAATGCTCAAGAGAGACAGCGCAACGGCCGTACTGGCCAAGTGGCCATCGCAGCCGTAAGTACCTGTCTAAAACACGCGTACACTACACCAATATGGACGCAGTTTGGCAACCTGGACGAGCTAGACGTTTCTCAGCGTATCAAGACGGTATTTAGAGCTAAAGCCGTGCAAAGACGGTGTTTTACCGACAACGAACAACGTGCAGCCCGCCTGGCGGTTGTCTGGTGACGTCGCGTTGCTATAGACGACGCGGCGTCGTGGAAGTCACCAGCAGCTGTAGCTGTTACAGCGGCTGAAGCCGACAGCAACATCGGCACACGCCTACCCGTAGGTGCTGTTCACTTTGTAGCAATCCAACAGATAGCCAGGTCTGCACATTATCTATACGAAAACCACTTAGAGCAGCTCGACTGATGACGTCATAGCCATAACCAAACAGGCCTGTTTCAGCCAACACACTCCCAGCCTAACATTACTTACTGGTTTCAAGTTCACGGCAGCCGAGTGCGGTATTCCCGTGAGTTGCAGTCCCGTTTCACTATCTGTCCTCCAGCAGACAATGCGCTGCAGAGATACTTCGTCGCACGACGGAGAGACTGCACAAGTTTCTTTGCTCTTTCCATTATTCATCATGTTATTAACTGTTAAAGAGGGGGATAGATCATCCGTTTACTACACAGGCTCAGATTTTGCTGTTTATTCATCACTGTTGACTGCCACACACTGTTTCGCAATAACAAATAATGCTTCTTCTTCTTTGGCCCGTCCGTCTTCAACCGCAGGTAGCCGACGATGCGACTGCATGGACAAACATTCTCTTCCAATTAAAATTACGCTAATTTTGACGCATTGAACGTTACGCGTCGGCTTAGAGATGAGATTATATTGATTATACATGGAAGTGAAAATCGCTAGACTAGTTTTACAGGAATGGGAATATGGGGACGCGAACGCCTTGATGGGAATGGAAGGGAATGAAAACTCCACATTTTCTCATTTACTACCCATAAGTAGCTGATCATCAGACATTGTTAATGGACCCTTGTTTTTCGCATAGTAATTTGTCGTAAACTGTTCTTGATGTCCATGAGACACTGCTTGCGTTGACACTGCATGTATAGGCCTATTTTTGAAGATTTATAACAGTACTGTTTTGCGCACTGTTGAGTTTACCAGTCATTTGTTAACTGATGAGATACTACTAGCAGTACTGGAATGAAAGCGGGAGGAAGTGGGAATAACCAATGAGAATGGGAAGAGAATGGGAATAAAACTAGGCTAAACCTGGGACCGGGAATGTGAATGAACCATTGGGAATGGGAAGGAGTGGGATTGAAGAAGACATTCCCGCTCATCTCTACGTCGGATGAGCACGACTTCACAAGCTCCGGTAGCTCTCCTACAAACATGCTAACAAAACTACACATTCAGTGCGTCGCTGAATGACTTACACTCAAGTTTGTCCTCCGGTCGTCCGGCCTCGAGCAGCGACAGATAGCACACCAAGTCCTTGATGGAAACGCGTCCACTGCGGATGTCCTCAGCGCTGTCGTAGACCGCTGCTGCTGCTGCTGACGTCGATGTTTGCTGATGATGATGCTTTACCAACTTGTGATTCTCGAGCGCCGACCGCCGCAGGAATGACGGCGACGACTTCCACAGTTCACTCGACCCAGCAATGTCTACAACCATGCACCCACATCATCATCGTCATCACCATCATCATCATCATCATCATCATCATCCTTCTAACACCGCATCGGCGGATTTAAGGACGGGCCGGCAGGGTCATGCTCTTCACTCTCGCCGTCTACAAAAGCCATCAGACACGTTTCGTAGGCTCAATATGACACAAAAAGTGTTACTGCGGCCTTGGCTCCGCCCCTGCAGATCCAACTGGGGAGCTTGGGGTCTGCTGGATTTGGGTTTAAATTGGGAGATTTGGAACAGATGGAGACGAGCAGAAAGAGGAGGAAAGGACAGGGAAAAGGCGGATAAATGTGGAATAAGAATAAATAAGGAACAGGAATAAATGGGAAAAGGAAGAAAAATAGGGAGGAAAGGGAAGGAGAGGAGGGGAGGAAAAAGGGAAGAAAGGGGCCTCTCTCACTTGGTCCCTTCTCACAAAATCTTAGATCCGCCACTGTATCACCGCATCGTTTGCTTGCACGAAAACCGCACATAGCCTAGGCTATAATGATAGTAGATACCTAAGGCGACCCATTGGCATCATCCCTCCGCATTTTCCCCGGGCAGTCGTCTTTTAAGGGAATCTCTCTCGTAAAATAGGCCTACGTGGTAGGCCTCGCGGACTACGGTGAATTGTCCAGATTTTCGTCCCATGTCCGACTTTGTTGGCTTTAAATGTCCGGTAAATTTACAGTCGTAAGTAGCCCAATAGTCATTGTTTAACCACTGTTGTAATTGGAAACAAACATCCGATGTGCAGTAAAATTAACTATCGCTATAACGACTGAGTAATTAATGAAAGTCATTGAACTGTCAGCCGCGAACTGCGTCGTGATTGTGACTAAATCATTTTGTTTTGTACAGTATTGTTTTGTTTGCCGCTAGTGCTCTGTAGTTTTGTAAATATCATAGGATTTGCTGAACCCGTGGAATAACTGGAAAGAGACCTGATATTCGGTCGCGTTGTGGGCCCCTTCCCTTCACCTGCAGAGTTCATAGATAGCTCCGTGCCTCGAAATGTGTTTGTCCCGCACACAACGCGTATTGACTCATTATACCGCCACACGTCATTGACAAGATGTATTATATAATTATAGCAGTCGCCGGAGGAAACAATTAATTTCGGATCATGTCGGATATGAAGCTTTTTGCGGCATCATCGATAATAATCAAGCACTCATTACGAGATCAAGTGACGGCCAAAGGCTAAGCGAAGAATGCGAGAGACGACCAGTAAGTTCCCGGACTAATATTCGTAAAAACACAACAATAAGGAATAGTGTTCTAACAGTCGTTCTATATACATTTCGACATAATCTCTTTGCATTTACAAACACTGTTCTAAACGTTCTACTAGTCGCCTACGAAGCCGTGACAGATAAGTTCTTTGTGGTCTGCAAAAACATCGGGAGATGCTGTCCTATAGCTTTTTTGTTAATTTTGCCAAAATATTTTCTAAACTAAAGAAAATCACTAGGGCTAAGCGTAAGCTGTATGGTGGAGAAAACAACGATATCCAACCTGAACTGAATCTGTGAGCTTGATAAGGCAACTGCAATGTTGTATTGCAGAACTAGTCTCTACTGCAGTTTAGGTGTCTTTTGATGGATTACACAACAACGAATAACAGTAATAACAGTAACAGTTGTATCTACTGTAGGCTTTTTAGCACCAACTCGCAATAACTTCGTGACTATTCCAGGAAACTTTTGCCATAACGCCTGCAAACAGCGCGCCAATACTCACGTCATCACTAAAAGACTGACCGACGATCGCTAATTAGTGCGCATTGTGTTTTATAACATTCCGGAACATGACAAAGCATGATCCTTTTACGTTGCAATAAGTTAACAGTATATTTTTGACCTGACGCCGTCTTTTGAGACTACAAAGTTTCATTGTTTCGTTGTTCATGCAGCCTATCAACATAATTATTTACTTACTGTAAAACAGTGAAATATTGCGTGACGTCACACACGACGACGAGCCAGTAAAGTGCATGTGTTAGTTTACAGTAAGACTTCACCACGTATTCGCTTCTTGCTCTCTAAAAGGCGACAGTCTCAGAACTCATTGAACGACCCTTGTGGAATAGCGTTCATGAAGCTCACAACGCCAGAGCAACTGAGTCTACGCAGCGCAGCATCCGTTATAATGGTCTGTGCCGCGGTGGACATGTTGCTGCAGCAAATACCTTCCTGCTCAGTAACTTAACGCAGCCCAGCTGGTGATGGTTGACGATCTGCAGACCTATGCTATGATACAGATGTAAGTGGAATATCGAGTGATATCCTAATCGATATGTCGGTCTCTGTTCCTAGCAATGTTTCGCGGCCGAATCTTCTGTCTGTGAATGTCGCCGGCACCTGTAGACGGCCACCGCCCATGCGTTTCATCGTTGCCTTTGTCTGCAGACCACACACGTAGTGCGCGCCCGTCAATCGTCATCAGCACAGGCCATTGTACCGGATGCTGTGCTGCTTAGACTCAGCGAGGAACAAAGACCGACATATCGATTAGGCTATCACTCGATATTCCACTTACATCTGTGTCACTAGGCCTGCATCATGTACAGCATCGAAGGGCAACGGCACAGTAGCGCGTAGAGCGAACTGTATACGAAACAGGTGCGTGCGCCGTGACTGACAATTATCAATCAGCAACGGAACTTCCTCTTTAGACAACGCATATCTTTATTCGCCATTGGTTAATCACAAAAATGACAACAGAAAAAAATAAGTACAAATTAACGAAAGCAAATACAGTACTGAGTACTCAATATACCATGTGGGACAAAAAACTGCACCGAATTATTTTTATAAAATAACTTCGTCAAACCTCGCTCAATTTTGATAAGTTTTGGTATACGTGTTCTTTGAAAAATTTCCTATAATACACGCATTTCATATTCTTTGTAAAGCAGAAAACAAGAAATCAGCTTAAGATTTATTTAGTTAGCAGAAACGAATATAATGATGACTCATTTGTCGTGGTTTTAAGTCAGAAAACACAGAAAAATTAATTAAAACTTTTCCAGAATATCAACTGCTAAAATTAATTAAATAATTTGAAGAAAGGGGCTGAAAATTGATCATTTTGTATTATTTGCTTAAGAAGCTGCGCTTTATCAGGACAGCGTGCTAGCGCACCATGCGCGAACGACAGTCGAGCTGGAGCTGTCACAATATGACAGGCTTCATAGCACCTGACATGCGGTATCCTATCTGCTTATAAGTACAAAATATAATAGCTGAGAAGCCACGTAATGTTTTACTATTGCACCGTGTATCCGTACGTACTTTCTGACACTTTATATGATATTGTGTTCAAATATTTGAGACAATCATGATGATGTTTAAGCTAACGTGATGTTGGCAATGAAGACGCGCACGCATGCTGCGTTTCATAAAGCATGTGAAGATATGCTTCAAGAGAGATTGACGAATTTGATGTCGCTTTGTTCCGAATTTATTGGAGTATATATGTTTATGTACCAATAATTATTTCACTGTAATATATTTTGACAAATTTATTGCAAAAATAAAATGGTGCAGCTTTTTTGCCCGACAATGTATATGCATTAGCTCACAAAAATAAAAAAGACAAAAGGCACCGATTGACTGCATCGTGTCCGAATATCGGTAAATGCGCGCCGACATCCATTCGTGGCGGACTGTGGAGAAGGAAACTATACCAAGCTGACAAAGCAGCCCATCATTGAGGAAGCTGCACTGCAGACTGTGCCAGGGTCCCGCATCGAGCATCTGACGTGGTGTTTTCATGACAAAAATCTGATCAGTGGTCTCGGGCGGTGGGACGCCTGGAAATGCAGATCCGTAAAATGACGGACCAGATAGCAGTGGTGGAAAATGACGGACCGGAGAAATGACGGCCGAATTCGAGTATTGAGTAGAAAACCTATTACGTTAATGTAAAAGAAGTGTATTTTTCTTGTTGTAGTTTGCTTACTGCAAAAAACACTACACAGCCCGTAAGGCAAAAAGTGCTTTTAAACTATAACGCACATAATTTCAATGTTAAGGTGACAACTTTCGGTACCAATCGAAAGCCCGTGAGTATACTAATTTTCATCCAATCTGGCACCGTTTCCGAGATACGGCAGTTTATTCGTCAATTTTTTGCTGTCGATAAGGGATATCTGGCTTTAATGTACTCGTTTGGGGTGTACCCATAAATTCAGGATTGCAAAATTTATTCTCAATAAATTACAGACTTTTCTATGGTACCCGCATGGTGCAAAGCGTATTTCGATATCTATGAACCGTTCAGGCGTGACTCACGGGTGTGACAGACAGAAGGACGGACGGATAGACATCCCCATTGCAAATGCCGCGCTTAACTACGTTGTGTGGCCAATCAAACAGTTCGACAACATAAAAAATGATCGACAATGAAGCTGTTATGATATCGAAAGAACAACGCAGAGGTCACCGTGAACGCTGCGGCTGGCGACCTTCGGCGGTGTTCGATGGTGTTTCGCGTCCGGTGCGGCGAGCTCTCGTTCGAGGGCGAAGGCCAGGGTCGTGTTGCCGCTGCTACCAGTCGGCGTACTCACCGCCAACGTCGGGTTGACGAGCGCCGGTGTTGAACCTAACACATCATCATCCTGTTACATGGGCACCCATAAACGGACTCATCAATAGGCTAACTACACGCTGCAGCCCACTGCCCGCCAGTTTCTCAGACGGCACTGTGAATCTACACATATTCATTAACAAGGCCGTAACCAAAAATTTATATCCGGGGTGTTTTTTCCATCCATTCCGTCACTTTCCTTATTTTCCTTTTCCCCTCTCTTCCTTTCCTTTCCCTTCTTTCCCCTACCGCGAAGTGGCCTCTCAAATCCAGCTAAACAATATGGGGAGCGCAGTTGGCTTCCCGTCCTCAGCTCAAGGGGCGAACGACACTAAACCATCAGACACGTCCCCTGGGCTCTATAAGGCGTGTAAGTTATTTAAGTTATTATACGACACTATATTTTAACTACTTCCGGTGACATCGTCGTATGTATTCATACGGCAGCGTGTTTGAGTTGTTAATTTGTTAATTACGTAATGGCGTTTTCAATTTGTTATTGGGCGAATTATACCCAAGGGAAACGAAGTTATCCCGGAAGTCAGAAAACGCCGTGGCGGATGACCAGGTTTTGAAGTTTTTGTATGACGCCGACTTACGTCATGTTGAATCCCCAGTGCAATGTCACCGGAAATATAAGAATGGTCGCCTAAAAGTAGATCTAGGATAGATAATCCTTATTTACTTACACGCCCTATAAATACACCAAAAATGCGTTGGCGGCCGAGCTCCAGCCGCAAATGCCTTTTTGGTGTATTCGAATAGAGAACGTGTCTAATGGCTGCATATGTCCCATTTCTGTTAAACGAAATCTAAAATTAAAGCAAATGTGGTTGTTACTGAATGTACTACTATGTTATCGTGTAGTCGATTATCAAATTCTATGTGATTACATGTATTTTACACTTTATTTCCAAGGTACGTGGGGTTCTTTAACACTAAAAAACCGCCAGTTTCAGCCTCGTTCATTAAATGTAGGTACACTTCACGCCAGTCACGTCTTGCATGCGAAACACTGTTTCGCGTGGAATGGAGCTGTCGACATCGCTGAGAGTTGAGTGCACGGGGCACGGGAGCAGGCGGCGAGTGATGCGGTTGAAATGAGCGAAGCCTCGAGTCCGCCGACGCTGGCACTTGTGGAATACGAATAGAACACCACGAGCCATTTCCTGTTTGTAAGATGTTGACCACCTAAGTGAGTATTGTTGCTATATACAGGATGACGTCTGGGAGAATGCAGCAGAGAGAAAGAACGAGAAACGGAGAAGAGAAGGAGAAAGAGACGGAATGGACGTGATGTGGCTGTAAGTTACATTCGTAGGTCACTCGTGGGCGTGTTCGAGTATGTCGCCAATAACTCGATAGCGTCTTTCGCTCTGTTTGGTGCGAGTGTCGACTGTGTCCGAGTGGCTAGTTTGGCCGTGGTCGATTGATCATCTTGCATCATTTCTGATGCGACTGGGGTATATTGCAACTATTCGCGTCTGCCTTGTGCTGGTAGAATTTTCTGATTATTAAGCTTTTCAACGCTCATAGCTTTTTATTTTTAAAGTTATGCAAATGGTGTAAATTGTTTATTTTGCTAAATAATTAGTATAAAGGGACACAGTAGCGACCAATAAATAGCTTTGTACTACCTATTACGCTGTGGGCTATAAAATGCGGCAATCTACATTTGACTAATCTCTCGCTAGTATTAACCGATCTTTACCGCGCTGCATACAATGCAGACGCGGTCTAGCGATAAGAATTCTGTCTCCCTGTCAGTCCGTCTGTCTGTCTATCTGTCAAACGCGTGCACTGTGACAAAACGAAAGAAAGATCTGTCCAGATTTTTATACCATATAAAAGATCATTTAGGCTAGTCTTTTCAAAAGAATAATGGTTGGTGGGGGCGACCCCTTCTACCTGAAATTTTGGGTCAACCGGCCCCATTGGAGCGAAATCGCCGATTTTCAACTGATATTCGCTTGTAGCGCCTCAGCGGTAACACCTAGCGAAAAAAGTTCAATTAACACTAATAGGAAGTCCACTATGCGGTTTCCAATGAGCCTAAGATGATCATCGTACGTGGCCCCGAAGCCTCCAAAGCGGAGCTGAAAAACGCAAAGTGACCAAAAACGGCCGATTTCCGTCTAATATCGCACTTCGCTTGAAGAAAGTCTGCTACAAAGTTTCTTTGCGTGAAAACTGTCAGCGGCAAAGTTGTAAGGCATTCATTGGCCTAACTAACCGTGCAAAATGATTGGTGGAGGCAACCCCTTCTACCTGAAATTTTGGATCAAAGTGACCGCGTTGGAGCGAAATCGCCGATTTTCAATCTCTTTTCGCTCATAGCGACTCAGCCGTAACACCTAGCAAAAAAGTTCAATTAACACTAATAGGAAGTCCACTACGCGCTTTCCAATGAACCCAAGATGAAAATCGTACGTTGTCCCTAAGTCCTCTAAAGGGTGGCTCAAAACCGCAAAGTGACCAAAATTTGAACAATAAACTGCAATAACTCCGAAACGGTAAGAGATAGGATGTCAGTTACTATTAATCACTATTATGAATGACCTTGAACGCCGTACTTTTTCACCAAATTCGACAGATTTTTCAGACCGATTATATCACAGTGGTTGAAGATAGACCTATAATGTCCGTAAAATATTGTCTCTCAGTTCCAGTCTTCCACTTTTGGCCAAAACTATAACGCACCATGCAGCGCGGTGTCTCTGCGATAGCTGAGCATCTTGTTACAATTTGTGTATCACTTTAATCGCGAACAAATGTTGCATGCAACCATAGTAAAAATTCCCCAAATTACCTTAAACCTGTGTGCACACTACGGTACTTGGGAACAAATTGTTGTACCGTTCACAGTTCACACAGACCAAGATCGGCAAGCGGGAAATGTGCGGGAATGGTTACAGATGTTGCGGGAATACTGCCGGATGGAAATAACATTGCGGGGTTTCCGCGAGAATGCAAAGTGAGTAAAGTAAGTAAACAGATGAATTTATATAGCGCTTTTTTATAAGCCCTTCATCTCTAAAGCACTCAGGTTTGGCCTGTGTGTAGCAATGGGATTACACAGCCACCCACACACTAACCATACCTGCCTTTACTCCCCAGCCGCAAGGCGTCACCGCTCTTTGGCTGGTACTCATTGC
>Ga0049105_1001679_pt1 | contig 10220 bp, 7 predicted proteins | sample WorMetvaBAHAMAS1_FD_61260 | JGI IMG/M metagenome (GOLD analysis project Ga0049105, IMG submission 61260) | Worm MetaG Olavius vacuus BAHAMAS.1 | ecosystem: Host-associated > Annelida > Digestive system > Unclassified | place: Germany: Marburg | collected 2013-04-09 | reverse complement strand
TAACTACTTCAGAGTAGTTTAATTACGTAATTAACTAAAAAGTAGTTAATTACTGCCCATCACTGTTGGTTTGTCATATTGGGACACTTTCGCCATGCATAGAGGCGGTTGCCTAGAGTTGTATTATTGTAGCATGGTGGAGTGGTCCTGGTGGGATTCAGGCTTTATCTGCAAGACCAACTGGCTTCCTTCAGTGCTTTGACACTGTTGGTTTGGTCATATGTGAAAATCGTCCCCGATATGACCTATAATGTGTTTGGTGGGATGTTAAACCTTGCTCAATCAATTTACATAGTCGAGCTGCTGTTGAACTAGTGCTGCTGAACTGACAGGCCTGTTTACTTGAATTTGAATGTCAATCACCACGGGTTTATAATCGTATGGATTAATGTTATTGTTTCAGCACTGTATAGACCAATTGTCCAGTGTGTGCGCTGCACTTGGAGATGGCTCTTTCTGACACACCCCTAAGTAGATATTCTGTATCACATAGAATATCTAATTTCATTTAATTATTGATCTCTGTGTTATTGTACAGTTTTGTTGTATTTTTGCAGCACATTATTTTGTTTGTGTTTATAGCAGATATTGATGCTTTTGGTTGTGGATATTCAGTCTCATTATCTAGAACTTGTAATGTAGTCAGTTTTTTGGCTCTGCGGAAGTTATGTTGGCTTGGCACTTTTTACAAATTCATACAGATCAGTTATTAACTGAAATGAGATATTATATGTAATATAAAATATCTAATTACAATTGCACTGGAAAGAGCCATCTGCACATGCCGTGCATATATTAGGAAGCTGGTCTATTATATCGTCATGCGTTATGCCTACCAGGTAGCTGTGCTGTCGGAGTGAAATGAACATGGTAGTTATATATGCAAAATGAGATGGTTATATATGCAAGTAAACTGGCAGTCATTGAATGATTGGTACAGCCCTGTATATTTGTCATGCTCATATAAACCATTCTGAGTTGTATCAATATGCATGCTTTCTGTGCACTAACTGTATTCACATACGTTTGTTCTTACTGTCTGTAGATCTCTCTAGTGATGCTATTATTACTGTAACAGAAATGTTACATGAAAACCCCATTAATAAGTAGGTCAGACAGCTATGAGAAACCTGTGAATTGTTATTAATTTGTGTGCAGACACTATTTGCTGTAGTAGGAGATTAATGTTGTTTGAGGTCTAATCTGCAGACAAGTGATACACTGAAAACTAGTAATGGAAAATGTTACTGAAATGGATTTGAAAAATAAAATCTAGTAATACCTCAAAATGCCAGCCAAAAAACTAATACAGAATTCTGTGATTCTGCGTGCGCAGAATTTTGCACGGAATCGGCCAACATGCGCAGAATTGGCCATCGTGCGCAGAATTAACAAGCGGCACAGAAAGTGTAAAATAAAACTTTGCAGATTTTGTTCAGCAGTATTGCTCTTAGTTCGCCACTGACGGCTGCCACAGCCAGTGCAAACCATTTCAGTGTAAAAGTAATAAAATATTTTGCTGTTCTGTACATTAATGCTGCAGTTACACAGGGGTCTCAGTTTCAAATTGTAACAAAGTTATATGTGTTCGGTAATTTTGTTGTTACCTGGCGCCAGAAAAGACCATGTTTATTGAGCTGGCCACCTGTAGAAAACAACACCGTAAAAATAAACAAAAAAACGTAGAAATGCACAGAGTTCAAAACTACAAACTAGGTAAAACTAAGCAAGTTTACTAGTTTGGTAAACAGGGTCGTGCAGCAATGCCGCTGATAATTTTAAAGTGGAAAAACCGGCTTTAAATACTGTGCAGATTTGCGCGTAATTTGCAAGTTACGTGCTGAGAATTTTCAATTTTTTGGTGCAGAATTCTGACAACCCTAATAACATCTATCAGTAAAACACATCACTGATTTCATTAAATAAACTTGTTTTACATTTGCCTCTGGTGTTGGCTCTTTGCATTTTATAGCAGCTAAAGCCTTTATTTTTCATTTACCTTCCTGTCTATACCATCAGTTCAATCATTACTTACATCTGGTTAGCTTATAGCACTCTTTTTGTGTGCTGCGGTGTCGCTAAGAAACTACATCGCTAGAGCTCTTCCTTTAGCATGAGGCATCTGTAGATTGTGTTTCATTGTTGGAAACTTGTTACAGCCATTTTTGTTGACTAATTTCGTGTAGCTGCTGTATATTTTTCACTCACTGTTTTTCCTTACTGAGCTTCCTTGATTTTTTTGTATACAGCATCTGTATTTTATTTCATGAGTTAATTTAAACACACTTCTTTGTTTTCATTTTTTTGTTTTGTGCAACTTACATGATTTCAGCTTTTTTGTTGTTTTCTAAGTGAAGTGTTTGGAACTATGTATAGTCTTCATTTCAGTAAAGAAATCTGTGGATTTTTATCATTCTAATAAAGATTGCTTTAATACTAGTGCTAAAGTGTACTTGCCTGCAGTGGCAGAATACTGTGCAGTGTTGTTCTGTGTCCGGTTGTCCTATGCATGTCTTTGTGCCTGTGTCATGCTGCATAACAAACACAGCATGCGGCTCTTAAAGTGAATGCTACTTATAACCTACTTACAAATGTGGTGTCATTTTATCCGCAAACACTAGCGCGTAAACTCCACTGAATGTGTCGGATGTAGCTGTTGTGTTGGCATATTAATTGACTGACCATACGAACTTGATACCGCAGGGCTGTGTGAAGAAAAGTGATTCTGATAGTGCTGTTAACGCTAGTTTATCCATTCATATTAGTTTGTGAAGATTTTGCCAGCCAGAACTGGTGTGGGAAAGCTCCCAACATCAAATTAAGCCCCAGTTGGGAGTTTTTCAGTTTGGGCTTTGGTAACTTCGATTCGTGGTAGTTTTCTCTAGCACAGATCTACAGGCAAGATAGTGTATTGGTGCAGCACTTGCTTCACATGCACAAGCATGTACTCAAAATTATTGTGACATTTTTTCTGAGCTATGGTCTCGGGGTCCAAAGCGAACATATTGCAATGTTAAGTTGTGCAGTTCTTATCTTCCAAGCTGTGCACTGTATCAAACGATTGGCTAGAAGTGAAGAAACACACTCTCGAGGTGAGTAATGCAGGCACTTCTCCACTTGATTTGCATTCTGCTTTTACAGTTGTGATAATGGCTGCTTGTTGAATGGCTTGTGTATTAAACATTGTGTTTGTCACAGATCAACGTTGCCACTTCTGACTCCGGTGACGTGGACCAACCAGGTAAATGTTGTTTACGATCCGGTCAGTTTTAAGTGTGTTTTATGCAGTTATTTAACTGTTTGCTTTCCACGTTGATTGTAAAAGTGGATTGCCGGTCTGGCATTTGCATCCTAAAGTTGCGATTTGTGCATATTTTATGCCTACCGGTAGTGAAATGGATAACGTGCTACTGGACAGTGGACAAAGCACCTTGAGTCTGAGCTTATTAAACCACAGAACTTGCTGGTTTTTTCTTCTCGGGTGCACAGCCAGTGTTAGTGCACATTGCGTCTACAGTGTGTTTCTGATAACCGGAGGGCCGATGCTACATTGATTATTTGTAGGGCTGGGCACGATTAAAAATAATTTAATAGTTAACTTTTCAAAAATTAACGATTAATTAATAGTTAATCACGACATGGCTTCACAGATAATGCAGTAATTTTATGACGATTTATGACAATGTACACAACACACGGCCTCCACATTATCAACTTACCGTCAGAGTTTACTGCAAAAACAAAATGTTCAGCTAAACGTCCATTAATTGGTTTATAATTGATATTTTCTTTCGACAAATTCATTTGCAAAACATCAACAACTTGATCATATCCAGTTTATAGTCCTGCACTAGTGAGGCGACTAATCGAAATTTTAACGATTTAACGATGAAAATTTTTTAATCGTTAAAAATTTTTAACGATTAATCGCTTTCTTGAGGGGATCTTGCGTGCTACAAATAGCCTTAATAATAATAATAATAATAATTAATTGTTAATTTGCTCAGCCCTAATTATTTGTTGTAAGCTGAGAAAATGATGCTGTCAGGTACACTGCACCAGCCTCTGCTCAGTTTACTATCGAAAAATAAAAAATCTTGGCTAGTTATCTGTTTGTAATAATGTCTTAATAGTAATAGGTGTTAATTAGTGAAGATGAAATTACTGTTTTTGTGCCAAAAATTATTGATATTGGCATAGATTTGTAGAAGTTGTTTGAAAATGCAGTTGGGGTTTAGTTTTTTAGATGCATTGTAACACACAGCAGGGGGACATAGTTGACAGAAATGCCGAACTAAACATTCAGTTTATGAACTGTGCCAAATAGTTACATTTTTGCCTCTCTTGGATGAGTCCGCATCCAAGGACTTTTGTAACAGAGCAATGTTCCCACTTCTGACTCCGGTGACGTGGACCAGCCAGGTAAATGTTGTTTACGATCCGGTCAGTTTGCGACCCAAAAGTCCTTGGATGATCTTAGTCTTTGAAAGAAGAAACGGATAGATTTTTGCCGTATGTTGGATGCTCTGAGATTGTACAGTGTTGCCTGTTGCAGTACATGGCTGACGGTAGTGCTATGAATGGCATGGGTGGCAGTAGTCCGCAACTGTCAGAACGAGATGCCAACAACTCGGACACCCTGGTGGCTGGCTTGAGAGACCCGGTGTCAGCCTCGCAGCCGGGCAATTCCACTTCTCTCGATGCAACCAGCACTGGCAACAGTCCACTCTCTGCCAGTGTTGTGGCACCCCGACGACGAGATAAAAAGTCCGTGAATGTAAGGCTGCTCTGACTCATCCTACGGCTTTCACTCGTGCTTGTGAAAACAGTTTCAGATGCTGAGCATCATCATTCGCTATATAAAATATGCTATTTACATACACTCACGCACAAATGTATTTAACGGCCATTTATCATTAGTGATGTGACGAAGCTGATCAAAATTTGCATTTATTTTATCAGTCGGAACGTATTGCACTGGTTTAGGTCAATTAAATGATTGTAACAATATGTTATTTCCTAAAGTACTTAAAATCAGTGTTCATATTAGTACAGTGTAAGACATCACTGAGCAAAAATTATGCTGCGCATTCAATAACTGTACTTTGTGTGATAGGTTGAATTTGAGAAAAGAAACAGGTTTGTCTGTGCTCTCTGGCTCTCTGTGCATATGAGTTCAGTTGTAGAAAAGGATTTTTCCACGAATTTGCATTCGACAACAAAACGCTTAAAACATTCATCGAATATCAAATCTGTGGTAAACGTTCGAACTTCAAACTCTCTATTTTTCGTTATGCCTTTGATTTTTCTCTTCCATTTGTTCCAATACTATGCATCCAGTCAGGAGAAGTCGTAACATTACATATACCCATTATTATTCATTGCCATGTCTCTTAGCAAAGTGACCATGCTATCGTCAATAAAATCTCTAGACTTTTCTTAGAAAGCCATCCCTAGCAAGTTTGGTCACTGGGCACGACTATACGTGGTTCATCATCTGCAGTGATCTTGTATTTTTCATCGCAAGTCAGGTGGTGAGTTTGTTGAAGAAAGTCTGAGAGTTATTAACCTGAACGGTTTTGTCTGTTTACTGTGCAGAGGCCTATGAGCAATGGTTTACCTCCAACACCAGAAGTTAAGGTACTTAAATTCAACTTGTATATCTGTTTATTCATTTTTACGTAGTTTAACCCATCCGTCTTTCAGTCTGTCAGTCTCATCTAGTCTATATATGTATTAGGTAAAGGTAAAGGTAAATGTGGATTTGTATAGTGCCTTGTCGTGATCACACCTCTAAGGCGCTCAGGTATGGCACGCGTTCTCGAGGGATCTCACATTCATCCACTAACGGAATGAACCATACCTGCCTTTGCCTTCCCAGCCGAAGCTGGTACTCATTTACCGACCTCGGAGGGATGGAAGGCTGAGTTGTAAGCTTATCCAGCTCAGACTGCACAGTTTGTTAACAGTTTTTGGACACATCTTAATTCCATTAACTACTACTGTATGTTGTTATGCTCTGCTACAGATGGGTGCATGCTTCTCGAAAGTTTTCAACGGCTGCCCTCTGCACATTAACTGCACGGCCAGCTGGATAAACGCTGCAACGAAAGGTTGGCTGGTGCTGACGACATTAAATTTCAGTGTTTGCTGCAGTGCTGTTTTCTCGATGTGCATTTGTTTGGAGTTTGAGATGTTACACTGTTTGATGATGGATGGCAAATTGTTCATCTGCTCCCATTCTTGTCTCTAATAGTGGAATCCGAATGACTATAGTTAAAAGTTAAATTCAAAACTAATTTATATAGTGTCATCAAGTCCGAAGATTCAGAGGCGCTAAAGTGTATAGTATCCAGTCCATTTAGCAGTCCAATCAGTCCAGTGTAGATAGTTTTAAATGTCACTTAAAAGTGACACTTGTTAATTCTGCTTTTGATAGCATCATGTTTTTAGTCCATGCTGTCTTAAAGTCTTCACATCTATTGCAGCTTTGATGGTGTAGAATTGCGTTTGCGACAGATTTGTGCTATATAAGTGAAAGATATTATTGTCATCATATACCGGTGACAACTGGAGACGTGCAACGTTATTTTTTCGCATAGTCTGTCTGCAACTTTTTTGTGGATGTGTCACTTTTGTCTTTGCATGCAAAATGACAAAAATTACTGTCATTGTCAGTCATCAACCAGGTCAATGATAAGCGTGTAATATTTATTTGTTGGGTTTAATGTTTATGTCTTCAGATCAGCACATTCTGATCGGTGCCGATGAAGGTATCTACACACTGAATCTAAACGAGTTGCACGAAAGCTCAATGGAACTTGTAAGTCATTTTCCTAACGTCAGTTTCTGTATGCTCTCTGTTATAAGTTTAACCCCTGCTTGTACTCTTACTGTATTTTTTTACACGCGTATTCATTTAATATCTCTACTGTACGATCTTCTGCAATTCCTTCAGTGCTGTCACACTGTTGTAAAAACCTGTTCTCGATATGACCTATAATATGTTTGGTGGGACGTTAAACCTTACTCAACCATCAACCCTGCTGTTGGTTGTGATAATTAGGTTGGTGTTAGCCATCATTTAGTTCTAACTCATCTTATAAAATTTGATATATTCAATAACCATTATATGAACCTGTTAAATATTCATTATTCCTGTGGTTTGTATGTTAATGTTGCTGTCTTATGTTTTTGTATTTTTCTTCTGTGGATATATTTGTCTGTGCACTCAGCAGTTCGGCTTCTGGCTGTAAGGATGTCCGTTAAATTTATGATTTTGTATTGCAGTGGTGACTGTAGAGTGTTTGTTGTTGACAGTTGTTTGCGCGGCGGTGCATTTGGTTGTACATCGTCAAAGACATCATGATGTCATTGTCAGGTTCGTGTTTAGGTTTTATCTGTCCCATAGCTATAGCATATAGCATGGGACTCGTTATAAAATCGGTTTGCGTCTGTCAGCCTGTGTGTCCGTCTGTTGGCACTCCCACGGTCGCATTTCTTGATCGATTTTCACCAAAATTGGCACAGAAGTAAGAACCCCCAAAAGGAAAAACGAGTTCAGTAGGGGGCCAATATCGCAGAACATATTTCTAGTTACAGATAATCTCAATAATCTGCAGTGCTGACGGTTTTCTGTGCCCAGTAAAATTTTATACTGTGGTGCAAAATTTGGGGCATGTGCTAGAAATCCTGCAGAGAAGCATTGATGCAGCAGATGCAGTATGCGTCATTGGTGCTTAGTATATACTGGTTGAAAGAGTTAGTCTGATGCTGTATTATTGGCAGTACTTTGGTTGGAGATACCCCAGTAGTGAATAGGTTAAATCGTTAAATGTTGCACTGTGGCATTCTCTGTATTAAATGGCTAGCGTTTGTTGGATAATGGGATCAGTCTGTAAGCTGTAAGATACGGTTTATGGTATTCAGGCAAAGGTCCGTCGCTGTATCGCCATGAGCTGCTGTCTTTACACAACCGACAGAATCATCGTTTTTCACACACTGTCGATAAAATTCCTGTCAAACTTGTCCCAAGGTAAGTTTGTTTTTTGCTTGACAGTTATCACTTAGCGCAGTGATGTTTTGGAACACTATTATTGTTCCTTACATTTGATACACTGATGTATATCCTCATAATTTTGTGCAAAACTTTGTGCCGATTGTGAGGGAAACCTGTACAATGCGAAGTCTACTTCAAGCCGGCCGACTTATTCTTTGTGGTCTTATATTGCTAGCATCAATTAACGTGATATGTGACAGCTTCTGTAACCTGTCTACATTTTTTCCCTTGCATACATATATATGTCAGTGCCTGATATCAGTAATTGACTGTTCACTTTCTTGCAATACTGCTTTGTCAATAAAGTCATCGGACCGTAAATAAATGTAGTAAGCTGCCTTCGCTTATGTTTTTCATTGATTTTAGCATTGAGAACAACAGGCTGTTGCTGACAAGAAGCTGATAATCATATTATTGAGCTGCAGAAAGGTACAGTAATTTAGTCATTGTACGTTTTGCTCTGTGGCTGTTATTTTACAGGAAGTTTGTGATGACGACCAAGGTTGCGGAGACGAGGGGTTGCCAGCGCTGCTGTGTGGGGCGAAATCCCTACAACGGTTACAAATACCTCTGTGGTATCTTGCCGACGGGCATCTTTCTGATGCAGTGGTACGATCCACTGAACAAGTTCATGCTGCTCAAGGTTAGTAGATTTTCTTCTATTTTTTGGCAAAGCAGTATTATATTTATTAGTAGTACTGGTCGTAGAAGCAGCAGCAGTAAGCACACACACACAACCACTTCAGTGGCCATTTTCCGGCCAAGTTTACCTCAGTTGATAGATTCCAAAGATACCCATCAAATCTTTGAAAATTGCTGGAGCATTAGAGGTTTCATGTTTATGTGCTACATAAATCTACGTTGACATTGACATTGACCAATGCCTAACTGTCAGTGTCAAAGTACTGAAGAAGTTCACTGTGTAGATGATGATGTATTTCTTGCCTTCTGTATATTTAGCCGTTACTGTTAACTTTTATTTTACTTATTTCGTTAAACATTAGTTGTACATTTCTGTGTAGTTTGTAGCTATGTAGTTTTGGTGTTTTTGTAGACACACTGTTAGCATTGAACTTATTGATTGATTGTTATTGTTATTATATTGTTATTAAAATGAACAGCTGTAATTGACACTGTTGCAGAGACACTGAGGGGAGGGGGGCTTTACACAGTCAAACTGATAAATGCACACAACACAACACATCGTGGATGACGTAATCTAAATTGTCATGGTCACCCGTGGTTGCATGTTGAGTGGGTGGAGCAGTGAGTTGTTGTGGTGGAAGAATGGATTTGGCAATTGATTGATTATGTTGATTGGTTTATTGATATGGTGCTCTAATGCCAGTTAGACTGAACTAGTTCGTTTGCGTTGTTGTGCAAATTAGCAATTTGACTTTCAAGTTGCGTGTACATCGCCATTGAAAGTGTTCGAGATGATTATTACGCCAGAGCTTGAATATCCACTGCTCTGCGTCGGCGTCAGGTAAGGATGAGTTGTAATGTTTGTAATATTAATACATTAGTACATAATAGTAATCACCAAACTCTGTCTCTCGGACAGAGCCAGACTGCTTGCTGTATCATCACTGGAAGTGCTCTAAGAATTGACACTTGCTTACTTACTCCCCATGCTGGCGACTGGTTCCATTCACCACCGATAACTGCCGTTGAACTGAGACTATCAGATGAGGCTGTCAGGGTAGCAGTGGCCCACAGACTAGGTGGCAAGGCCTGCGAACCACACACATGCATATATGGAAAAGCGGTGGATGCACATGGGTTGCACGGACTGTCCTGCCGCAAAACTGCGCCCAGACAACATCACAGCCAGCTGAACAACATCATATGGAGGGCAATCAAGGAAGCCCAGATGCCAGCAGTCAAAGAGCCAGTCAGTCTGATGTGGGACGACAACAAACGACCAGATGGAACCACTCTCGTCCCATGGGCCACAAGAAACCCATGGCCTGGGATGTAAAAGTGCCAGACACCTATGCAGACTCATACATAGACATAACTGCAGTCAAGCCAGGTGCAGCAGCATACAAGGCAGCGCAGAGCAAGATAGACAAGTATGCCAGGTTAGACAGCATGCAAATCTTCTACCTGTTTGCTATTGAGACAGTGGGTATGTGGCATGACATGGCCATAGAGCTGA
>Ga0049105_1001678_pt1 | contig 10221 bp, 8 predicted proteins | sample WorMetvaBAHAMAS1_FD_61260 | JGI IMG/M metagenome (GOLD analysis project Ga0049105, IMG submission 61260) | Worm MetaG Olavius vacuus BAHAMAS.1 | ecosystem: Host-associated > Annelida > Digestive system > Unclassified | place: Germany: Marburg | collected 2013-04-09 | reverse complement strand
GGGGTCCAAAAATTCCAAAAGTAGGTCACGTGACCCCTGCCCGACCCCCTTTGACCTAATTTTGCATATTTGTTAATGTTCCCGGTGGTCAATCTGGATACCAAATTTGAACTTTGTAGCTCAAACCATTTCCGTGATATACTGGGAATCCCAAAATTCGAGAAGTAGGTTTCCATGACTCCTTGACGATATGTAATAAGGGGGTTCGCGGTGACCTCATATTTGGATTCCTCGACCCCGAATTGCCTATTCACTATTCAACTTTCATGGTGCTACTATGACAATTAAGGGTAGTTTACAGGTGAGCATCCCCATTGTATTGAGCGTTAAAACCGGTGCAGGGGTCCAATCGGTGCAGAAGAACCAAAAAACTAGCAGAGTCACTTGATGCGCATTTTCGCATATTTGGGGGGAACGAAAGGGGGTGATTGTATCGTGATGAAATGTTTTATAGGTAGGGGTCCCCGACGTAATCACCCATGCAAATTTAGGTGACGATCGGTTCAGGGGTTTTTGAGGGAGGGGGGGGCGAATTTCCCACTTTTCCATTGACTTGCGTTGTCGTCCTTAAAACAATGCGGCACTACGGTGCCAGCGTGTGATCTATTACCAGTTACACTACCGTTGTTTCATCTCAATGAAGCTGTTTGCATCCTCATCCAAGAATTGGGTTCGCGTTCTTCAACGTTGTAGCCTAAAGCTGCGCCGTATCACGTATGCCGTTTGCAATAGAATTAACTGCTATACGAGAAATCCTGCTATTACGGATGGGACATGTACTGCGCTGAAATACACGGCACCAGTTGACGGTCACATCGCACTGACGAACACTTTTCACTCCGTTAAGTAATCACTGGCTCGATGATAACTGTCAGCTTAAGTACAAGTAGCTCAGCTAACGCAGAGAGACCGCGCTGCAGGGTGGGTCAGTTTTGGCCAAAAGTGGAAGACGATATTCTGCACACAATGAGAAAAATGCTTTATAGCATAGGTATCCGCCATTCGGAGGGGACAATTCGACTTGTGCAGTTTTACATCGCCATCTCAGTAATAGCTGAGCTCTTGTGCATGTATCGAGTTACATTATGACAAAATGACTATCATTGAGTACTGAGTACAGGTGGCCGCTGTGTCTATAGCTGAGTTATTTCGACGATCAAGCAGTGCAGTGTTTGCGGTCGCTCGATTCGGTCGAGTCGAAAGACGCGCAGCAGAAGTTCAACTACTTCAACAAACTATCCGTTGCGATACCACTTGTTCCCGAAGTAAGTGTGTCGTGGTGTGTCGTGGTGTGTTGTTGGTGTGTCGTTGATGTGCTGGCCAGCTATCACTCTAGGTTTTCGTCGTAGCGCGCAAGGGGTGTGGCCTTACAGTGTGACGTCACGCTGGCGATATCGTGCATTGTACAGAAAGATAAAAAAATGCGAAATAACGCTTACTTACTTATTGTTGCGACTTCGCGTCTGTGCCAGTGATGGGCAAATTTCAAATCCTGAAATTTTTAGGTATCGAATCAAATCTAAAATTCCAGCAATAACAAATTATGTCGATATGACTTGACTTTTAACTGATCCATATAGCGAAATAATAAATTTTTTATTATTATATAAGCATATATTGTCTCTTTTATATGAATACGGCTGCTGTGTGACAGCAGTTAGATAATTACCGATTATTATGAATGAACAAGTGTACACTTTACATAGCTGGAATTAGGAGAGGATTGGAAAATGTAAACTCAGGTATTGTAAAGTACGTCCGTAATGTTTTGAATTGAATATTGTCGATGCGATTTAAATCGCGACTGCATCCACTCCGGATGTGATTTCGCCCATCACTAGTTTGAGCAGCACGTAGTGAGGAACGTTTGCTAGCCGATCTCTTACAAATACATAATTAAAAGTTGTCCGCATTTGCGGGTGGTAGAAATAGTGGCCTAAGCTTATACTAAATAGTAAAATCGTGATTTTTACCGCGCTTCATGGAATGCAGACGCGGTCTAGCGATGAGAATTCTGTCCGTCTGTCCGTCTGTCTGTCTGTCACATGCGTAAATTGTGACAAAACGGCAGAAAGATCTGTCCAGATTTATATGCCATACGAAAGATCATTTAGCCTAGTTTTCTGAGAAGAATAATGGTTGGTGGGAGGCGACCCCTTCTACCTGAAATTTTGGGTCAACCGACCCCCGTTGGAGCGAAATCGCCGATTTTCAGCCGATATTTGCCCGTAGCTCCTAAGCCGTAACACCTATCGAAAAAAGTTCAATTAACACTAATAGGAAGTCCACTACGCGCTTTCCAATGAGCCTAAGATGATCGTCGTGCGTTGCCCCTAAGTCCCCAAAGGGGTCTCAAAACGCAAAACGGACGATTTCTGTAAAAGATCGCACTTCGCTTGAAGAAAGTCTGCTACAAAGTTTCTTTGTGTGAAAACTGTCAGCGGCAAAGTTATAAGGCATTGATTGGCCTAACTAACCGTGCAAAAATGATTTGTGGGACGCAACCCCTTCTACATGAAATTTTGGATCAAAGTGACCGCGTTGGAGCGAAATCGCCGATTTTCGATCTCTTTTCGCTCGTAGCGACTCAGCCGTAACACCTAGCGAAAAAAGTTTAATTAATACTAATAGGAAGTTTACTACGCGCTTTCCAATGAGCCCAAGATGAACATCGTACGTTGTCCCTAAGTCCCCAAAGGGTGGCTCGAAAACGAAAAGTGTCCGAAATTCAAAGAACAATAAGCTGCGATAACTCCGAAACGGTATACGAGGTAGGATGTCAGTTACTATTAATCACTAATAGGAAATCGCATACGGGCTTTCGCTTGGTACCGATCTCGATGACCTTGATTACCTTGAACGCCGTAATAGCCCTTATTTTGCGTTCTTTTCACCGAATTCGACGGATTTTCAGGCCGATTATATCACAGTGGTTGAAGATAGACCTACGATGTCCATAAAATATTGTATTCCAGTTCCAGTCTTCTACTTTTGGCGGCAGCTGCAGCGCGGTCTGTCTGCGATAGCTGAGCATCTTGTTTAATATGCCCTTGCGTATTACCCGGCCATCAGGCTTAGGAGGCTGAAGCCATCTATAGGTTACGGTTGACAAGCTACAACGTCGCAAGTCACCTGCTAAGTTTCACCATTTCAGCTGAAACTCCACTTTGTATTATTTCCTTCGCCATCGAAGAATCTACGGCGAAGGCAATATGTCTCTAGGTGTGCCGCTCGGCCGCCCGTGTCCGTTAACGCGTGATGCGATATTTCCGTACTTAGTCACTGGAGTGATGAAACTTCAATGAAACTTTACACAAATATGTAGTCATCGTGTTGTCAAGGTCAGAAGTCAAAGATCAAGGTCATGACTAGACGGAATGCTGTAATGACGCAGTCACGTGTGACGTTGAGGCTCAGTTGCTTTGACAGATTTTGATTTTTGAATTAAATACACGCACGCAATTAACGTTCGTCGCAGCATTCAAGAGATTATACGAGATATTGAATGTGTTGTACAGAAGCTGTTGTACGGGTCGGTTATCCCGGTGATGGCTGACCAGTTGAACCACGTTGACTCGATGGAGCTTGTGTTGCCGGCGTTTCTCGCTCTGATCGAGCGTTCCAGCGCTGATGAGTACAGACAACACATCAGACCGCACTTCAATCGCGTCTTCAAAGCGACGCGTTCAGTACAGGTATGACACCTGTCATACAGGTGTTATCATCACCGACACCACACCATATACTTGCTCTGATGCTGCAATGACGTAATTCTAATGCCACAGTTTCTCAAGGTAGTGCAGCTGCACATTTTAGGCGTGGTTGGTAATGTTATATACTATATTGTTAGAAATTTAACGGACTTTCCAGCCGTTAGAGAATTTTGAAAGTCGGTTAAGATTTTACGAAATTATCATCACAATAGGGTGGCGCGGTTTTTTGAGAAACAGTGTAAACGCGTGTATTCGCGGGTGGTCGGCCTTAGATTAGGGCAGTCTCGTTTACGTTTTAACATCGTTTATATGCTTCTCGTTAACCGATTTTTGTCGCAGTTATGACCGAACTAGTGTAATTACATAAATATAACTTGTCTTGGCGCATTAGAGGTGTTACGTAATCGCGCTCTACAAATCGACATTTACTTACTTACTTACGATTAACGAATAACAAGAACGCGCTGACCAGCAAGAAAATTCGGGGAATAAATCGCCGATTGGTGTACATGGCGGGAAGAACTTGGGACAAAATGGCGAGGAAGCGCCAAGCGCGAGAATAATGAGAGAACAGCAAGAAGCAGTAATAGTAGGCCTACATGCAGTACAGATGACTAGAATCAGCTCGATTCGACATGCAGCGTAAAGACGTGAGCAATTACTGAGAGCAGCAGAATATCGGGCAGTCGCTTGTGAGATGATGCCGACCGACAAGGCGTTACGATGTCCATTAGCTGTCATAGTAACACACACACACACACATACACACACACTGTGGCGCCGCTAATGTCAACAAGGTTCTAAGCGCCGTTTTAGTTGACAGAAATCACGCTAGTTACTGCTACCGGTTTATGTTACTGTATATCGCGCAGCTATGCTAGTAAGCAGGTATTGTTGTTAGTGATGTCTGTCTGTCTGTCTGTCTGTCTATCTGCCCGTCTGTCTGTGCCACAACTGATAAATTGTCGATGAGAAATTGCTGTAACTTGTTAATAATAATGTTATGTTGGTTACATTTCGGTGACATTTGACTCAACTTTGACCTAAAGAGCTATAACTGGCAGAATCTTACAACTGAGTTGATTATCTGGCAGTCGGGCGAGCGTCGCATTGCTGTAGTCCAGCCGAGGCATGACGAGCAACACAACGAGTGACTACAGAACCGGCCTCGTCAGAGATTGGCGAATGCTCCATATCTGGCGGAGGACAGCGAACCAGTTGGACACAGATCTGGAAATGTGCGTCCTCATGGAGGCGTCGGCATCCAGGTAGATCCCGAGATCTGTGACCGAGGATGCAGGCTGAATGAAATTGGCACATACTCGGACCGGTGTCTGTGGGATCTGATACTGACGTCTGCTCGACGCGCACCAGAGGACCTCGGTCTTACTGGAATTCAGCTGGAGCCGGTTACTCTGCATCCACAATGCCACCTCGTCGACACACGCAGATACCCGCTCCTGGCGCTGCGATGCTGCTGATGATGCCAGGACCCGTATATCTGCGTGTCGTCGGCGTACAGTTGTGGGCAGAGTTGGTATTTGCCGACCAACCGCAGTAAGTCCGCCGTATATAGCAGGAACAGGATGGGTCCAAAAACCGACCCCTGTGGAACTCCACGCAGAAGAAAAGTGACGGTGGAAGAGGCTGTACCGCGGCGGACATACTGCGTGCGGCCGTCGAGGTATGACTGAAACGAGCCCAGCACGTGACCGCGTAAACCATATGATACCTTCAGCCGCCGCAGCAACGTGGCGTGATCAACCGTGTCGAACGCTGCCGACAAGTGGAGCCGTGTCAGTACGAGGAGGTCGCCAGTGTCCAGCGCTCGGAGTATGTCGGCAAGCACCTTGAGGACCGCTGTCTCGGTCGAATGATAGGCCCGGTATGCCGACTGTAGATCAGGAAGCAGCCACGCCGCGTTGAAATGATCCAGAAGCTGGCGAGCAACTAATCGCTTGAGCAGCTTCGAAAAACCGAAAGAATGGAAATGGCCTGTAGGACTTTACGCCGGCCGGGTCCGTGTTAGCTTTTTTCAGCAGCGAACTGACGTAGGCTGCCTTGAACGTAGCCGGCACCGCGCTCGTCGACAGGGCGGGAGCGGGTTGTACAGCTCAACGAGGAACGGTGCAAACACGTCGACAGTGTTCTTTTGTAGGCGAGTCAGTAGAGTCGCTCGTACACAGCTTGACTATCAACGCTCGAACGGCAGCGACAACGTCAGTGACCTGAACACGAGCAGTTGACAGCCAGGTGGAGCGGATGTGAACGTCGGCCGAGGCGCGTCGGAGGTCGAGGCGCGCACGCCGGCTACTTTCTCGTCAAAGTACTGGCGGAACTCGGCGACATCGATGGCGTTGCACGGTGGAACACGGCTGCGGCCCAGCAGCGCATCAACGGATCGTCACAGCTGTCTGGGGACGATCGTTCGGAGTTTACTTTGTCTGCCAGAACTCTTCTCTCTTCGTGCGAAGCAGAGCGCGGTAGGCACTTCGCTGGGCGGTCCACCACCGGCCTTGGGTCCGCGCAGCAGTGATGGCGGCGACAGCTTCAGCTCGTCGACCAGCTCGCTTTAGTCGCCGAGTTTGACGCAAAAATCCTCGTCAACCATGGATCTGACGGGCGACAACACCTGACAGTCTGAGCAGGTACGAGCTGATCGCGAGCCGTTGTAATTTCTTCGTCGTACATCCGAGCGAGTCCGTCGACGTCGTGCTTGGACCACGTGTCTGGCTGACAAACGGATGACGACAGAAGTCGTTCAAGGCACGCAGCCTCGTCTAGTCGCCGCCACGATCGGCGTGTCGTTGATGTGTAGACCGGACGTGGCCTGGCGAGTACTGACGACTACCGGAGCAGCCGATGATCCGACAGTCCGACATCAAACACATCGACATTTAAATTACAGTCGTGAACGTAATCACGTTATGGTGACTTGAATGCATATGTGATGATAACAGATCTAGGCCTTTTGCCTGCTCGACTGTCAGCAATTCGTGAGTAGTTTAACTGTACACGTCGAATGTCGTCTGTGATGTGTTCAGTCGACTGTCTACCTGCTGGAAAACCTCGACGTGATTCTGTGTAAGCTGACTGAGGACGACATCAAGGCTGATATTCTGCCCATGATATTTTCCACTCTCGAGTCGAATTCACTTACTTTACAGGTAGCATTATACTCTCTATGTGTCTGTAGACAGCGGCTCTAAACACAGATATGTACGAAGTACATGGTGCCGTACCTCCTATTCACGCTGTATCATCTCATGTAGCCACAGATAAGGACCCCTCCAAGTTCCGGACTATTTTTAGCGACAATCTACAACCAATCGCAACTCGCGGAAAGATAGCACGTGGCCCGCTATTGGTCGATATCGGCTGTTCCAGTGAGCGCGCACCCCCTCCATTAGTTATTACAACGAAATTAGCAGCGGCCATATATGGAGGGGCTGCTAACAACAAATATAAATATTCTATTCAGTACTGCCCCTGTGGCTCTAAAATCTATTAACAGCTGCACGCAGGCACTGGCAGATTGAGGTGGCATGGTGACCGTGGCTGTAGTGCCTTCCATCAGAATGATTACTGATGTAATTACTGTGGTAGGCGCCCCTTGCTGTACTTACACTGATAACATTTTGACAGAAGGGCTACCATTAATGCTTTCTCGTCAACTGGTTCGTTTAGGTTTGAAATTATTTTAAACACAAAAATCTGATAACTAATTCTGGGGGCCGCGATATTAGGGGCCGTGTTTTCAGTCTAATCAGCCCACGGATTGAAAGATGCTAGGGACGCCAGCAGTCGTTTTGCTGCCGGGTAAATGGAGCAAATGACCACAACTCGTAAGTAAGATTATTGTTTGATATATGTGTCAACTGTGGTTATTTTGTATTGTGTTGATCGCGTGTATAGGAGTCGTCCATCGGGATCTTCGGCGCAATCAGGAAATACTTGGACGATCAGGCGATACGAAACATTGTTCTGCCGAACGCGAAAGCGTTGTTTCACAGATCTTCCAGCGTTCGAGTGAGTTCAGTTCGTAACTTCATCTCAACCTATGCACGACAGATGAACGTCTGCTGCCCAAATGCCGACTTTTATGCTAGACTGATCATAGGTTCAGACTCCATTAAGTCAATGGGGACATTGGCCGCAGCCCTTGCAGTACTTTCGATGTACTGAGGTGAAAGTATAGTGTTGGCCTAAGTACATATTGTCATTGTGTAATTTTAGTGAATCCAATTATTTGTCTAAAATGTTAGTGTAACGCACGCTTTAAGGCAGTGTCTTATGTGCAAAATTAAACACAATTGTATCATTTATAACTGAATAATTTTACGTTCTCCAGCATTTCGTAGAACGGAGGACATTTCGTCAGAGAATGAAACAACCGTTGCCGAAAAGTACTAAAATTTTGTGAGTAATTTCGAAACTGGAATAAATTAGACAACTAGAACAGGTGGTTCAAGTGTGACGCATTGCGCGACGTCGTCTGACGCTTTCATTACGAGTCGCTCATACCAAGGTAGTCGGTCAGCCCACCCATTTCTGTCTGGTCTTTTTTACTGCTGATAAATTACGTTACCCAGTAACCTTCACCTCTGACCCTTTGACCTTACACATTTGTGACGTGGTCAAAATTTGTACTAAATTTTATTGAAGTCGAGCAATCCACGGTGGAGTTATTGCGATTTCAAAATTTGACCTAATGACCTCGAACATGCGTCAGATGTTCCACTCTTCGATAATTTTCGCCGAGTTTGAACTTGATCAACTTATTCGTTCCTCCTTATAACGTTTTTACCGCTACGTTATGTCACGCTGTGACCTTGACCTCTGACCCTTGATCTTGAACGTTTGTAGTATCAAACTCTACACCAAATGCGAGCGAAATCGAACAATTCATGGCTGACTTATTGATGATTTATCAAGCTTGTACTATCGGTTTTTCGTCGGTTTTTGCGTTTTTTTTCAATAGCGACCGACGCTAAAAATAACTCAAGAGACGCGTGGAGCGAACTAAATCAGATTTGGAAAAGACATGAGAGATTCATCGGCGCGTCAGGACACTGTTACATATCGCTCCATTTCGAAACGAGAGTTGTGCTAATGAGAGTCGGGATCGAGAACGAGGTTACTTCCGCACGTTGACTCGCTGTCGGCCATCTTGGATTGACCGGAAGTGGATTTTCAAAATTCCTTAGTATCCAGGGTCTCGTGACACACCAACGTGCCACATTTCAAGACAGCCAGTAGATGTGATGAGTTGTTGATGATTAGGCAATGTTTTTCGTCGGTTTTATGGAATGCGAACTATCAATGTAGTCTAGCTCAGAGAGGCGTGCACTGAACTTCATCAAATTTGATGAGGACATAAGACAATCACGGAGCCGTACAAACGAACTTTAGATTTCAGATAACTTACTCCGTTTCGAAACGAGGGCGGCTCAAAGTCGAGTGTAGGCGAAAATTGTGGCAAAATTTCGCACTTTTTGTGTAAAAATTAAGGGAGGGTGGGAGAAAATATTGAGTGTTAGGATCGAGCACACCGTGCGATCGAAACTCTGTTGTGCATTTGATGGGCGTCAACTGCGCGATGATCAAGAAATGACAGTAGCATTTTAGAAATCGTTAATTACAGCGAGCATGCACTGCTGTGTGTGGAGTAAATGAGTTGCTATGAAAGACGTGTGTTGTACGCGCTGAAGTAGACGCGAATCAATGCTCTCGGCTGCATCAGCAGGCTGGTCGGAAGCCTTGACAAGATGATCGTTATTGATGAAGTGATTCCGTTCCTGACCGACATCCAGTGCTCTGACGCAGACATCATCATGGCAGTGCTCGGTATCACATACTGTTTCGACTGCTACTACTGCTGCTGCTGCTGATGATGATGATATTGATAATATTGCTAATAAAACAATAATAATAACCTGAGAGATGAATGCTGGCGGCTGTTCACTGTCATCTATGAAGCGGCGATCAAGTCAACCTCCATTTCTCAGCGTTCGAGCGTCATGTAGAACTAAGCGAACTGTCCCGCATTTCAAACTTCATCGGGGCGACTGAAAACGCGGGAGTGGAAAACGCAGGAGTCTGATGAAAAGTATGGAAAGCGAAGATTTCAAAAATGTGTTTCTGACTGTATTGCCTGAGCGCATCGTGTGGAAACAGACTCGAACGTTACTGCTGCACAAAGGTGGGCTGAGTAGAGACGACATCTTAGGAGTCTTGAAGGTTAACCTGAGTAGGTTAACTAAGTAGACCACGAATGAGCCGAGTTGGTTCACACAATAGAAGCAAGACTGATCTGCTTAGCATACGTAGTCCTGTAGTCTAGTCACACACTGCGCGTGTTCCAATGAGAATTCAGCGGCAAGAAACATTCATCGCAATAGATATCCATCAATCCGTCAACTGTATTTCATAATAAAAAGGTGCACATAATGACCTAGAACACATAATAGATAGGCAGGGTGTAATGCTACAGAAAAGGAACGAATCA
>Ga0049105_1001677_pt1 | contig 10223 bp, 9 predicted proteins | sample WorMetvaBAHAMAS1_FD_61260 | JGI IMG/M metagenome (GOLD analysis project Ga0049105, IMG submission 61260) | Worm MetaG Olavius vacuus BAHAMAS.1 | ecosystem: Host-associated > Annelida > Digestive system > Unclassified | place: Germany: Marburg | collected 2013-04-09 | reverse complement strand
TCAAAATAGGCACTAGTGAGTAATCAATCAATCAATCAATCAATTTATTTAGCCAACTGTGCAACAACAAAAAAATGAATATCAACAAAACAATGTAAAGCACAGTGTCGGGCTACCAGAAAAGCAAATCGCTCATCTCAGCTGGTCGCCCAAATAAGTATAAAGTTTACACAAAATAGTTATAGAGACAGACAGAAGCAAATACAGAGAGACTATGCGTGAATGTAGTTATACGCAGACTAACTTCACCGCTCTATGTGTTATAAGAGCCGACTTTAGATCAACAAGTTCAATGCGAGCGGAAGCGGTTATGAGTTGAAACGCAGGTTTACCAAATTCGGTAAAATAACGCAAAGTAAGGGCTATTACGCCGTTCAAGGTCATTCAAGGTCACCTATTTTATTTCCAATCGAAAGACCATATACGACTTCCTATTTGTGATTAATACTAACTTACCTCCTATTTTGCACCGTTTCCAAGTTTAGGTCAAATTTTCGTTAGTGATAGGAGAGTGCCTCAATTTAACGCTCTCGCTGGGGGTCATTGGTATTGCCTGCTATCGCATAAATGATATATTGCTAAAAACTATATTTTTGAAGCTACATTTCTGCTACAGAAGTATCGGTGTGTCTTCAACCACTTTTATGTAATGCGTCCAGGAATCTACCGAATTGGGCGAAATTACGCAGAGGTTAGGGCTGTTACGCCGATTCAAGGTCACCGAGTTCGGTACCAATCGAAATGAGACTTCCTATTAGTGATTAATAGCAACTTGCCTCTATACCTTGCCGCGTTTCCGATAGCCTTCGACAGGTCCAAAATCTGGCTAGGCCTATCTCTTGCGTGTAACCCTCCTCCCCCCCTCGCGACGAAGAAGTTCCCCTGGATCCGTCTGTGCGCGCACTCTCACGGTCGCATTTCTTGATAGATTTTCACCAAAATTAGCACAGACGTAAGAACAGTTCGGTTATGGTCGATTTGGAGATGAAGCAGATACCACGTTCCACAGAATGTATTTCTAGTTAAAGAAGATTTTGAATTGTCGTCACTATGCGCACTATTATGGACACGGTTGCTGCCTATTTTAGCTGTTCGTTAGCTTTCAGACTTACGGCGGATTGCGCATCCATGCGGCATGAAAAGGGTGTTTTGTTGCAGTGCCCGGGTCCACAGTCCTTGGGACCCGCAATTTGCGAGAAGTGGAAAAATATTATGTGCTGTGTGGTACAACAATAACTGGTAAAGTCTAGCAGAAATGTCGCAACAGAAATAAATACGAACTAATTAATGCCCGCTGTTGATACAGGCTGCATAGTTTTCGGACACAGTCAAGCTTCTTGGCGTTGTGCTCGACCAGGCACTTTCAATGGACCAGCATGCGTCGTCAGTTCCTGCAACTTTCATATCCGTGCCATGCATGCCCCACATAGGCCACATCCGTCCCAAGACTAACACTCGATGCTGCCAAGGTTGCCGTGAGTATCGTCGGTGCGCGTCTTGACTAATGTAACAGCTCTGCGGAACCTCCCAGCGCAACCTCGACCGCCTTCAGGGTGTCCAGAACTCGCTCGCCAGTGTGGCCACTCAAGCGCAGTAGCAGCAAAAAATATGAGTTTAGTGTTCACACATAGAAACATAAGCGGCCTACAGTACACAGACTAGCGGATCAGCTGGCGTCCTCCTAAAACATCGAACCCCAAAAACGCAGAGGTAGAATAAATACAGGAGAGGCCGTAGCCAGAAATTTGCTTCCGGGTGTGTTTTCCTCGGAAGCGACGGAAGGGGCGACATAAATTTTCTCCCACCCTTCCGTCGCTTTCCTTTCCTTTCTCCTCCTTCCCCTTTACTCTCTCTTCCCCTGTCGCAAAGTAGCTTCTCCCGGCGGGGAAAGAACGACATTTGCGGCTACATACACGTCCCGGGGCTCTAAATACGCCAAAAATACGTTTGCGGCCGCCGTTCGACCGCAAACTCATTTTTGGTGTATTTAGAACCTGGGGAACGTCTATGGTGGCTTCAAATTTCTTCCTATTTGTGTTAAAACGAAATCTAAAAATTGAAGCAAATGTAGTTGTTTCTGCTGAATGTATGTGTGTTACCAAGTAGTCGATTAGTATGTAGTGTATTTTTACACTATTTCCGCTATAGTCAGTGGCGTCGATCGCCTTCCAACGTTGGAGGGGACATCCACCTTCACTCCACTCACCTTCCCGTCTCTCTCCTTTTCTTCCTGCATTTCCATCCCTTATTCGCTAGTCGCCAAGCAGCTCCCGCCTACCTCGTTCCCTTTCCCACGGGTTGCAAAGCGATCTGCCTCATTGCTGAGAGACCCGGGGGAGCGCTCAAGCTCCCCCAGCGGGTGCGGGCGGAGGCCGGCCGCCAAAACAGCGCCGAATGCATTGCGGTGCATTTTAGTTCGAAATTTCCCTGCAACCCTGCAGGAAAAGTGTATGCAAATAAAGGCAACTTCATATCATCATTCCATTGTTGGAGAGAACAATGAGTTATTAGCGTCACTACCAGCCCAAACTTTTTTTGTGGGGGACGTGCCCCCTGTCCGTATTGACGACCCTGCCGCCAGTTACAGCGTTGACTAGAGACCAGTAGTTTGCATAGATGGTTTGACGTCACTGTCAGGTGATTGCACGTTGCCGGGTGGGGTACTGCTACAGCGGGTCGACCTCGTGTCCGTGGTAGACCTTCGAAGTGCTACAGGTAGATCGCTGGACACGGCTAGCCAGCGGCTGGACAGCGATGACGTCCATGACTCGCGTACGACCTTGAGACGCGCACAGTGGAATGCGAAGATGAATAATCCTTGTAGGTTGACGCCGACCGTGAACACCGCCTGCAAGTATAAATAACGTCAAGCGGGCATATCAACCTCGTGAAGTTTTAAACAGTAATCGAATACGTGTAGGGTGGGGCTACTCCTGCATTACGATGTAGGCCTACGCCACGCACTGACGTCATTTTCTGCTAAGATCGTTTTTGCCATTGCCACGATGCCATAATAGAACAAGAAACTTAGCTGTCGCAAAGAGACCGTGCAACTACTGCGTGGGTCAGTTATGGCCAAATAAAACGAGATTTTGCGGACATTAAACATTATAGGTCTATCTTCAACCAGTGTGACGTAATCGACCTGCGAAGCTATGAATTCGGTGAAATAACGCAAAATAAGGGCTATTTCGCCGTTCAAGGTCATTCAAGGTCACCGAGGTCGGTACCAATCGAAAGCCCGTATGCGACTTTCTATTAGTGATTAATTGCAACTGACATCATCTCGTACCGCATAGGCGTAGCCAGGGGCACACTGGGTGCACATGCACGAACGAGTAAGTTGTTAGTGCACCCCCCACCAGGCGGAACAAGAAGTCAAATTTGTGAGGAAATCTTTGCTGGGCGAAGGAGAGTTGGAGGATGGGAGTGGTTGATGTAGCAGTTTTAGCCTGTGTATTGAAGACGACGACTGGCAACGTATACACTGTTCATCTTAGGCTCATTGGAAAGCGCGTAGTGGACGTCCTATTCGTGTCAATGGAACTTTTTCGATAGGTGTTACGGCTGAGGCGCTACGAGCGAATATTGGTTGGAAATCAACGTTTATGAAAGGGGTTGGTCAGTGTCGGTCAAATTTTCACGTAGTAGGGGACGTCCCCCGCGAACCATTTTTGCACAGATAGATACTAGGCCAATGAATACCTGACAACTCTGTTGCTGACAGTATTCACAAAAAGAAACTTTGTAGCAGACTTTCTGCAAGTGAAGTACAATTTTACACGAAAAACGGCCGTTTTGCGTTTTTAGCCCACATTTGGTGGACTTAGGGGCAACATACGATGTTCACCTTAGTCCTTAGGCTCATTGGAAAGCGCATAGTGGACTTCCTATTATTAGCGTTAATTGAACTTTTTTTCGGTAGGTGTCACTGCTGAGGCGCTACGAGCGAATATCGATTGAAAATCAGCATTTTTGCTTGAACGGGGTCAGGTTGGTTATGTAGTACAGTAGTGGAACGTCGGCATTTTGTCGGCGAACTTTCCCTGTCCTACGCTTGACCTGCAGCTGACGGGTGACCACTTATGTGGGTAAACTGTCCGCTGCAGGTAAACCAACTAGGCCAACTCAGCCTTTTATCCTTACGGGGTCGATAACTGAGTAGCAAAGCTATTTTCAGATGAGTTCTACCTCGCTTTGGTGGCGCCATCTGGTGAATGCTTGCGAGGAAAAGGCCCTGCTGATCAGATTGTTGGCAAAGCTCGGCTACGTCTGTTTGATCAATCTGGCAGCCTGTACTCTCTGGGCTAAACCTGGTTGTTGCTGCTGTCCTGCGTGACAGTGTGTGTCGTGTCATTGCTGCCCTGCGTGGCAGAATATTGTATATGTTGTATACCGTATGTATGGTTGGGCGGTTTGTCTTTACCATTATTAATGGGAGATTATTATTACTAATTATTATTAGTTTGACCCAAAATTTCAGGTACAAGGGGTCGCCCTCGCAGGCTCGCCCCCTACCAACCTTTCTTCCTGTCGGAAAACTAGGATAAACGTTTTTTTTCATATGGTAGAACAATATGGGCCTAATTTTCTGTCGTTTTGTCACAATCCACGCGTTTGACAGACAGACGGACGGACAGCTTTCTCGTGGCTATGCCGTGCGTTGCATTACATGCAGTCGTACGGTAATAATGCATGAAGACAGTGTTATTCTGCAGAGCTTATCAAACACTACCATAGCGCCTCTGTCACAGTTTAGACTGCAAGGACTGCTGCGCGAACACATATTAACTTACTTACATACTTACCGAACTAAGTGCCTTATATAAAATCAAGAGACAGCGAGGCTGTGAAGGTTAACAATGTGAATTATCACAAGAGGCGACATGCTATGCTGACGTTGAAAACTCCTTCGAGGTGCTGCAGCTGCGAACTTTGCGAGGCGTCGATGACAGCGAACGCGCTGAAGATCCACGGAACACCGAGAAGTACCAACATCGTACACGCGCCACACAGACGCGTCCAGTGACTCCGCTTCTCTGACAAACGCAGCATTCACTCGACATGACAGACATTCCGCTATACTGCATAGCCTAGCTACATCACCGTATCACGTTATGTAGTTTTAGTCCAAACTATTCACCAAGTTATGCGATTCGCTCCACTTGGCAAACAGCTGTACTTAAGGACACAACAAACAAGTGTGTTAGACTAAGCCGACCCCTAGTCGGTTTTTGAACGCACTTTAAATCACCGCACTTTCATTCATTCATTTCAACAAACTGGTGGCAGCCTAGGAGTGTGTGTGTGGGGGAGGGGGCTGATGATGAGGTCATCATATCAAAATGACCGCCACTTACATAGATATAGAAGTGCGCTAGTAATAACTCTTGGCCTTGTGCATTTTAGAACTGCGTACGTGTTGCTGTTGCTGAAGATGGCAGCAACAGAGACACAGGTAGACCAGTAGTGGAGTGTTGGATCTATACAAGTAGCAAAGGAGCACGCCACCAGCCATTAGGCCCTATCTTCACTTACATAATACGTACCGTTATTCCTGTTGTTAAAATTTTTTAAACAGTTTCAAAATGTTAAATAGACTCCATTGGCCGTCCGCACCTCTCTGGATCCGCAGCGGAAATATAATTCCATACTTAATGCTTCAACCTTAAAGTGCACTGGTATAATAATAACGCCGCAGGTTGACAGCAACGTAAGATTCAGTGCCGAGTGAAAACAGCTCAACGTTAGCGTACTGGTGATTGCAGCGTGTCCAGGACGACTGGTGACGAGAACACGAATGACCAGAGCGAAAACAATGAGATTGTGAATGATGATCAATGACATTGGCAACAACCAGCCAAAGTACAACGTGCCGGAGCGCAGGGAACATCTACAATAGCAAATATCAAGTAATCTTATTCACAGTCTTGGTTTGTTATTCGTTATTTCGAATTATTCGAAATATGCACTTCGGAATTTTTAAAATGACAATTTACAGAAAGTTTATTTTTTTCTGTAAAATACGGTATGGCTTTCATCAATGAAAAGCTCACAGTCTCAGTCGCCTATGTTAGTCGGAACGAATCAATACCCATATATTTATTTAAATATTGATCAGTACGTTTAATTGAAAAGACCCACTTCGATATTTATGTTAAGTTATTCACCTGAATACACAGTCCACGTAAATGCCGTCAAATGCCTTGTAGTCGATTACCAAAGCAGCGCCAACAGCCAGTGAAGGTACACCTGCATAGCATAATTTCAATATAGTAGGAAAGTTTCAAAAACTAACGGTGTTAACCTTCAACAGATCTGACAAACTGTAATCCTTGGACGCATAGGCTCACCTTAAGACAATGAATCTACGTCCGACGGGAGCAGAAATCTCCGCGCTGCTATCAGTATTAGCTCTCAAGGTCAAAGGTCAAGGTCATATGTCACCAAAATATAATCGCTTTTAGGAGGCACCATATACAACACATAATTATACCACGTTACATCAATTTCTGATCAGTAGTTTTGTATATATACTGGAGAGAGACACACATAGTGTGACGCATGATTCTCTTCGCTATATAAATATTCTTACTTACATTACATTACATGAGAAAACTATTTATAGTGGCCTAAGTAAGAGTAACTTCAAGGACCACTATGGCGACGTAGTTATAACACAATGTCTGGGTAAGATTGATTACTTACTTACTTACATATACACGGACACACAGACATACACGCGAACAAACACCGCTAAAACAGCACCTGCTTCGCAAAGTATAACAAGTGGTTTAACGCTGTATACTCGCTGCATCAATGTGACTGACCCCAGGCGATAATTGCAGCTTTCAGAACGAAGTGCGACTGTTGTCCAGTGTCGAAGACTTTGACGAGCATACGGTACATGTTGTGAGCCTCGATTCCGTTCCAGAAGAGCGAGACAAGGACAACATAATAGCGGAGGACGTTGGCGACGCGACAGCCAAGACGCGAGCTGGCGAACTGCTCAGCGACGTAGAGTACAACGAGGAGAATGACGAGAGAGACGCAGAGGTTCAACAGAATACGAGTCACTCGACCACGACGAGTTTTACTGCAGTACATACATCCACCATCGAAATCGTTGTCACTGAGAAGGCTAACACGGTGAATTACACACGATGCGATTGGGGGTGGGGTGGGAGCTATAGGCTGTGAAATGTCGGAGCAATCGCAATTATTGTTTTTCCGGCCAGTGTGAGCCAAAGTATGCTTCTTTGCACTGTTTGGTACACTAACACTAAGCTCTGGAACTATAACTCTGAATATATGCATGCATTTCATACGCATTTCACAACTGCCATAATTACCTATTTTCTGCTATGCGACACCTTATGAATTGGCTGTGTTCGACAATATCACGGACTCTCGTCATCGGACATCATGAATATTCTGACTGCAAAGCTGAATTCCGACAACATTGTGTCAATATATGCTAACGATAAACAGAAAACACCACTTGAACTTGCATTAGTTACAGGATGGCGATCGACTGCAGCGGTGAGCAGTTAGCGCCTTAGCGGTCAGAGACTACACTGGAAGCGTTTCATAATTTCTGATATAATTTTATAATTTTTGTCATGCATCTATAACCTACAATAATTTCACAGCTCGAGACGCTGATCTTCTTATCAATGGTTTTGACTGCGCTGCATGGAATGCAGACGCGGTATAGCGATGAGAAAGCTGCCCGTCTGTCAGTCCGTCCGTCTGTCAAACGCGTGGATTGTGACAAAACGGAAGAAAGATCTGTCCAGATTTTTATACCATACGAAAGATCATTTAGCCTAGTTTTCTGAGAAGAAGAATGGTTGGTGGGGGCGACCCCTTTTACCTGAAATGTTGGGTCAATTAACTGGCCTCCGTTTGAGCGAAATCGCCAATTTTGAAACGATATTCGCTCGTAGCGCCTCAGCCCTAACACATAGCGCATCGTACACATCGTACGTTGCCCCTAAGCCCCAAAGGGGGCTCAAAAACGCAAAACGGCCGACTTCACTTGAAGTTCCTTTGTGTGAAAAACTGTTAGCGGCAAAGTTGTAAGGCATTCATTGGCCTAACTATCCGTGCAAAAATGATTGGTTGGGGGCCACCCATGAAATTCTGAATCAAACTGACCGCGTTGGAGCGAAATCGCCGATTTTCGATCTCTTTTCGTTCGTAGCGACTCAGCCGTAACACTTAGCGAAAAAAGTTCAATTAACACTAATAGGAGTCCACTATGCGCTTTCCAATGAGCCCAAGATGAACATCGTACGTTATCCCTAAGCCCCCGAAAGGGGACTCAAAAACGCAAAGTGTCCAAAATTTGAACAATAAGCTGCAATAACTCCGAAACGGTACGAGATAGGATGTCAGTAACTCACTAATATGAAGTCGCATATGGGCTTTTGATTGGTACCGACCTCGATAACCTTGAATGACCTTGAACACCGTAATAGCCATTATTTTGCGTTTTTTTCACCGAATTTGATAGATTTTCAGGCCGATTATATCACAGTGGTTAAAGATATGACCTTTAATGTCCGTAAAATATTGTCTCCCAGTTCCAGTCTTCCACTTTTGGCCAAAACTATAACGCACCCTACGATAGCTGAGAATCATGTTCATGTTTATCAAGCAGATTGTTTTACCTAGGCTACCTTTCTCTCTTCTCTTTGCTCTTTCTATTCTGTTGCCTTCTTCCTTTCTTCATCCTTCCCGCGAAATGGTAAAATAATAGCAGTTGTTATGTTGTTGAAATGGACGACAATAATATGCCCATCTCCATCCCAAAATCTGACGGGGACGCCCTTAGCATTCTTTACCTCATCATGTCATATTGCATGGCTTATGTCTTTCTCTTCAGCTGTATATAGAGGATTAACTAGACTGAAGATACTGAACTGTTAAATAAACCCCCGTTAGCTAGTTAACTTAGTTCAAACAAAACATTCATTCGTTTCTGAGGCAGGGTCTAATACTGCAACAACGGCTTATTTAAAGTGCAGGGTGAGCCAACAATGGGCAAAATTTATTGTTATTTTAGCGTAGTATTCTTCACTGAATTTGTGCAAAGAATACTTAAAAGTGGTGACATGCAAAACACCAGTCTAGAACTGATCATTTTGACATATAGAATGCCTTGGCACGTCATCACATATAGAGGTCACACATGTTAAAAATGACGCGATTTTTGGCCCACCATGTAACAGACAGAAGAAACAGACAGACTTACGTACGGCAAAAGGGTAAAGGTGAGTATAGTTGCCAGGAGACAGACCAGTGACGCAGCTCTCAGTACTTGACCACTGATATAAAGCTCCCTGACGTACGGGAACCCCTGCAGTTACGCAGAAGACGGCATAACAGCAGTCGTCAGCTAGTTGGCAGATAGAGCGCAATAGAGTGAGCAAGAGTAAATCGTAACTCGTTGAAAGATATGATAATATAACTAGAAAACGTGGCAATTGCGAATGCATTGCAACTTGAGCCCCCTTCTCCCCCGAGCCACGCCAGCCCCTTTCCGCTGTAATTACGACGCCATCCCAAACTGAAGTCGCTGAAAATATCTATTGCCGTATTATAGCTTTTATGCTGCTGATACATTACTTTACGCGTGACCTTGTCATTGACCACATGACCTTGACGTTTGATTTTTGACCTTGAACATTTGCAGTGTATCGCCTGTGACCTGTTGAAACTCTGTACCAAATCTGAACGCAATCGAGCAATCCGCGGCGGAGTTATTGCGATTTCAGTGTTTGACCTTATGACCTTGAACATTGCGTTACGTGTTGCGCTCGGCTCTGGGATAATTTTCACCAAGTTTGACCTTCCACAACTTACACGTACCTGAATTACAGCGTTTTTATGCTGATACGTTATGCCACGCTGTGACCTTGACTTTTGACCCGTTGACCTTGAAAGTTTGTGGCACAATAGACATGATTTACACAAATACAAAACTGTACCATCGCTTAGAATCTACACGCAGAAAAGAACGGGTACTCAATAATATCGGTTATTACTGGTTATTAAACTTGATGTCACTGCCGTATTTTGAGAAAATTTTCTGCATGTCAGGTATGCTGCACCCTCTCTATGGAATGAACTCCCCACTGATCTCCGTGAGCCTCGTCAGACACAGTCTCCTGCACTTTCTCCTATCACACATGGCAGTTCATCATCTTCACCATCTT
>Ga0049105_1001676_pt1 | contig 10226 bp, 10 predicted proteins | sample WorMetvaBAHAMAS1_FD_61260 | JGI IMG/M metagenome (GOLD analysis project Ga0049105, IMG submission 61260) | Worm MetaG Olavius vacuus BAHAMAS.1 | ecosystem: Host-associated > Annelida > Digestive system > Unclassified | place: Germany: Marburg | collected 2013-04-09 | reverse complement strand
TGTCTGTAAAATATTGTCTCCCAGTTCCAGTCTTCTACTTTTGGCGAAAACTATAACTCACCCTGCAGCGCGGTCTCTCTGCGATAGCTGAGCATCTTGTTTGTATTGTTGGATGCTTCTGTGGTAGCTTTGCTGGAGTTAATGTTTGTACAAAATGGCTCGCTTTCTTTCTCGTTAGGCCTATGTTTTGCCTACATTAATATCTTCATAAATTTTATGTGTACTTGATGTACGATTTGTTAACAAATAGTAGAAACTCCGGTGTTACAGTTAGCAAACGTTTTGTTTCAGCCGGTGACAGAGTGTGTGTGGATACGTTTTGTAGCACTGTTACACATAACAGTAGTCTTCCGCCAGTTCCTGGACTGGAGCCCGTTGCGCTGCCGCCGTCCTCACAGTCTAGCGCCACTGAATTGTCTTCATCAGCTGATGAGATCAGACCTGTAACGTATGTGTTTGAAGCATTGTTATGCAGTGGCTACTATATTCCTTTAACCGTCACAACATGAGTGCCTCTGTGGACTTCAGTAGGCTTATATTGTATTGTTTAACAGTTAGAGCTGTGCCAAATGTTCAATTTGAATTCATATTTGGCCAAATAACGTACTTACTTGAATATTCACATTCAAATACACATTCGAACAATTTAGAGTATGGTAATGTGAAATCGTGACAGTAGAACACAACACTGGCAGCCAGTGACTGACAAATATTGTGGAATATACACTTAGTACAGCAGTCTGGAGGTAAGAGGGAAGATTATCAGAACTGTTCTGTGTTGTATTGTGTACTGAAGGTGTGCACAGTCATAAGCACACTTAAGATGAGCAGTTCTTACAGTTCTCTGGATTGGGTTTTGTCACACTGGGCATAGTTATATTATTTTGAGCGTGGTGGGTGCACCTGATGGACCTATCTTCCTTCAGTGCTTTGACACTGCTGGTTTGGTCATTTGACCCGTAAAACCCCGTCCCCGATATGACCTATAATGTGTTTGGTGGGATGTTAGACCTTGCTCTATCTATCTGTCTATAACAGCAGTTTGCATTTGTACACTTTTACAGTTTAGAGTTATGCACTGTAGAAGGAATATCAGAACATTGCCGACAGCGCCGTTGTTGTTAACAGTAGTTTTTAGAAAGTAGATTTCAGTTTTAGAATGGTTGTCATTATTTTAATTTGAATTCAGCTGTCGAAAAATTTGAATTGAATATTTGTATTTGAGCAAATACTAAAAGTCAGTATTAGGTACGACTCTATTAACAATGCACAGTGTGCTGTATGAGATCTAATAATCATGGATAATTGTGAAAAGAACAGTTTTTATACGCAAGTTAGCATCTCTCCAGCTGCAGTACTTCTGTAGCTTCGTCTATGGACTGCATAGATATATGATGACTAGTCACTAGTCAACACAATGATGATGCCAATGGTGAGACATAAGTAGTCATTTCTCTGTATCTAGTTATGGACAGTGTAATATCTATGTAAGTTTTCAGCGCAAACAGGATGTCAGTTTCCAGCATTTAGTTAACAGTAAGTAGAAGTACGTTGTCTTTTCTGGTCTTGGTCTTGCAAGTTAAGTCTTCAGCATTGCCTTGCCTTGACAACTGAAGCCTTGTTCACATCACTGATGGCGTGTAAAGGTAAACGTGGATTTGTATAGCATCTTGTTGTGAACACACCTCTAAGGCACTCAGGTATGGCACATGTTCTGAAGGGATCTCACAGTTTTACCTGCACACCCCGCGTTTATCCGCTAACGGAATGAACCATACCTGCCTTTGCCTTCCCAGTTGAAGCTGGTACTCATTTACCAACCCCAGAGGCATGGAAGGCTGACTCGTCAGTTACTAGAAGAATATGTGAGTATGTTGTGTGTTGCTTAATGTGAGCTGATAATGGTCTTTTGTACGCAGCAAAGCCGTGTCTGGACCTTGTATAGTTCCGCCGCCACCAGATGTGAAACTCATCATAGACAAGATGGCAGACTACGTGGCTCGCAATGGTCCCGAGTTTGAGATTGTTGTTCGGCGGAGAAACGATGAACGGTTTAGATTTGTTGAGGCCGATCATCCTCATCACGCGTATTATCTTCACAAGAAAGAAGCTTTTCTGCAGGTAACTATTAGCCAGTTGCCTCACAAATTCTCAGGCATTTTGCCACACCGTCAGAATATGTTATTTAATTTATTCTTTTTTGATCTCTTGGATGCGCTTGTTTATTGAATCAGATTTATCTTACACTGACAGCATTGTAGTTCAGCATATTTATTGTCTGTGATGGTTCATTATTCCATATTTGGATCATCCTTAATGGATATCACTGAACTTCAACAAGTTCAACCACACACTCTTTTGAGGTTTGCAAAAGCCTTGAAGAGATTTATGTAACCATTTGGTTATCTCGTCGCTGCACATTGGGCCGAAACTGACGAAGGCCTCAGTACTGGACAGCATGCTGTCCTCCCCGAAGGTAAAGGTAAAGGTATCTATTGTCTGTGTTCTGCAGGACATGGAGAGCAAGAAAGCTTCAGAAGCTCAGCAGACTCAGACACCGAAATCCACTGAAACCGTTGAACAGCCTTCGACCGCTGAAAAGACAGATAATGCGGAGGATAAGAATGACAAGGCACCAACCCGAGGTATGGAAATGTAGTATATAGTTTCATAATAGAGTTTACTATTCACATCAATCTGCCACCCGACGTCACCTCAGCTCCAACGCTGACTGTTTTCCGGAACCGCCTCAGAACTTGTTTCTTTTCCCAATCATTTTCTTCCTAACTGTTTTCGGTTTCTAGTTCTGTACACTGTGTATAGTAATGGTTTAGCAGTCTTGTACTTTAGCCACTCTAGATAACTCTAATGTAATGTAATGTTATCTCTGGAGGCTGGCGATGCTCTTTCTCTCCACATTGTGGACTTTGATGGGTCGGCTCAACATTGGTTATTGTTAGAACAGGGCGATCATATGATTTGTGTGGATATACTTTGCCTTCACTGACCGCCTTCCGTCAAGAGCTGAAGATGTTCCTGTACAGAACAAGACTCGGTGACTACAAAGTTGACTTGGTTCTCTCTTGTGCCATCTTAATATCAACACATCAGTATCTGTGATGTGTTCGTCATTCTGACTGTCTGAAGTACCCCTGCGGTGTCATTACACTCAAATAATAATAACAGCAACAACAGTAACAATACTTGTACTTGATCTGTTAACTTCTGCAGGTGGATGTTTTCACCACAGTCTTTTAAAGTATAAAAATGATGAATAAAAAAGTAAATATAATAAAATGTCATTTTTATTTGTATCTCTGCCAGGCCATGTATTGTTGCATGTACGAGCACCTGTGTGCAAATTGCACGAGTGTCGTGCTTATTTACGCTTTGATTGCAGGGTGACTACAAACCTGGAAAACCTGGAGTACTCGGGGATTTCTACAAACATGGAAAATTCAGGGAATTCTGTGCAACCTCAGTGAAAATTTTTAACAAACAAAATAGTTTCTGTTCGATCAAATATTCGCATAACACAACAAGGTCTCGGGCTTCAAATGAACAAAGTCTCATGAATTTCGGAGATGGTTGCAGTGCATTGGTGACCTGTTATATTGCTGGAGTTGATGTGGATTGATCCTTTACATAAGAAGTTCATTATAACCTTTTCTTTTGTTGCGATAACCTATGGAAAAGTATAGTTTATGGCTCTGGAAAAAGCCTGGAAAACTCGGAGGGGGGGATTTTTTCTCCTACTTTATGGTCACTCTGGATTGCCACATATGTTGTATGTCGTGATTTATATCTTGTGTTCTTGTGTGATTGTTGCGGCAGCGGTGAGCTTCATAATAAAGACGAAGGAGGAGGAGGCTCCGGTGTTAAAGAAGTCAGCGGCTCTGCGGTATGAGACGAGCGATGAAGATGATGACGATGATGATGATGCTGATGGTAAGGACACTGTCAAATTTGTTGCTCTCGTTTCAGTTGCTGATGTAGGCTACGTTTGATGCATTTATTATTGTGAGTCTTACGGTAGGTAACTGGTTGCTCGAGGTTAATTAGAATGTGATGTATTTTGAGCAAATGAATGTTAGGATATTATAGCAGGTCAGGTAATGTTAAATATATGACGTAGTGATTATATTGTGTGACATTGTAACGTGACAGCTATTTGATGTTTATCATGTTATAGACTGTTAGTTGTGCAGTGTTTTTTTGTTGAATGTTCTTACTGATGCCGTGTATTTGTAGTTTAATAGTAATTATGAGATAATTGATATTTGATGTATATTGTGTATGAAGTCATGTTGCTAAGAATGCATTTTGTTGTAGAATTTTGCCGTCAAAAACAGTTATGTGTGTCGTTCGCATGGTTTGTATGGAGTGCTAAATTGTGTTGCTTTGATTTTGAATAGCAGCGAGACAGCGAGTCTGCTATCCAGCGATTTGGCCGACTTGTAGATGCTGGTATGTTATCCAATGGGCTAATAAGTTACTTGTGGGTATAGTTGCGAATCGTTGCCGTTTTCCCGGGATGTTAGTTTCCATAGTTTCGCATCCAGCCGAGTTATTCATATGATAGAAATATTCTCTTCAGTTAGCTGCTGTTCCGTTCTTGTTAGTGAACAGTTTTGAACGAATAATTATATGTTAGCATTATTAGCTTTTTTAGTCAGTCAGTTAGAGCCAGGCTATTACGACCCATGCTTGGTGGTACAAAAGTTAGCAGAACACTGTTAAAAGCTCGGCCAGATCTCCTGTCCCAGGCAAGGAAGCTTTGACAGACCTTTTATCGTAGGCAAGCGAGCAGGCTTTGTCAGTTCTAGTTAGATGATATAACTGCTTGGTTTCTGTATGTGTTTCGCGCTGAGCTCTTGTACTTCTGACTTGGCGTTGTCTCTTTCTGCTTGCGTGTAGATGACTCTGACGCAGTGAGTCAGCAGTCGGCTGTTCAGCCTAACGCGTATCCCGCCTCTGGTGTAAACGGAATCCCTCTGCCGTTGACGACTACTGTTACTCTGTCATCGGCCACTACAATCAGCCGTTCAGGCAGCGGTGCCAACCTAAAGATGGCTTCGTCTGCCGATACTGCAAAACTGCCTGCAGTTGTCGACACACGGACACATGGTAACCTCTGCCTGCGATTCACTGTGTATTTTCTCAGCATGGTTCGATTGCATTGGCATGCCACCACCCACCAGACATCTGTCTACTCATATGTGTACTGTAGCTTAAACTATAAACTACACTGTGTCTCAAAATAAACTGGACCCCTGAAACTTTTTGTTGTAACTTCGCAAAAGTTGCTTTAATATCAATAAAAATTGGTACACAACCCGCGTATGACGTAATTAAATTACAGTATTGTAAGACTGTGGTGCATCTTCCTGGCTCAACACAAGCTTGTCGAAAAGGTTAATGTTCTCATCGGTGTGCACTGTTCTTGGCGGACTGCTGTCAGCTTTACGCTTTGCCAAACCAGTGTCTCTCAGTTACTTTAAACAATCGTTCAGTGTCGTCTTCTTCCAGCCCTATGTAGCAAATTCCTTTATTAACCTTTTAGCACTTCTTAGCCTTTTTATATTAAACATTTCTTATCAAAATCCTATCTTCTTCAGTCAAACGCATTCTGCTTATTTACAAACAGCTGTCGTCTGCTATCAGTGTGATCCTGTTGTTGCCGTGGTGGCAGTCGACCCATATCAAGCTTTCTAAATGTAGTCATTCCACAATAGCAGGCCTGTTTTGATGAAGTTAAGCCAACCTGTTTTAGGTGTATGGTTTTTTAGACGCAGTGTATATTGCATTTCATCTGCTGGCAAAGGTCAGTATACAACATTTACATGTTGCACTCACCAGGTCATACCTCTGCTGCTCTTTTCGACTGATAGCAGCTGAAACGTGCAATCTGCATGGTCAGTCTATGCAAGTTCTCTGGATTGGGTTTTGTCACACTGGGTCTATTTCACTGTGCATAGATTTATCTGTGTGTAAGGATTAGGCTTCAATCCCATCAGGTCCACCCCACCATGCTTACAATGATGCAGCAACTATGCAGTATGAAACAAAAAACACACAGATAAACACAAATAAATCTATGCACAGTGAAATAGGCCCAGTGTGACAAAACCCAATACAGAGAACTGTAAGAACTGCTCCTCTACGTTTGCTGTATGTGTGTCAGCTGATCGTGTGGCCGACAAGTTGGTCGCCGCTGCTCGTGAGAAATTGACGTCAGCCAGCCGTGATCGCGATCGTCAGCTGCAGGAACAGCGCAAGCAGAAGGCGGCTGCGTTTCTGACGAGGATGAAGCAGTCCGATGTTAGTCAGACGGCTGAAGATGTGCCGCCTGAATTACCAACCGAATGTGCTTCTAATTCAGGTACTGTATAACTAGGTAACTCTATCTTAATGCTGTTAAAAATGGTTCTCGCTTGTTATTAAGTACAGGCCGTTTTAATATGCGGGTTATTTAACATTTTTGCGGTAACTTTTTGTCCGCAATAATGGCAATAATAATTTTCATACCGGTGATATGAATATGTATAGTAAATACTGAATTACAGATTTTCATTTTACGAGTGCTGCAGTCGCTGTAGTTTCCAGCCAGTCGATGGGGCGACCTGAAAATTGTGGAGCAATTTCAACCTGACTTCAGATTTTGTTAACGGGTACATGTTGAGTATGTTGTTCGTGGCCTGCATGCACAGGTAGCTGATTTGACGAGGTCATAATCTGCCCCATCTGTGTGTATTTGGTCGCTTGGGCACAGTGTCATTTCATCGAGTATGAAGTCCGCATAGTGCGCATACATTGCTCCGATTTTAAAGAAGACTGACTTAGATTTGACAGATCCGAAATCGTATCGGCCGATTTCGAATCTCTCGGTACTGTCCAAGCTGCTTGAACGTTTGGTCAGTAAGCAGCTTGTAACGCATCTGAGAAAAATTATCTGTTTCCAGATCTCCAGTCAGCTTATCGGTCTAATCACTCGATGGAGACTGCTTTTCTCAAGGTCCTGTCAGATATCTTATTAGCACTAGATTCTGGCAAGCTGGCATTACTGTCACTTTTGGACAATGTATTAATTTTCGCTGACAGGGTTTTTGACGATGTCCTGTATAACATGTGACTGTTGCTGCCTCTGAATTTACGACCTTACGGCCAAATAAAAAATAATCAGATTATTGTCACGTTACCGTTCCACTACATTTATTGCAAGTCGTATTTGTCGTGTTTTGTTTCACAGGTAGTGTTGTCGTCACTCCGTCCATGTCGCCACTCTCGGTGTTGTCTGTGCGGTCTCGGTCGCGGTCGGTAACACCGGGATCGTTTGTGCCTGCTGCATCCGGGGCTTCTTCTGCAGTGGCTTCCACAATAGATCTTTCCACCGATCACTCTTGTGTGGAATTGCCACGGAAACCGTCACCAGGGCCAACCCCTCCAAAACGCCGCAAGCATCGGTCGCGTTCACCGAGGCACCGTCGTCATCGGTCACGGTCACATCATAGATCGTCGTCAAAGAAACATCACAAACGGAAGAAGAAGCTGCCGAGTGCTTATGCCGAAATAAGGTGCACGTCATTGCTTTAAGCGTTCACTCTGAATGTAACAGTAAAGAACTTCAGCATTGAATTGCAATGTGTGTGTTTTTTGAAAGTTGTACTTGCCATAATGCAAGACACTTGGAGAGTGCAGACCTCTGCCCGGGGCTGCGTTAAGTTACTGAGCAGGAAGGTACGACTCAACAGCTATCTGCTGCAGCAACATGTCCATTTTTGAACATGTTTCTGCAGCAGATAGCTGTTGAGTCGTACCTTCTTGCTCAGTAACTTAACACAGCCCAGGACAAATTGCGGGAAAATGCCCCATCGTGCAATGGTGAATAATCCAACTGGTACTATAGTAGTGATGGTTTACTTTTTTATTGTGGGATAGACTATTTATATAGAGTTCCGGTACAGGTTTAGACAGTGATGTCATCACCTATAATTAGCTCTATATCAGTTAGTCTGCTCCAGGCCATGGTGGCAGACGGAGTGTGGCTGATGCAATGGTAGCAGTAAACAGTGCGGCAAAACTAATTCTACTGTTTGTCCTGGATTCATATGCGGATGGCTTCCAAAATTTCGGAATTGGTTGTTGCTGGTTTAAAGTGTGCTCTATTGCACTGTTGACTAGGATTAGTCATCTGGACAAGCTCTAATTTGATTGTATGTAATCAAGAACAGCAGGTGTGAAACTAATGCTTGCCAGTTTTCAGACTATTAAGTTTAAAATGGCATGATAAATTTTATTTAAATGATAATTTTGAAAGTGAACATAGGCTTTTGTGTAAAGTTTTAACATATTTAAACAGATATAAGAGGGAGGTGGTTGCTGGAAAATACGTTCATTTGCTATGGATGGTCCTAATTTAAGCTCATTAGCCAAGACAGAAGTAAAACAATAAATAGCCGTTTAATATGATTAGCTGAGTTGGGGCTAGAATGGTTCAGTATATCAGTTATGTTGCATTTACTGTAGCAAAAAGACTTATATTCGTGAATTACTGTGACTAAAGGTTAAATACTTTTGTTACGTGTTAGCAGACCAGCATCAAAATCTCCACGACGAAAAAGATCTTCGTCCCAGTCTCCATCACAGAAGTCAAAACCGTTGCGTGACGGCAGTCGGCACAAGTCTTCACGACAAGCAGCCTCATCTGATGTTCAGTCGTACCCTTCTTCCAAGAAACGTCACTTGTCGTCGAAGCACAGTAAACGACATCATGGGTCAAAAAAGCATCGCAAGACGAAAAAGTCACATTATCGTAGCTCATCATCGTCATCATACTCCTCGTCGCAGTTCGTATTATCTGTTGTAGTGTTGTAGCAGATTTTCCCTAACATTAGCTTTTATATGTACGGCTTATATTTACGTTAATAGGCAACTGTCGTTGTCATTGTTGACTAACTCGGACTGTCTTTGATACTTTGTGCTATGTTTTTATGTCGATGACTGGTTAAACAGTTTATTGACCGACAGGGTGACCATACCTGGAAAACCTGGAGTACTCAGGGATTTCTACAAACGTGGAAAACTCCGGGAATTTTGTGCAACCTCAGCGAAAATTTTTAACAAACAAAATAGTTTCAGTTCGATCAAATATTTGCATAACACAACAAGGTCTTGGGCTTCAAGTGAACGAAGTATCGTGGATTTTGGAGATGGTTGCAGTGTGTTAGTGACCTGTTATATTGCTGGAGTTGATGTGGATTGACCCTTAACATAAGAAGGTCATTATTACATTTACTTTTTGTTGCGATAACCGAATGGAACAGTATAGTTTATGGCTCTCGAAAAAGCCTGAAAAACTCGTAGGAATTTTTTTCTCCTACTTTGTGATCACCATGACTGAGCACTGAGCACTGTGCCTCTGAAGTTATGACCTACAGACTGGAGAGATCGAAATGTGCATATTATAATTATTATTATTGTTCTCTGCAAAAGAGTTAGACGCACAGCAGGGGGCGTCATGGGAAATGCATAGACTGGTGATGTTTCAGAAACTGAGCTGCCTGAATGTTTGACTAGATTTTAGTCCATTGGCTTTATCTGGGTTTTTGTTGTCTAAAGTACTTTATTCAGTACTTTTCAGCCGTTGTTCCCAGATGAGGAATCAGGAAATTATTTGTGCCTGTGACATATATCTGATTTGTATGGCAATGCTTCTAAAACTGTTGATGTCACCTTAATGCTTGCTTGCTTTAGTAGAGCTGCTTGGTGATGGTGATTTTCGATGGTGGCATGCTCGTGTGACAGAATTTTAGGACTGTTTCCGGCAGTCAGCTGGCCATCACATTTACATCATCAGCCAATAGTCAAGTTTTGAACACACACATACATGCAGGGAGAGACATACAGTTTGCAACTGCTTATGTGATAAGCTCAGTCCCCCCTCCCTTCTGCTTGACAACATCCGAGTTATGGTGATTGTCTGGAGGTTAGGAGGGAATTTTATCTGAACTGCTCTGTGCTGGGTTGTGTGACACAATGTTCACAGTCAGCAGCACACTCATGTGAGCAGTTCTTACAGGTCCAGCAGATTGCATTTGTCACATTGTGTGCGCTGTGCGTAGAGGCAGTTGCCTAGAGTTGTATTATTGTAACATGGTGGAGTGGTGCTGGTGGGATTCAAGCCTTATCTGAAAGACCAACTGGTTTCCTTCAGTGCTTTGACACTG
>Ga0049105_1001675_pt1 | contig 10227 bp, 5 predicted proteins | sample WorMetvaBAHAMAS1_FD_61260 | JGI IMG/M metagenome (GOLD analysis project Ga0049105, IMG submission 61260) | Worm MetaG Olavius vacuus BAHAMAS.1 | ecosystem: Host-associated > Annelida > Digestive system > Unclassified | place: Germany: Marburg | collected 2013-04-09 | reverse complement strand
TGCCTTACAACTTTGTCCCCGACAGTTTTCACACAGCTGTTACGGCTGAGGCGCTACGAGCGAAAATAGATCAAAAATCGGCGATTTTGCACCAACGCGGTCACTTTGATCCAAAATTTCAGGTACAAGCGGTCACCCCCCACCAATAATTTTTGCACAGTTAGGCCAATGAATGCCTGACAACTTTGCCGCTGACAGTTTTCACACAAAGAAACTTTGTAGCAGACTTTCTTCAAGCGAAGTGCATTTTTAATGAAAATCGGCCGTTTTGCGTTATTGAGACCCCCTTTGGGAAACTTAGGGGCAACGTACGGCGATCATCTTAGGCTTATTGGAAAGCGCGTAGTGGACGTCCTATTAGCGTTAATTGAACTTTTTTCGCTAGGCGTTACGGCTGAGGCGCTGCGAGCGATTATTGGTTGAAAATATGGCGATTTCGCTCCAATGGCGGTCGGTTGGCCCAAAATTTTAGGTAGAAGGGGTTGCCCCCCACCAACCATTCTTCTTCTCAGAAAACTAGGATAAATGTTCTTTCGTATGGTATAAAAATCCTGACAGATCTTTCTACCGTTTTGTCACAATACACGCGTGTGACAGACAGACAGACAGACAGACAGAATTCTCATCGCTAGACCGCGTCTGCATTACATGCAGCGCGGTAAAAAATGGTCGGTGGGAGGCCACCACTCTTACCTGAAATTTTGAGTCAGAGCCGATATTCGCTCGTAGCGCCTCAGCCGTAACATCTAGCGAAAAAAGTTCAATTAACACTAATAGGAAGTCCACTATGCGAAGTGCATTTTTTAATGGCCGGTTGGTCCTTTCTCCCGTGGCTCCGCCTACTCCCTCCGTACTATTGGGCATACGACATACGTCGTCTTCCAGGCTCTGTCTCTATGTACGCCACAGGGCTCAAAACGCAAAACGGCCTTTTTCGGTGTTAAATCGCACTTTGTTGGTAGAAGATCTGATACAACGTTTCTTTGTGTGAAAACTGTCAGCGACAAAGTTGTAAGGCATTCATTGGCCTAACTTATCCGTGCAAAAATGGTTGGTGGGGACGACCTCTTCTACCTGAAATTTTGGGTAAAACTGACCGCGTTGGATCGAAATCGCCGATTTCGATCTATTTTTGCTCGTAGCGTCTCAGCCGTATAAAACCTAGCCAAAAAGTTCAATTAACACTAATAGGAAGTCCATTATGCGCTTTCCAATGAGCCTAAGATGAACATCGTACGTTGTCCCTAAGGCCCCAAAGGGTTCTCAAAAACGCAAAGTGTCTACAAATTCGAACAATAAGCTGCGATAACTCGGAAACGGTACGAGATAGGATGTCAGTTACTATTAATCACTAATAGGAAGTCGCATACGGGCTTTCGATTGATACTGACCTCGATGACCTTGAATGACCGTGAACGGCGTAATAGCCCTCATTATGCGTTTTCATCATTGAATTTGATTGCTTTGCTGGCCAATTGCGTTACAGTGGTTAAAGATAAACCTATAATGTCCGTAAAATATTGTCTCCCAGTTCCAGTCTTCCACTTTTGGCCATAATTAACCCACCCTGCAGCGCGGTCTTTCCGCAATAGCTGAGCTACTTATTTTTCGGAAGTGATATGGACAGAATTGTCTGGGATTTGAAATTCCACAGCGACCCTTCTGCTCGGCATGTTTCTATGTAATGATGGATTCGTTGATTGGAAGACGATCCGAGTCCGACTGTTATCGGTGATACTGATAAGTATCTGCTAGTGCTACTGTGCTAGTGCTATTATTTATCACTACTGTGTCTACTACTGAAAAAAATGCAATATAAATGCATTACAACGTTCATCTGACAAGTAGGCTAATTTATACTGCGCATGAACAATCAGCACTCAACATTAATTTAACACATTTCGCTCGAAATATCTAGTAAACTATTATATTTTAATACAAAACAAATAAATAAATATAGTTTCGGACTTACTGATTATTTGTCCAAACGGCTGTTGAACCTGCACAAGATACACGTACAGTGCAGTAGATAATATTTTACATTTTATATTCGTAAATGATTCATGTACATCCATCAAGACCGTTTCAGGAGGATGAAGTATTGTGATAAATAACTAAGAAAATATCTTACTTAATAAATATACAGGAAATCTAGCCTGCTGAAATTAAGCACTGTCAACTCCAGTATAGTAGCATAGAAGTTAAAGACATTAAGTTATTTACAATACTATAATCAATACAATGCAATGCAAATAAACAAATACAGACATTATGCCCCATAAGCAACGTTCTACATATGTAACACTTGTTACAAGAAAACTGTCACAATGACAATTATTTTGCAAAATTTTTAGTCCGGCGGAAGTGACGTTGGTAAATTGAAGACGAATGCTTCTCGGCAGTAAGACAGTAATTGGTAACTTCCGTGTCGTTTGCGCCGAGTAGTTTAAGTATCTCTTTATGACAAAATCAAGCGATAGTTGTGACATAGTTAAAGGACATGTCTTAAGATATATAAGAGCAGTAGTATTAGCATTAAGTGATCATTTGCCTGTTGTTTACTTCTAATTTAATTTAAATAAATGGTGAATCGAATATCATATGGCCTAAATATAGCGCGTCCTTACTGTCGGCTGTTGCTTTACAGTATAACGAATTAAACAACAGAAAAACTCTTAAAAACTTTAGTATGATATTGTAAATAGCAACAGACGCTCACAATGACTATATAGGCCAGGCGAGGTCCGTCTTCAAAGGGGCGTGGCACTGCACCAGGGCCCGCAGGTCCGCGAAATTCTAGGGTTCAACATACTCATCGAGCACGCGATGTGTAGTTTCTGAAATCAAATACCTCTCTGTGTAATTGCAGCGTACACTTCTGGTCAGTGGTCATGGGTGGTGTGACTAAGCCAAACGAGACTGGGTTAAGAGTCCGTTGCTCATCATGACATGGTATATGAGACATGTGGAACAAGGATGCCACATTGGCCTGTGTAACGATATACAACAGTGTTCTTACCAACTGCGTAGCGACGAACACCAACGTCCACATAACGTTCAAGTTCGTGTGCAGTCTCGTCATCATTGATGAGTTACTTTAAGCATGATCAGGTGAACAGATCAAATGTCCTTCAGACCTGTAATAGCGACAACTATCTACAAATCCACGTTGATGTCGAATATTAAAGTTTCCTGCTTCGCTGTTCGTTGCTCTTGTTTCTGTCTCTCTGTCTGTCTGTTGCTTTTATGGCCCTGGTTGCCTGAATTAAACGATTTGATTTGATTTGATTTGAATTAATATCGGAAGGGCAAATCAGTGCTATTTACTATGCATAACGATAACAACTGATACGATAACACTTTCTCACAAATTACATTAAAATGTCTTACTATTTACTGAAACGTTTTTACAGAGAGCGTTTAAACATGTACAATGGACAAGCCGATAGGCGCCTAGGCTGGCACTGCAAGCAGGGCTGTCCCAGAGCCCGGGCTGCGTACCAGCGCCAATAACAAGGTAGCCAATAAATAGGCCATGTCTTGCCGCAACACGAAGCCAAGCAGCAAAAGTTGTAATTTCGAAGGGCTGTCATGTAAAAACTAAGGCATAATGAATCAAAAATCGAAAATTAAAACTTGTATATTTAGCGTCTTTTGATGACAGCTCTGGGAGCCTCATGGTTTGCCGTGTATATACTCATTTTGGACGTTTTTTGGCCGTTACTAGGCAACGCAGAGGTCTGGGGCCAATTTTCTGCAACACACCACTACAGACTAGGACGGCCCTACCTGCCGAATTTCATCGAAATCAGCAAAGCCGTTTCCCCTCTAGTGAAGGAAAATTGCGGACAAACCCGTATAATATACGTAGATCTTTAGATGTATAGGCTAGATCAAGATCTCGGACAGAATAGCTGAGATTAAGGGCTATCTTGTAACGCCCGCCAATAAAACCTCCGCAATCGGCATCTAACATTCATAATAATTCGATAATCTTTTATTCGTCAGAAAACATCTGATAAAAATAAAAGAAGATAAGAATGGAGGAGTGTTGGTCGTAACTGCTTAATTTGCAAAGAAAATACAACTCGCTCTCAAAGCGAATATTGGTGATTTTCTACAAATACTGCAGGTTATGAGACCAAACCGTAAATGCTGCTGCTCATTAAATGTCAATCGTTGGTACACATAAGAAGCTTTTTCGTATTTATCAAACAGTGATGCATTTTGCCGTGCGACTGCATGTAATGCATGGCACGGTATTGCCGAAGCTTTTCTGCCCGTCTGTCGGTCTGTCTGTCTGTCAAACGCGTGCTCTGTGACAAAACTAAAGAAACTTGTGCCTACATTCTTATACCACATGAAAGATCATTAATCCTAGTTTTCGACAAGAAGGATGGCGGTTTTTTTCGTTCGTGATCAGAGTTTATCAGAAGGTCTGGGCAATTCTCTTGTGCAGCGGTTATGACTTGTGCTACCTGGCTAACATACAGACAGACACACAGACAGACATATAGCGTTTGACCGGTTATACTATTAGCTCAGCCAGCTGAACGAAACAAATTATAAGAACAACGGCGCATAATAAAGTCTAGAAATGTTAACAGTAAAATGCCATTTTGAACAAATGTCTTCGAATATCTGCTGAATTCAACGTGAGGATTTATTAGCCGGACCGGATCGACGGTGGAAGACGTTTCATAGTTTCACCTCTTGCAATACCATGAACCTACGAGATCTCTGCGCTCATCCAGCTCTCATCCGCTTTCTGTCCCCCGTCACAACCTATCTTTGGATCTCGTGCTTTTCGATTTTCCGCTCCCAGAGTGTGGAATTCACTACCTGTCAGCATCCGTGAATCTCAGTCACTTCCTACTTTCAGACGTCATCTAAAGACATTTTACTTTCAGTCAGCCTACCTCATTTCAGCTGCCCACCTTGCCTAGAATATCTCTGTCCACGCGCCCTGATTTTTCTAAGACTTTGGCGCTATATAAATCATGTACTTACTTACTTGCTTACTTACTTAGTACGGGTGAGAGAAGGCAACGGAAAAGCTACGGTCTCCGAGTTCCGTTTGTGTTCGTACAGTAGTATTGCAGCCCTGGTTATGCCAGATCGAAGATGCTTTCTGCTAGAATCGGTGTTGAAATGTGCCAGATCGGAGAGATTGTGTGACAGTCCCGTCGTAGGATACTATGTTTATGTGCAGTTGTATGCAAATGCAACTAAAGTGGTATAGAGACGCTAAAGCATGTCCGACAAGTGACGACTCAGCCATCTGTAAAACTGGAAGCCGACTCCACCAGACTTCCTGGTCAACTACGAAAACGCTGAATGTGTCAGAAAGCGACGGTGGGACTTCAGGGACAGGCCCTGGACCTAGCTGTAGTGAAGTACAAGGCAGGAGGTACTACAGGCTCAACAGAAATCAGCACCATCTGTATTCTGTAGTGTATACCATGTGCCAGCTCTCTTGAACAATAGTCCTATCTCCGTTTGGTCAGGACGAAAGCTGTCGGAATTAGATGCCGACGGCACATATCTGCAGGAGTTAAGCCTTTAATGCAGTTGCTTTTTCGTTAACAGAGGAAGGGTGAAGGTTCTGGAATTATTGAGGTGAAAGTGATGAACACATTTATACCGACCTACGCGGGTTCGGCAGCTGTTGGAGTCGTTCTACGTTCGTCGGATGAAGATGGTGAACTCTGACAGTGTCTTTTGTCTTTATCACCGTAAACACAGTCCTGAGTATATAGTATTAGTATTGCGCAATATCTCGTTAGCTAACTCGGAGTTGTTCTGTCATAGAAAGACGAGACCCGCGGCGCGCCCAGTCGAGTCGTGTAGCGCTCGTAACGTATTGTACACACCGACGTCGTGCTTCCGGCGACACGCTGTTCGTCACGCTAAGCTGACTTCATCTCAAGTTCACATTCAGAACGGCGACCTCAGACCGGTCGTGTGACTCAATGCATTCAGCCAGCTCTGTCTCGCACGGTATGCGGTTGAGTAGTGGCCAGATCTTCCGTGTAAGACTATACAGTGACCCACTGCGTCATTCTCCGTTAGGTTAGCTGGACTGTAAGCCCACGAGTTCACACAGACTTACAACTATTTGCCGCTGACAGTTTTCACACAAAGAAACTTTGTAGCAGACATTCTTCAAGCGAAGTGCGATTTTTTACGGAAATCGGCCGTTTTGCGTTTTTGAGACCCCCTTTGGGGGACTTAGGGGCAACGTACGATGATCATATTAGGCTCATTGGAAAGCGCGTAGTGGACTTGCTATTAGCGTTAATTGAACCTTTTTCGCTAGGTGTTACGGCTGAGGCGCTACGAACGATTTTACGTGCTTGATGCTGGATGCTGATGTCTGTAAATACACAATACATGATAAGTAAGACTCTCTGGCAACCCCGTTCTCTATAGTTTATACTGTACGAACTGCGGTGTGTAATATTTTAAAAGATGTGTATGGCACTTATACGCCGTTACTGGGCATATCTAAATGTTTAAAACATGTTATATGCGACTCAGATAATATCAGAAACTATGAACCACAATGCTGAAAATGTATCAAGGGAAATGCAGGACTGGGAACGATGAAGTCTGGAAAGTGTGAAGTGTAGCAGTTTTGTAGCGTGTGATGGTCAGGTCCAGTTACTAGTTACTATACTGACTAATAATGGTATAACTTAACTTGGTCAGAAATGTATATTTCAACTTATTTTCTGCTCTGTGGTCACTCAAATCAAAGTACCATAAAATCGTTCAGTTATAATAAACATACTAAGGACGTTAAACCCTCCTCAGACCCGGATTTACATAGATGGAGGCCCTCTCCCTCACTAGTAAGTAAGTAAGTAAATGTCGATTTATAGAGCGCTGTTACCTAAACACCTCAAATGCGCTAACGCTTCGAATTTCCAGCGAACAGATACGTACTCATTGGTCATTAGTTCAATCACTAGACTAAAAACGCCAACCAAACCATTAGTCAGCAAGTTTAGACAGCATTACAGATCACGATCCTCGCCCGCACGAGTAACCCTACAACAGCATAACACTGTTTTAGATGTTCTATTTTCAGCATTTTTGGTGACGGTATGTATGTAACTAATAGAGGCCCAGTTAGTGCAATGTAACATTCTGACCGTCAATCGGGCCATGGTTCTCTCGGTAGTATATTTAAAGCGCCTGTTCGAATGTCCGCCTCTCGTCAGCAAGCACGAACTCGCGTGCACGACGGATGCGGGCGCGTCGCTGACGTGTCGCTCAGTGCTGTGCCAAGCATTGGTCAACAGGTGCTTGCTGTCTTTGTCACGAACCTTCCACTGGTAGACGCGCCCGCCGCTGCGTTGTAACTCGCTGTAATCGATCATGTAACGGCTTGATTGTCTTATATGTACGGCGTACATTCAAATCAAATTTATTAATGCAAAAGGACCAGTTGGCCACTAACAATGCAAACATCAAGACAGTGTAATAGTTGTAGAAACAGTTGTGAACCTACAAAAACTAACACATTGATATTTCTAATTAAGTTACTATGGTACGAGGTTTCAAATGAGGTGACAAGCTTAAATTCAGGCTACTCCCCATGTCAGCTTTACGATAGTAAAACTGGTTTATTTGCCAAAATTATTATAAAAATAAATATGGCACCCTTTCACAGTTCACATCATCATATCATATCATTCATCATCATCATCATTATCGTCATTAATTATTGTTATTATAAATGTACTGAATCAACTGACACTCACGTGTGTAGCTGTTGTAGCTCTTAGCTTAGCTATTTTACTTTTGTTTTATTACTTTTATCGCTTTCTATTGTCCAGTTGCGTTTGTCAACTCCTAATAAAGTTTATGATGATGCTGATGATGATGATGATGATGATGATGATGATGATGATGATGCTATCAAGAGGACGCTTCCAGCATCACTTCACAGTCAGAATGACAAACGCGTCAAGGATGTTGACACCAAGACGGAAATACTGAAAAATATGTAGACTCATAATTGGTCTTCGTGGAGCTCGATCTGACATTGTCTCGCGTATTTGAGTTTTTACGATACTGAGCTATATAAATTTCCGTCGACATCGACATTTTGACATAGTCTTCAGCCGTCGACGAACGTGGTCGGTGAGGTCACTGTCCCAGCGAGTACGGTTCCACGCGTATATGAAGTGGTGACTGGGAATGCCGTGTGCAGTAGTGTACACAGTGTTCAGTAGTGTACACCGTGTAGTAGTGGTTTAGCAGTCTTGTAGTCAAGCCACTCTAAATAACTCTAATGTAATAATGATGCACGGTCGCCCGAGCTCGATCGTTGAGTGCGTGAGAAGATTAATGCAGTGGTTAAAGTGTAATAGGATGCGAGGGAACGCCGTTCCCCATCTCCAATTTATGACTCAAAGCGTTCCCCCACCTCAGATTGTTATAATGCTAGGGTAGGGCACGCGACAACGGACAGGGGCCGTAACATGACTGAACTGTTCCACCGCATCTAATTTTGCGCTTTAACCGCTTTAACAACTGGCGATGAGTATTGTCATGTAAACATATTTCATATTTCCAATGTGCACGTGATACTTCGAATTAATGCAGAAACATCAACTTGCGTAACGTCTTACCTAACTCTGGTAGCGAGGTGTGCAACTGGATTTCACCCGTTATATTCTGTCGCCCTAGGCAGCCGCCCACTTAACTTAATGATTAAACCTATACTTCAAAGGTTACTCGTTGTGTCTGTTATTATTTATTACCTCCTCCAAGGCGGTTTTGACTTATCCGACATTTGTCTGTTTGTTTATCTGTCTGTCTGTCTGTTGGCAACTTTCACGTAAAACTACTAATCGGATTTCATGAAAATTTTACAGGAGATGTATATGTGGACAAGGAAAAACTCGATTAAATTTTGTAAGTATTTGATTAAACTTTGTAAGTACTTGATTGAACTTGATTAAACTTGATTAACTTTTGGAAGTACCTCTGTGCCCGGGTCGAGGAAATTTTAAAAGGATTCTTTAACTTTCTGCAACAGTTTGGTTCACATCTGTGGAAAAAAACTGATCAGCTCTTCACCGATATTTTATCACAGATGTATCTTTCTATAAAATTTTGTTATAGTCATGCGGATCGAAAGTCCGGATCCGGACTGGATACGCCTCGGAGGAGGTTTGCGTTTTCCGAGTGCCATCGTATATAGTACAAATGTGATAGTTCTTTTCGAATAAATAATTATATATGCTTTCTTATGTAGTAGATAATATAGTATACACTGTCTCAGAAAAAAACGTGATGTCGAACTTTCTGCGATAACTTCATGAACTGTTAACCGATTTTGAAAATTATTTCACTGTTGGAAACAGCAATAAGTTACCTATAAACATGTAATATTTCTTGCCATTTCTTAAAAACCTCGTTGCATTAGCATGTGAAACAAAAAAAGTTTTAAAATGTTGCACTTGCTCTACCAATTCTTGATGACACAGCTGTGCCGAACTTTTATGATAACTTTGTGAATTGTTAACCGATTTTAGGAAACACATTCTACGAATTTGGAACATTACTTCCCCGTTTCAATAACCGCTCATTCAATTAGTATATTGTCAACAGCTCAAAATGTCCTCCTTTGATCCGTACGAAGGCGCGAAGACGCACTCTCCGTCAATTGTGCTTGTTAACTGCACTCTGTTGAAGGCCGTGCCAAATGTCGTACAGTTCCTCAACTTCATGAACTTGTGACTGATACACCTGCTGTTGGAAAAGGCAGTAAATAAGTAAAGTATTATGTTTCTTTAAGTGTTTAAAGAATTTTTACAAAATGGTGGAGTTGACAGCTTTGTCATTATTCCTTGGTAGAACAATTGCAACATTTCAACTTTTATGTTTTACACAGTAGTATAGCAAGGTTTTTAAGAGGTGGCAAAAAGTACTATATTTTTGTTTGCAGCTAATTCATTGCTGTTTTCAACCGTAAAGGAATTTTTAAAATCGGTTAACAATTATGAAGTTATTGCAAAAAGTTCGACACCACGTTTTTACCGCGCTGCATGTAATGCAGACGCGGTCCAGCGATGAGAATTCTATCTGTCTGTCCGTCTGTCCGTCACACGCGTGAATTGTGACAAAACGGTAGAAAGATCTGTCCAGATTTATATACCATACGAAAGAACATTTATCCTAGTTTTCTGAGAAGAAGAATGGTTGGTGGGG
>Ga0049105_1001674_pt1 | contig 10229 bp, 5 predicted proteins | sample WorMetvaBAHAMAS1_FD_61260 | JGI IMG/M metagenome (GOLD analysis project Ga0049105, IMG submission 61260) | Worm MetaG Olavius vacuus BAHAMAS.1 | ecosystem: Host-associated > Annelida > Digestive system > Unclassified | place: Germany: Marburg | collected 2013-04-09 | reverse complement strand
CGCAGTCACATCTCGGCAGCGTCTCAGATCCGCCAGCCGACAACTTCTGGACGTACCGCGCTACCGACTGAGTTCTTTTGCCCGACGGGCTTTCTCTGTGGCAGGCCCATCAGTCTGGAATTCATTGCCAGAGTATCTGAGAGACCCGGCCGTCGGCAGAGACAGTTTCAGGAAACAGTTAAAGACGTTTCTGTTTGCAACGTACTAATGCATACAGCGCATTATATAGGTTCCACGACGATGCGCTATATAAATTCACATTACATTACATTACAACCCCCAACATAGCGTACTGTTCACAGTCCACACTAATGCCATCGTTGTAACCATAAGAATATCAATTGGAGATCTGATTGCAGGGGTGGGGCGGCAACAAAGACGTTTGTCCCGGGCGGCAAATACCCGCGCGCTGCCACTGTCTCCGACGAGCCTATAACACGTCAATATACACCATAAGTCAAAAAAATCTATACCCTGTCATCTATGATGATGATGATGATGATGATGATGATTTGCAATGATTTAATGTGCAGTTGAAGCTGACTAGAAGCCAGCTTAGCCTCGCACACAGTGCCAAAGTTAAAACCGACATGCCCGAGAAAAACGAAAAACAGCTATGGAGTCCGTGGATCGAGTAAGTCCGGTGGGTGGAAAGGTAGAAGAAGTATGGAGGGAAAAATTTGTGGAAAAGATGGGTTTTGATTTGAGCCTGGAGTAGGAGTAATGGATAAATCAGAGTGGTATTGTCGAACGGTACATTGTTTTCGAAACATCTGGTTCAATAAAAGAACGCGCGCAAACGAGCACCGAAAGGGGCATAGGCTGTCAACGAAATGGATACTGGCTAGCGACCAATCATCTGTCAGGTCGCGGCCTGTGCAACCAATCAAGGACTTGTCGTCTGCGGCAGGGGCGGTGTGCCGGAAGGGGCTGAACATTAATTAGGCAACTAGCTAGTAATAATATATAATACAATTTCCTAACTGTCAGTTATCACATCTGCAGGCAGTACATACATGTAATTATGGGCCGAACACTAGCAGTACGACTGTCTTAGTCGGTACGGAATGTAATTAGTCGGACCAAGCAGATCGCCAAGCGGTAACCGGTTCAGTGAAACGTGCAAAGCGGGGGAAGCGGAAGTGACGTCATCGCGGGCACCTGTTCGGTCACCTGTTCGGTCACCTGTTCGGTCACGTGACAGCGATCGGCCAATCACGGCTCGCGGTTCACCGATCGACCATTGCTGGCGGTTTGATACTCGTCCGCGCGCGGTGTTTGGAACCAAAATGGCGCCGGACGAGGGCGTCGTCGTGTTTAGCTTCGTCGAGTTATTGTTTCCGGTCTGCGCAACGACAACGCTAGAGGGCGCCACGGTCACGGACGCCATCTTGAACGTCGCACACCGGCAGTCGGTGTGGCGGCTGCTGTGCCAGATAAAGACGGTAGCTATGACAACGGTGATGACGCAGAGGGCCACGCCTACCGCCACCGTGACGTCACTATGGCCAGCCAATGACGCTGACGTTGACATCATTTCTGTGATGTGCAGTCTGTCGGGCTTCCGGCCTGTCGACCGCGTCATTGCTGTGTTACATACAAGCACAACAGCAGATTTGCAGTCAAACGGACACGTGGCCAATGGCCATAACCACAATTATCTAGAACAATACTATAGCGAGGCATAGGTTGAGGTTTTATTTTGGGGAGCTTAAACCCCAGGCCCATCATCACCCCGCTCCTCTCTTGCGCTCAGTCTTGTAGTAGGCCTACTGAGCCTACTCCATTTGTAGCTGGACATGGACTCGGACATGAAAGATCTTTAACTTGGATTGAGAAGTGATTGGACGGTTTGCCTAGAGGTCGTTCAGTTACCTTGCACCTAAAATTTGGAACAACATAGGACCTACCCCTTAATGTCCGACTTTCCCATACCTTCCCATCTTTAAACGCCGTCTTAAAACGTGCTTATTTAGGCCTAAATAGCTTTCATACTCCGCTCCCGCCATTTTCTCCACCTACTGACTGCCTGCCTGCGCCTTTTTCAAAGTCCATTTCTAGGTCACAATTCACCAATATGTTAACATCACTAGGCTGACTGCAGATCGACCGCCCATTGACCAAAGTAACATAGAGTCATAGACATAGAGCCATAGATCTCTGCAGTTCAGCTACAAAATAAACAACCAGAGCCAGTTTATTTCCGCACCTTCATACCGGTGTGTCACTCGGTGTATTTTGTACTAATCAACGTGCCAGTCACTGGCATACTTAGTACATTTGAAGACTGGGAGACTTCTCTGTGTTTTAGTGAACTTGGACTTGACTGTCACCGCACACGAAGTCTGCCTGGGCCCCAAGGCCCGATTTTCGAAAAATCTTATTACCAACTTACGAAAAACTTATGAAAAAGTCTGACTTACGAAAAACTTAGGATGAGCATGTGATTATCAAAAAATCTTACAAAAATCATATGAAAAACGTAGGAGGAAGTTATGCAAAACACGAAAACGTAAAATTCGCGGCAAGTAATGTCATTCGGGAAACCCTCTGTCAGGGGCTGTTATTGTGGGCTAGATGCTGCTGTTGTTGTTATACTATGTAAATGAACCGATTCTACCGATGGATCTGTAGGAGGCGATGAAAACCGCGGTCGGCAGTACTCTGTAATCCACATTCGTAGTTCTTTCTGACATCACAGACCACGTGACCGACATGAGATTTTCACTGCTGACCACTGTCGACGTCGGCCAATCAGCGTCCGTGTTGTCGTCACGTGACACCCACAGCAGAAGTAGGTTGTCTGTCGGGTCTATCCCATCGCGTACCTTCAACATGCGTTCACCAACGGTTTATTTTAACTTCGAACCGAACACGTTTTCCAACGTTTAAACGAACGGACCGATGTATCACAAAAATATAGCTTGCCACTGGCAGTTTTATAAGTGTTTAGCCGTACAGAAATTTTCTTACTTACGTACTTTCTTAAAGACAATTTATGTGCGGTTAATTTACTTACTTACTTATAGAATAAGACATATTTGCTAAAGCTTCAACGCGTTGCAGCCTTAATTTATCAAATGTGCCTTAAACAGACGCCTCAAGCGATGTATGACTATACATCAAGCTTTCCAACTCAAGTGTCTTGTATGTGAAAGTGAAACATTCAACAGTGGTATGGCCTATAAGTTGAGAAACCGACGTCTATTCACCAGAGCCTTGGACAAACCACAGAGACTCTTTCTAACTGACACGCTGATTTTCAAAATTTTGTCCAAAAAATCTTTTGACTGTTGACCTAAGAATGCACGCTATCAAACCATACATTAAATTAATATAAACTGCAGATCAAACTAGAAATATACGTTCTGTGGAACGTGGTATCTGCCCCATAGCCAAGTCCACAATGACCGAACTGTTCCTATAATTATGGCCGGATGCATTGCGCATGCACGATACGGCCATATTTCCACTTCCGCTCTTAAACCTGACCATCGTGTTCCTTGACCCGGTTTCCTGTAAAACGCGAAAATTTCGGCGATTCACATAAATTTAAGGCAGATATAGGATTACTTAAGATTTGCATGGATTTTCAGGACCTCCTGGCTGAAAATAAACGTTTGGGAGGCAAAATAGGTTGATGCGATATTGACCCCCAATGAACTCGTTTTTACTTTCGGGGTTCTTACGTCTGTGCCAATTTTCGTGAAAATCGATCAAGAAATGCGACCATGAGAGTGCTCGCAGACGGACAGATACACTGACACACAGACACACTGACAGACGCAAACCGATTTTATCATCTGTTTCATGCTATAGCTATTGGACAGAGTTCATTCATCAAAAACCTTCCTCTTTAGCATATTGAAGTTATTATGATGCTATTATGTTATTTCGTAATCATTAAATACTGTCACCGTTCATAAGTTTAACGCTTATCTCGTGACATTTCTAACCTTCAACTGGAACTTGAGTATTTCCGGTTCCGATGCGGCGGCCACCAGGTGTCGCTCGACGCTGAGTTGTACCACGTGACCGTCACGCCCACTGTCGATCACCCAGGTGCGAGGGATCAACGAAGGCGGGCAGTGTGACCCCTTGGGGGAGAGTAATATTTGACCCGTGGTGACGGCGCTTAGCGTGCAGTTACCACAGTCAGTACAGCGGTCACTGGGCTCGTTGGATCGCTCTGACAGTGATCTATGTAGCAGCTTCAGTCTTTCAATACCTACAGAAACAAGAGACATTTTGTATTTTACGCTGTTTACTAAATATGGCTGCTTGAAATTGAGAAGGTCTATATGCAAGGTGGTCAAGACAAAACTGCACAAAGTTTTGCGTGTGAAAAATTTTCAACTGTAGAATCGGTTCCAAATTTATCACATCATGCAAACGTCGGCCTAGAAAATTAACCCCTGGTTACGTCAGTCATCTTGGTCTGGAGCTGCTATTTCCGGCAGCAGCTGCTTTGTGATATTTCAAGTAGGGGCGGATCCAGAGCTAATGGAGATGCATATATCTCCCGCAGGCATCTATCTGTAAGTAGGCCTATAGCAGGCCGGTTAACCTTTTTGCATAGTCAGAACGCTCTTCGTGTGCGAAATTGACTGTCAGGTAAACTATTCACCTCCTGAAGAACCCATTATCCTCGCCAACAATTTCTAGATACGCCCCTGAGTTCATACGACTCCCCGGGGCATTCTCCGTCGCCAGTACCAGCGATAACATTTTATCAACGTGATTAAACTTTCGGCTGTCTTAACGGTGTATCAGTAATCGAAGAAGTCAATGGGGCCAGTATCATGACAGTAAAAGGCAGTGGTGAATGTTATTCATTTATACCGTTGTATGGCGGACACCTGCTGTGACACGGTCTAGTGTTGACTGCGCGGCCGTGACAGAACCGAGCACCGAGAGACGGACTCGGCTGCGTGCAGGTCCTGTGACGCACTGTGACTCCACGACCGCAGCTGAAACTACATTCACTCCATGACGACCAGACGCTCCACCCACCGTCAACTGTCAAGCAGCACAGTAGTGGCGACATCTGGTGAATGCGTATGAATCACACGACTCCTCGGGACTGACCCGGTCGCAACTGACAGCAGTGGTTTTCTCGACACGATTAAAGTCTTTCGCCTGCCTTAAATATCAAGCAAGATTCAATATTCAAAGAAACAGATGGCCTACTGGCGTCTTCAGGTGGAGTCAGTGGTTAAAGTGCAAAATTTTAGGTAAGGGAACTCCACATTCAGCCTGTTTGGGCCACTGACAATGGTCGTGTGCCCAAATTTCCCTGACATTATTAGCCAACAATCTGAGGTGGGGGAACGCTTTGAGCCATAAATTGGAAGTTGGAAAACGGCGTCCCCTTGCGTCCCATTACAGTTTAACCACTGGGTGGGGTGATACTAGGCCATGCCCCCAAGGCGACAAAATGCCAAAGCCAAGGCATGATAGGTCTACTCAGTAGATCACATCACATCACATCGCATCACATGGAGAAGACAGAAGCAGGCCTCAAGGGCCTCTATATCCGAGAAATAACACTAAAATAATCTATTATACAACACTGAGAATAGCTACATTATAATACTATACGGTTTCCGATGCCATGGAGATCAGACTTGTAATCATATAAATAATACATCTTGTTTAGACCAAAACTTATCTAAACGATCTTTAAAAGTGTTAATAGTATCGGCAGAAACATGATTAGACAAACTATTCCACATGGTGATTGCCCTTATACTCTCCCATACACAAGTTTTCATAGCCTAATTCGCATGATCAGGCACTTCACTTCTTCATACTGGTTGACTTTGCCCCCGTATCTCCCACTGGGCGCTGGAGCATTCCCGTCCCCGGACTTCCGTTCAGGTCCGCGTTACTGGATTTCTGAAGACAGGCTTAGGCCTACTAATGCTGATGAAAGTGCATGAATCACACAACTCTCAGTCTCTCCGCGGGGCTTCAACACAGTCTCGAAGCAACGACGTTTTATCGACATTGACAGTTCGACATCGCATTATCGTCGTGTGTCGACTGTAAAGGCTCGAAGCAGCTAAAGGGCCACTGTTGCTCCGAAAGGCATCGGCCCTTAAAAATCGCTCACACGTAGCATGATTAATGAGACCCGGACCCCAGTTATCGGCAATAAACACGCCACTCCCCGGACATTTGCCCTTGGACTTTCGCCATGGCTGCCGTTACTTAAACCACAGCATCAGTCCTAGTTATATGATGCTGTGCTTAAACGTCAAAAAAACTTGCCAATGATAGGGTTAGGGCCTCGTTAGGCTGGGTTAGAGTTAGGAATAGATCGAGCAAGCTTTGTTATGTTTAAGTAGTAGGAGCAAACATGGGCGCCCGAAGGCATGGACAAGGGGGCACTTGCCCCACCAGGAAATGTTGCAGGCCTAAAGTGTTTTTGTGAATTAGTAAATGTTGTCGAAAGTCTCAGATGACGAAGTATTTATGCATTATTTTCGAGATATCCCGTCAGCTCAAAGGGGGCAGTGCCCCCGATCCCCACTGAGGATCCACCCTTGGACTCTGCTGAAGGACTTCTGCCCCCAGACTCCTAATTTGCCCACCCCTGGAAAAAATTCTGCGCGCTCATGGAAGGAAATGTCGGGTGGGGGAGGCTACGTTTAGAAAAAGTCCTACACCGAATAAAACAGTAACATTGTATCGTAATAATTCAGTACGTGAAAACAGACCTTGGTTAGACTGAGACAGAGGCAGACAGCGCTGCACTTGCTCCGTAATGCCGCCATTTGTCGCCACGCTCACCAACCGGAAGCAGTATCCCGCCACGATGACGTCATCGTCACCGACGTCATAGTAGTACAAATAGTCGGTGTCGAAAAGTCGGCACGGAAAAGTAACAGCTCCGTTGTACCCTGCAGCAGTGATATTGTACTTTACAACATAATTTCTATTTTATCTTTAATTCACTTCACGTGAAATAATTGCAATTATCTGCCCGTATAGCTATAGCATATAGCATGGGACAGATTACAAAATCGGTTTGCGTCTGACTGTCCGTCTGCGAGCACTCTCACGGTCGCATTTCTTGATCGATTTTCACAAAAATTGCCACAGACGTAAGAACCACCAAAAGTAAAAAGGAGTTTGTTGGGGGTCAATATCGCACCATCCCTTCTCCTATTTTGCCCCCTCCCCCCTAAAAAATCCCCATTTTAGGCCAAGACGTCCTGAAAATCCATGCAAATATTAAGTAATCCTATACCTACCTTAAGAATACGCGAATCGCCGAAATTTCAGCGTCTTAAAGGAAATCGGGGTCGAGGACACGATGGTGACGTCAGATTTAAGAGCGGAAGTAGAAATATGGCCGTTTCGTGCATACGCAGTGCATCCTGCAATAATAATTATAGGAACAGTTCGGTCATTGTGAACGTGGCTATTGGGCAGAACGTTCCACAGAACGTATTTCTAGTTTCAGTTTAATCTTTACCTCGCTGCATGCAATGCAGACGCGGTCCAGCGATGAGAATTCTGTCTGTCTTTCTGTCTGTCCGTCTGTCTGTCAAACGCGTGATTTGTGACAAAATGGAAGAAAGATCGGTCCAAATTTTTATACCATACGAAATACCATTTAGCCTAGTTTTCTCAGAAGAAGAAGTCTCCCAGTTCCAGTCTTCTACTTTTAGCGAAAACTATAATGCACCCTGCAGCGCGGTCTCTCTGTGATAGCTGAGCATCTTGTAGTTTGCGCGATTCAGATGACAACATAAAATTTCTATTTTAATGTAATTTATTTTCCGCTCACAAATAATATTTCTGGAAGTTTTACTTATTTCAACACAATAATGTCGGTGTTACTTATAGAACGTCATATGCTCAACATCACTGTAGAATTTCAAATGTTAAAAAAATCACTAGAGTAAATGCAAATCTGAGGTCCAACTAAACATCGCAGGTACAAGTTGTTATAAAAACGGAAGTTTTTTTTTACATTTATTACATGTATGGGCGGACGCAAATGATTTATGCTCCACTGATGTTGCGCCGCGTGTGGGGACTACGTTCATTTACAATGGCATACGATCACGCTATCACCGAACACAGCAACCAGCTGCAGTTAAATCGGCCTGTAACGCCTATACGTGGCGATGTTATTTGTGTGGCAAAGTGCAAAGTTATACACTTGGGCAAGAGAAATGCGAGTTTTCATACTAGCACAGTGGTAGAACGTCAGTATTTTGCTGGCGAACTTTCCCTGTCCTGCGCTTGACCTGCAGCTGTCGGGTGACCGCTTATGTGGGTAAACCGGCCGCTGCAGGTCATCCAACTAGGCCAACTCAGCCTTTCATCCTTTCGGGGTCGATAAATTGAGTAGTAAGCTGTTATCAGATGCGTGCCCCTCGCTCAGGTGGCACCATCTGGTGAATGCTTACGAGATAAAAGCCGGGCCTACCTGATCGGATTGTTAGCAACTTAGCGCCGTTTGTATTTGGCTGCTTACTCCCCCGTGCTAAACCTGATTGTTGTTGCTGAGTGCTGACCAGCGTGACAGTTTAGGCATTTGATATAATCATTGCTGTCCTGCTGTTGTGAAATTGCTTGTAAGGTTGAGCGGCATGTCTTAACCATAATAAAGATTACTGTTATTATTAAGTAAAGTAAAGTGGCCTAAATAACGAACATTACTACCAGAACCACTGTAACGATGCCAGTCAACAGGCGCGGTTTTACGTTAGGCCACATATCTAAACCTTGCTCCCAAATATTTATACCGGGTGACAAATAAGCATTATTCGCTTGATCAGTTATACATATGTGATGAGAAACGCACATTATTTCATGAACTGTCAGAAACATTATGTAGCTGCGAACAGTTATACCAGGGGCGTTCTTTGGCCTTCAAAATACGCCAAAATGCGTTTCCAGGGCAGCGAAACACCGCGACACGGGTGCGTTTGACGTGCGCCCGCATCGACAAGTCTGCGTCAATGTAAATGCCGGAGATCACGGACGGATCGCGCCGTAAAGCTTAGTAAAACGTGGTGCACAAGGGGCATCACCAGATATTTCTCAAATAGGGTTGAAAATGGGACTTTAATCAGCAAACGGTTGACGCGCTTAGCATAAACGCTTCTATAAGGCGAAGTTATCTACAATAGGAAGACAACCCGATGAGCTTTATTAAGGACTCGCCGCTAAGCCATAGGCCTCCCTGATGGGATGACTTTGTCAGTAAAGCCGCACAAGAGTCACAAACACAAGGTAAGTAAGTAACTTAAGTAAGTAAATAAGTAAGTAAATCGACTTATACACGGCGCATTGAAATCAACGTGTCACTAATGCGCCGCGGTCTCGCCAAACAGAAATGTCTTTAAAAGTCGTTTAAAGTGTACAAATTCAAATGTCAGGCTGCCGCAGTGAGGCGGGTCAACTGTTCCAAATTCTTTGAACCGCGACCGAGAAATTCCTGTCGCCAAGTCGAGTGTTTGTTCTCGGAACAGTGAGGACATTGGCGTGCGCGGAGCGAAGCTGGGGGCGTCCGGAGTCCGTGATCAGCTGGCAGCCGTCGACCAGGTACGATGGAGCTTGACCTCGCAGCGACTTGTAGAGGTAAATCACAGCCTAAAATGTTGATTCTTTTCCATCTCTAACATGAATGCACGAATGTGTAACCCAACAACAAAAACCTGCGGCGTCGATCGCTATATATTGGCCTCAGTTAACCGTCGTGATCACCTGATCACCCTGACGTGATCACCGTCACCTTCACCAGTCACCTTCACCAGTGGTGAAGGAGTGTTATCATCGGTCGAATTTAGAGTGAAAAAATGGAGTCGTAAATTAGTGAACCACCGTTGTTGTTGTATGAGTGATCGCCTAATATCGTATTATGAGGCTGACCCAAATGCTAAATGTTACGCTGTGGGCGCGTAAGCCAACAAGCGATATAGCACTTCGCTCGCTACATTTATACAATAGCATACGATCTCGATATGATTAATTGTTCCAACGACAGATGCTGTAGCTACGAGCTAGTCGGCCGTCCGCTTGTGAATACGTGGTTGTGATTATTCTCCAAACGATAGTGATGATTACGTAACGTATTGTGGCGCGAATCATCGCCGCTATTAGAGAGGCGCCGGAAGCAAAAGGAGAGTGGAGGGGCACATTTTTTACAATGTCCCTCCACTTTTCTGCAGTGCCCCTCCAGTTTGGGGGGGGGGTCACTACGCACA
>Ga0049105_1001672_pt1 | contig 10230 bp, 7 predicted proteins | sample WorMetvaBAHAMAS1_FD_61260 | JGI IMG/M metagenome (GOLD analysis project Ga0049105, IMG submission 61260) | Worm MetaG Olavius vacuus BAHAMAS.1 | ecosystem: Host-associated > Annelida > Digestive system > Unclassified | place: Germany: Marburg | collected 2013-04-09 | reverse complement strand
GCACAATGACTCAGTGTGGCATCACACCCTCTGAACTGGAAACACTCGCGATGGACAGAGCTGGTTGGCGTTTCACATGCAAGTCAGCTGTAGAAGAGTTCGAAGTACGATGCATTCAGGCGTTAGAGGCCAAACGGGATCTGCGCAAATCTGGTCCACCATCCACCAGCAACTTCGAGTGCCAGTTCTGCCACCGGATGTGTCGCTCACGGATTGGGCTTCTTGCCCACAACAAGTCACACTCGTGATGATGAGACCCGTCGTATCAACGGCTCAGTCCATGACACTAGCCAATACAGCTGATAACTGGCAATGCTGTCTGGCACATGTAAAAATTCATATTATTTTGAATGCAAGCCAAGTGATGTTTGCTAGCTGGTTACTGAAGCTAGAAGCTGCAGTAAGCAGAGTATGGCAGCCTGCCAAAGATGACTGACAGCCAGCCAGACAGATAGCTTCTACATGTGCCAACTGTGCAAAAGATGAATAATGTACAACCTTCCATTACTGAGTTACAAGATTCCCATGGCATACACAGATGGAACTTGTGTCACTGACTTCAAACCTTCTTACTCAGTAGGTGGATTGTTACAGACGGTAAAACATCTTTATCTGAAAAATGGTTCTGACAATGCAAATATTAGCTTTCAACTCCTCACATTCATGACTTACAAACCACGACAGGAAAGACAGACAGGCGTAGCACAATGCACACTGAGCCCTCCAAGTGGAAGGGTACTCAAACAAAGATGCTGTATATTTCGTGTTATCTGCTGCCTGATGCTACTGAACACAACAAAATTTCAGGAAATTACGACGGTTCAATATTATTTTAAATCTGAAAATTTAAAAACAGCTAAAATGGTTTTTGCAGTAAGTGCACATTTAAAATAAAGAAAAATTTCTGGGTTTATACCAGAGTTTTTAGAAGCAGAAGCATCATCAGCACCGGCACCAGAAGATACGCTAGTATTGCTGGGCTGTCGACAGTGTCCCCGAGTATTGACCGAGTCAACTGTCAGCTGTGTAGGACTGCAGATGTCAAGATGTCGAGAAGTGTCAGCATCGGCGACAACATCAGCATTGACTGTCGGTGACAGGCAGTCGTCACCGGTAACTGCTGACTTACTTCGACGACCCCAGAGTAACAGCTCACCATCGGTAGTGGCAGCCACGGTAAAGCCATCACCACACTGTGCTCTCTACAATACCAACCAATCGACTGACACATGGTCTAAGTTACAATGCTTACAGCAACAGATGCTGTTTAGCATCAATCACTCTTCTGCCTGAGAACTTATATGTACCCACCTGCAACACGACTGAATTTTTTTACAGAATCTTGGGAGCCTAACACCACCAGTATTGTGTCTGACACACATGCGATATTGCTCTCAACACCTTCAGCAGTCGGCTGAAAATACTGCTGTTTAATGATGACATGTAATACAGTGCATTTGCAGCTAGTGCAATTCGGGCTTTATAAACAGCACTATTACTAGTGTCATCATTACCAATTTAAAACAAAGAATAAAGAAAAGAAACTCAGAGATGTGACAAATCACATATTTGCCCAGACTACATTGCACTACCGCCACTAAAGCTGTCATGTGAGGTAGGGTCCCAGATGTAGTCAATCATGCCAAGTTTCATCAAAATCGGATCAGGGGTTTTGGCTCGATGAGGGGTCAAAATCTGCCATTTTCCTATGCTTAGCACTATCGCTTATATAACAGGTTAGGGCTACCGCCCAACCTGTGATCATTATTATTATAGGTTTCAAGCAAACCCAAGTAAGCGGGATGCTTGCATGAGATAGTTAGAAAATACTAAACTTCAAACAAAGTAAGTACGTCAGACTTTAATAATTCAAACTGTAAACAGTGCAACTGCAAACAACTCTATAACTGTAGGTCTACACACAGTGGCTAGATGATAATAACATAAAAACAAGGCTTACGACAGCGGGTCTTTGCTGAAACAGTTTGACGCTGATTGGTGCAACCTGTGGCCGAGTCGACCCACTGCCAAGCTGTGCGTCGGAGTTAGCACCGAGAGTGTAGACGTGGCCAGGCTCAACAAGCACACAGCTGTGTTGCAGACCGAGGGACATGTCAAGGACTCGATGTCTGGCCAGCACTCGCACGACGGTAAACGTCATCACTTCACCAACCTCACACTTCACACAAACATTGTCTATGTTTTCCATTCAGAATGAACACTCTAGTTAAAATGACGACGGCTACACATCAGTATGCAACAAGTCAACAGCGTCAGACAGCATTAAGATAAACAAGATCAATAACTGTTTACCAGCAGGGTGTCTAACAGATCAGCAGGTCTGATTTCCATTAGATTTCCAGGAGTTTCTAGGAGACATTTTGACAAAAATTCAGTAGAATTCTAGGTTTTTGAACGGTGAATTTTAACTTAAATGAAAAAGCATGTGGTGACAGGCCCCATCCAACGCCTAACACAGTGTCATCCAACCACCAATAACAGTTACAGTTACAGCTGAATACGAAACCAGATGTTTCTACTGATACATTCTGAGATACAAGAATTGCAAGTCATAATAACAACAAACACACGAACTCAGCCAGAAAATTTCCAGGAGATTTTGCAAATTTCCAAAAAAAATTTTCAATATTTCCAGGAGTGTTAGACACCATGTACTAGCAATAAAATTTCACAGTGTGAGTTGAAAACCAGATCCCCTGTTAGTTACATTTTTCAAACAATTCCAACAATAACTTTTTAGTACAAAAAATATCATTCAGTGTTCATTTACAGAATGACACTTGTTAAGTAAAAAAGTAAAGTACAGAATAACACTAATAATTTACAGAATAACAATTGTTAGAGGCATTAAAAACACAGAACCATCCAAGGCTTTTCCATAGCAAACGGCTAGTGCACAGTAGCTGATTGGCTAATTACCTACTTCTATGACATTTATCACATTGTACCTTGTTAAACATGTTCTTCATGGCCATGAGAAAGCCCTGTCGTTGGTTCAGCCCCAGTTTGTTGTGTTCATTGTTGCCACATGCAAGCACACTAGCAACATCAGTGATGAGAGCACTACCATCAGAGCCACACCGACACTCCCGCACCACCACGTTATCAGACGGCAGCGGCACTTTCATCGGCTGACAACTACAGATATGAACATCATGTGTTGCACATTCAGAATTCAATCGATGAAAGACCAATCAACAAATAATTGCCAATAAATTATCACAAATTTCGCATCATCAGTGCCAAATGTCAAATGTTTCTCAACTGTAAACAATGCTAGCACCAACAACATATCCATTATTACCACTAATTATCACACTGCAATGAATGCAGGGCGGTCTAGTCACGATAAATCTGTTTGTCTGTCTGTCAAACACGTGATTTGTGACAAAATGAATGAAACTTCTGCCCATATTCTTATACCACGTAAAAGATCATTTATCCTAGCTCTGTGACCAGAAGAATAGTTGGTGGGGGCGATCCCTTCTCCCTAAAATTTTGGGTCAAGCTGACTCCATTGGAGCGAAAACGACGATTTTCCGTTGATATTTGCTCGTAGCACCTCAGCTGTAACACCTAGCAAAAAAAGTTAAATTAACACTAACAGGAAGTCCACTACGCACTTTCCAATGAGCCTAAGATGAACATTGTACGTTGCCCCTAAGTCCCCCAAAACGCAAAACGGCCGTTTTCTGTGTAAAATCGCACTTCGCTTGAAGAACGTCTGCTAAAAAGTTTCTTTATGCGAAAACTTTCAGTGATAAAGTTGAAAGGCATTCATGGGCCTTTCTATCCATGTAGGAATGATTGGTTCTTATTAAAGTGAACCACCTGTTAGCACGACAGCGAATGCCAGCCATAAGCAGCGAAATACTATGCATATCTTATTTGCATCGCAACGATTACAATGCAGCATAAAATCTATAACAACGCCAATTAACTAAACCCAACTGGAGTATTTGTATGCATTATAAGATTGTGGATCACGACAGATAAAATCAGGGTGAAGTGAACATGTTATAGCCAGGCTATTATGCCATGTGTCATTAGGCAGCACTTCCTGTCCGCTGTAACGTAACGTAGCATAGCTGCGGTGTCTGTACTTGAACATGAAACTGACTTCGCTTTACCAAAGTGACAGTGACAGTGCATTAACGTTATTTAATTGACAATGCAGCGAGGTTTGTCTGCGACAGATGACCTTCTTGTTTTTCATTCCTAACAGCTGATGTCAGTGCCATAGTTTGCAAGTAAGAAAAATTTGAAGTTAAAGGATCTATTTAAAACTGTCTATGTGACCGTTCCATATGCATATAGGGGTGTCAGCACGGCTAGCCAGATATCACGCTGCACGTCTGCATCCCTCAACTACGGGATCTCACTTTGCACTTTGGCAGTGCGAGCAAACGGGTGCATCTTATCATATCAATGGCCCGTCTACAGTGTCGAGTGTCCACTGGACAAATACTCCGCAGACAATTTATTACTGCATGCCACCTCTGCCGTCAGTGGCGGCGTGAATGATTATACTCCTGCCCATCAGACCGCTAGACGCGCCGTGCAATCTGCCTCTGTCTCTTGCAGGGCTGGCATTCTCACTTATTATATCATTTTATGTGCAGTTGTACACATGACATGATGTAGGCCTAATGCTCACGACGACCACACGCTGGCAAAAGCAGACGGCTCGCAGACGAGCTGCTGACTGCGAGTCCATACGCCTTCATTGTCGCCTTCACGGAACCAACGCCGTCATCTGACGAAGCCACTTCCACGCAATGTCGCTATCGCCGAAGCACACGCCACGCAACTGATAACTTTAAGGCCATAGGGTTATGTAACACTGTAATCGTCTGACCTTCACCGACACCGATATGCATTAGCCTACAGCATCAATAAATTTCCGACGTTAATTCGTGTATTTTACGCATCACAATGATGCGGCCAGGATATCATTGAGAGCTATAGGCATATGTCCACGTAACGAGATGTTCGACAGCATGAACGTCCGCGTCCTATTATTTTCCCGCATTTCACTGTCACAGACAGACGCTGGCATCGTGCCACTTGACAACCTCTGTCTGACAGACATCAACTAGCCGCGAAGCAAATGCAATGCCAAGCCACAATCGTGTGAAGCGCAATTGTGGCTTGTATATCATTAAAAGCAAAGTCTAACTACTGAACACGAAATTAAGTACGTAAGTCTTATGTTAACATCTAGATATTTGCACACTGCAACATGGAATCAGTTCATTGCATATACTGTACCAGACTGATGGTCATACTGACAACAAATTTATTACATACTGGTTGTCATTAGTGTCAAGTCCCAGCTTGCCATGTGATCCTTGCCCCCAGCTGAACACTTGACCCTCACTGCCAACAGCAAGGACATGCTGTGGTCCGGCAGCAATGGCAGTCACATTGACACTGAAACAAAACGGCAATCACGTTAGTACTGATTACAGCTATTTGGGATAACAATCAATCGTCTTTCCATGTAAACTATACTGGTGCAAAGAGTTAGTGAAATATCAAAAACTAGTTTGAGGCCTCGAGAACATTTTAGGGAATATTTTACCGAATGACTAACACGCCCGAATATTAAAAACACACAAAAAAGCAATCTACAGTCGTAGTAACACACTGTAACATTACATGCTGACCTATGCCTTGTCTCTAATCTGAGTCTGAGAGATCCGGCCATCAGGAGAGACTCCTTCAAGCATTCAATGATGACGTTTTTATTTTCAGCTTACTCGTGTACATAGCACATTAGAGCTTTCTGAATGATGCACTCTACAAATTTACTTACTTACTTATTTACTTACTTACTACCAGTGGCCACAGACCACTTGTCTCCATCCGGCTCTGTCTTGTGCTGTCGCCTCCATCTTCCTCCAACTTGCTGATCACATTTCTTCTTCCCGGTCTCTTTCCAGGTAAACTTTTTTGGTCGCAGTCTAGCCTCCGTATCTTGCAATATCCACTTCAGTGCTTGTTTACCAGTGCTGTCATCACTTCTCCTCAACGTGTCCTTCATCTCTGAAATGACCTATTATGTGCCGAGTGGGACATTAAAACCCCATTGACTAACTAACTCTCAGCATGTAAAGCCAGTTTCAGTTTCTTCTTCTTCGCTGGTTCAACACAGCATTCTGGCCTGTTTTCTCTATAACTCCATTCTGTCCAGCCAGAGTGTATGTATTTTATAATCCTTTGCAAGCAGCTGTTAAAAACACAGCACGACAAACCTCAGCAAAGCCTCGATGAGCCGTGGTCGACTGATACTCAACCAGTCGCCATGTCCAAGACATCCCGTTGACCCATCGCCGCATGTCAGAACAATACCATTGTCACTTGAAAACACGCTGAATCCATCTCCACAGCATGCTCTGCAACAAGTATGGCAGCAACTAACATTTCACATGCAACAGTGTACGAATTTTAGTTATGACCATTTACAACTGACTATAATGCGAAAAAATTTCAATGTAAAAGTATGCTCCACAAAGTAAGGCAGAAGTACCAATACCCGTAACAGCAGTGCTGTCCACATACCACTGCTAAAACTGCCATGCCATTTTATATTTCTACTGCTACTAGTATCGCCAAAACTTGTTAAATGGTATATCTGTATTTGTTGCACCATTACTCTCCAAAATACTGTTAATCCTGTCAACTTGCAAATATTATCTGAATCTAACAGATCTAATAATACATACATATTTCCATCCCACCATTTTGGAGGCAGCAATGGTCACAGATTACAGAGCACTGTCTAGCCCTTTTGTCTGTGCAAAGAAGTAATCTCAGAGCATGCACACCATTAATCTTGACACAAATTATTTCATACACCTGGGGGATTAAACCCAGACCGCGACTGTAACTTGTTGAACACACAACACACAACAGAGTAATGAGTCAACTCTCTCTCACTTGATGACTGATTTGCTCTGCAATGTTTCAACGTGGCACGGTTTCTGTTTCGACTCAAGGTTGCCGTGACCCAGCTGGCCTTTGCTTCCATCTCCCCACGAATACACAACCCTCTCCATTGTCACAACGATGATGTGGTCGCTGCCGACCGACACCTCAACACACACAGTTCACGGCAGATAATAACTAACAGCCCACAGTCTGTAACGCTCCGCTATACAAGCAAGATGACCTATAAGCCAAGTATACCAAGTCAGGCTGATCTAGGTTTTGGTTTGTCATCAGACTTCATCAGTAGGTTCATGCAAGCAGGATTACAAGTGTTTAATGGTAGAGGTTATGATTTGGACCACCCTGGTTAACATGGTTAACACACAGACAGACATACACACAAACAACTTTTGACCAGCAATACTATACGTTCAGTCAGTCAAGCTAAAAACTGCACCAAAAGCTTTACTGTAAATCGAAGTTATACCATCGCAAAATGCCACTAAGAGTGTTTCATCTGTTCGTAAAAAAATAAAGCTTAAATAGTGTAATAATTTATGTTACAAAGCATTACGACGAGATTTTACCAGCAAACTAACAACATTACAACAGAATGAGAAGTATTGACATCACAATGACATGTATGTCAACAACAGTATGTTTATAAATCCAAAACACAACACACAAACAGTTCAACTGACATACATTTCTGATTTTGATTTTGCTCGGTAACTCGACGGGAACAGGATCTAATGTTGCTATTTGGAAGAAGTACAACACCGACCTGTAACACGATAAATAACAAAAGTAACACACAGGCAGCAAGTTCAGTTGTAAAACACTTGTTATTCTTCACAAGTAATAATAAAAATCATACACACATTTCTATCCAACCATAATTCATAACTTCAGAGGTGGTAAAAAGTCCACGAGTCCTCAGCAAGCATCCAGCATCCTCCAGGCCAGACCAGCCCTCAAATCACCACAATCTACCACAGTGCAGGCCCACCCGTTCTATACTGTAAGGTTGTCCGCCACACAATACCATTCTCTATTTTAACAGAAAACCTGCACTGATAACATTTAAAGTCCACTATTGTAAAATGCCATCAATGATCACAGGTATACAAGACACTAACAAACCCTCTTGCATATCTGAGAAATTGACCTCAAAGCACAACACTAATAACTCTGCATAAAATATCTGACCAGACCTATGATTTGAACCCAAGACCATGTCGATACCGTTCAGTTGCAGATTACGCATTACTGCTAAGTCACTGAAAAAACTTAATTAGGCACATTATTCATAAATAAACAGAATAATTATCTGTTCTTGATTAATAACAAAATTAACTAACAAATGATAACAGCATCAACAACTTAAGTATGACTTTGTCATTTTTCACATGCATTTTAGCACGGCCTAAAATACTGGACATGTATCAATGTATTCATTTTCTGTGGCCAAAGTTATGCACTGACACCAGAACAGTCACTGTTTACGTGAAGGTCCACAACTGTGGCACAGTAACGAGTGACCAGCAAAGTTTCATTGAAACAGATCCATCGTTTCAATCAAACATTCTGTTTACACACAGCTACACAGATACTTGAACTGAAGTGACTCAGTGACCGACAATAATACTATTCTAACATCAAAATAATGCACAGTGTGTTAGCATGTCAGCAGCAGTGAATGCAGTGCAATAATTGAACAAAAGAATCATCAATTCTACGGTGAAGGCATAAAGGCGCAACAATAATGACAGTCACCGAGCATCAGTTGGACTAGTCCCACTGTAGCAACATACACAATATTGACTCAATCATCAGAAAACTGAGTCAAAAACACTGGCAGTTCTAAGGGGTGTTAAGCCTTCAACAGTGGCCATAACCCCCTCAGAACAAAACAGCCTTACAATGAAGTACATCACAACCCACAGTTAGACCTGTTATCTTGTATTGAAACTGCTACTGGTCACAAAGTACACAAACCAGGTCTCGACTGGTTATTATTGCAGTCATTATATATAGAAATCTGCCAGCAAATAACTGAGGACAAGTGAATGAGTACAGTTTAATGCCCACACAACACATAACAGGTCACTCTGGAGACAAGTCTGAATCAAATGTACTAGTTATTAACTAATATGAACCACAATTCAGAGACAGCTACACATCACCGCAAACTCTTCCGAATGATATAGTCAATGCGGCCCTGAATAAGGTAAATGTCATTGCAGATAATATTTCTTACCATAACTTCTTTCCAATGGGTCTATAGCAAATATTTGCAGCTAAAGGAAATAATAAAAGTCACACCATAGGCTGAGTGGTCAAAGTCGACACAAATCATAAATACAGGTTGAATGCACAGTTGAACTCAGTGGCATAATGGAAGTGTGAGTTAATACATTGTCACTTTTCATACGACATAACGTAAATCCCCAACAAAATGTAACCCCACATGCCATTTTGCAGCTACTTTCCCAGCAAACTCATACTAGACAACTGCCCCTTCTTCTTCTCTATTTGCTCCGAACCTTTGCACCTTCTTGTGACAGGACAAAACTTATCATATCCTCATCATCCATAATCCACACCACGTCTTCCTTTGACATCGCCTCACCTCCAATGCATACAACACTCGACCAAATCTGCATCGTCTTTATGTCCACATGTCCAAACCATCTCACGCACATCAACAATTACCATGAATCAACACAGCATAAACTAACAAGATGGACAGAGGAGTCTACGTAAGTAAGAAATGCAGACCTCGACTTGTGAGAAGTGCAATTTGACTTGCAGTGAATGACTCCGTCTTCGTCGTCGCCATCGGTAACTGGATCTTCATAACACTGCATCAACTAAACACATACAACGGCGGCCACTTGCATCTTAGTTGACTACAAGAAACACGGTGAGAGTTAGAGCTTTGTGGCATGTACTGATACTGTACAGCTGAGGTCACTGGCTATGTTCACATACATGGCGAGAGTTAGAGCTTTGTGGCATGTACTGATACTGTACAGCTGAGGTCACTGGCTATGTTCACATGCATGGCGAGAGTTAGAGCTTTGTGGCATGTACTGATACTGTACAGCTGAGGTCATTGGCTACGTTCACATGCATGGTGAGAGTTAGAGCTATGTGGCATGTACTGATACTGTACAGCTGAGGTCACTGGCTACGTTCACATGCATGGTGAGAGTTAGAGCTTTGTGGCATGTACTGATACTGTACAGCTGAGGTCACTGGCTACGTTCACAT
>Ga0049105_1001671_pt1 | contig 10231 bp, 5 predicted proteins | sample WorMetvaBAHAMAS1_FD_61260 | JGI IMG/M metagenome (GOLD analysis project Ga0049105, IMG submission 61260) | Worm MetaG Olavius vacuus BAHAMAS.1 | ecosystem: Host-associated > Annelida > Digestive system > Unclassified | place: Germany: Marburg | collected 2013-04-09 | reverse complement strand
CTGCAAAAAAGCTTCCCCCGCAGGGTCTGGGGCAGAACCCCAGCTGACAAACGAATTTGGTGCATTTTAGCCTTAAAATCTGGTGGCAACAATTTTAATAATATTCCTGAGAATCAACTGATCAATGGCTCGATGGCTACTTTAGGGATGATGTACCGTGCTAGAGGGGGTCTGGTTTGGGATCAGATGAGGGGGTGTGATCTGAAGTCAGGGGCGGTCTATACCCCCTCCTCCTCTATACCCCCCAGGGGGTCTGTATAGCATACTGCTTCTGCCTGGTGGTGCAGTGATTAATGCGTTCAATGCTGTTAATAGACACACGTCAGCTACCTATTGCTGGCAACATTCACAGACAGATGACCTGGTAAAGCCCCATTCTCTGCAGTGTTGGTTTGCAAGACAAGGCCCCCGATCTTCCTGGAATCAAACATAAACCAATGCATGTGTGATGAGACAGCGTGAACAGTAAGCCGTTCAGAAACAAATAGGACCATACCATCCAGTCAAACTAGTAATGTATGAAACTACACTAACAAGCTAAATGCACTAGGCAGTGACCGCGATTGCCACTACTCTTGTAAAGTTGCATTTCTGTCTTGACCGCACTGGTCATTTCTCTATCATCGTCTGTAGACTCGACAGAGAAACTTGTAGAAAGAGACTATGTCCCCCAATGGTCGATTGAGTAGATTTTTTATGGAAAAAAACTGGCTTTGTTGGGACGTACCTAGGGCCTGCTTTATTCAGTAAAATAACACTGTTTTCTGTACCAGAAGTGTTCTGTGGCCTCAAATATGCCAAAAATGCGTTGGCGGCCAGGGCTCAGCCCCGTACCCCGCTGGGAGAGTTCACGACGCTCCCCCAGACCCACTAGTCGATACCCCCACTGCCCTCATCGTCTGGATTCTCGCGCCTTCAGCGCTCAGCTTCTATGCCCCCCCAATGTAAAATCCTGGCTATGCCCCTGAAAGAGAGCCATGGTGGGCTAGGGTTTCATCACTACCCGGGGGTGAAATTTCTGGGGGTGTGCATCTGGGCCCCCAGAGGTGGGTTCTCTGTCTACAAGCTACGGAAATAAATTAACAGCACAGAATACAACGATCTATGGAGTAAAACACCAAAAGATCACGACTTGAGAGTCAAGTCACCGAAGTCCCAAGTCATTATTGGTATCAAGTTCTCACACTGCCAATAATTCTGCAGGACCTTTCTGATCAATTAAACTGAAGTTATTCATGTATTAAAAAAGCAATGAATTTACAGTTTACAGGCTCCACATTTTGTACGTAGGAACAATCATTGTTATTCTGACTGGTCTGAATGGCAATAATCATGCTACAAGTCACAGTAAGAGCCACGAGTCAAGTGACTCGCTGAAGGCTCTACTGTTCACATACACAAACATAGGACAAACTGTCTACAGAAATGCAGTGTCACTGTTGACTACACAGACGCACACAAAAGACAGTATGTACAAAATCATTCTGTGTGAAATGTGTTCCTCAATATTTTCATTAACTGGTGAGTACACTGTACTGAATGTAAAGAAAAACTCGTCATTAAAGAGAAGACAGACACACACATCACAACAACCGTCACTGACAATTAACTCAGACACTAGCACTGTAAGTCACAAAAGCACAGAAGCACAGCAGAAGTAACCAGTGTCACTTGTTCATGACATGCTGCTGCTCTACGAAATAGTCTGTATACAGTGTGAGCAAAAAAAAATGTAGCCCCCTAAAACTTTCTTCGATATTTTCGCTTCGGCTAAGTGTGTTTCCATAAAATTTTGCCAATTTGTTGGCAATTTATATCCCCACTTATTTACCAATTTTAGTTGATTTATCGTAATATTTGGCAAAATGGCATTAGTATTTTCCAAGAGTACTTGTCGTTTTTACCATTTCAAGTTGCGAGTTTCACCAAGTCAAATTGCTGTGACTTCAGCGGTAAGGATAAGTGTCCCCAGTTCACCTGACCTTAAACCATTGGGTTATCACATTTGGGGGCAATGCTGCAGTACTATCACAAGCTGCAACTGAAGCCAACAAGTAGGTCAGCTATCGCAGACAAACCACGCTGCAGCGTGTGTACGCTCTGGCATAAATATATAATTGCACAAAGCATGCATCTAACATCGCTCTGTCTGAATCAGGACACAGGCCTGTTTAACACATAAATAAATAACGAATGAATAACGTTAGTGTACTACGAGTGTAACTTAGGTAAACTGAAGTGCAGCTAAATGTTGAATTTCAAACATCTACGTTACGTTAGTCATTGACATCACAATGCGGAAATGCCGGCCCACTCCACAGCTAGCTCCATGTGCTCTATACCCATCCTGCAATGCCATTTTTTATCCGTCTTAATCTACGATCGTGCAGTGCATTCAAACACCTCAGTTAGTTGAGTTAATGAACACTGTTAGTAATTTGAAATTCCATTGCAATAATTGCGATGCAAACACGAGTATTTGTCAAATTTTGTGAAAGCACGGCAACCACACCAAGGAGTGGTGTACTTAATGCAAATTTACATTTAAGGGGATGTCCCCCACCAATCATTTTTGCACGGATAGTTAGGCCAATGAATGCCTTACAACTTTGTCGCTGACAGTTTTCAGACAAAGAAACTGTAGCAGACTTTCTTTATGCAAAGTGTGATTTTACACGGAAAACGGCCGTATTTCGTTTTTGAGCCCTCCGTTGGGGGCTCAGGGTCAACATACAACGTTCATCTTAGGCTCATTGAAAAGTGTGTAGTGGACTTCCTATTAGTGTTAATTGAACTTTTTTCGCTAGGTGTTACGGCTGAGATGCTACAAGCGAATATCCACTGAAAATGCAATTTTGCTCCAACGGGGTCAGTTTGAACCACAATTTCAGATAGTAAAGGTTTGCCCCCACCAACCATTCTTCCTGTCACAAAACTAGGGTAAATGATCTTTCATGTGGTACAAGAATGTGGGCACAACTTTCTTTCATTTTGTCACACGGACGGACCTAGAGATGGACGGACAGACAGCTTTCTCCTGACCACACCGCCATGCATTCAATGCAGCGCGGTAAAAAAGTTCCGAATGTAAAGATGCAATTCTGTTGATTTGGTCTGCCTTACTGGTGAAAGCCATTAACAGTGCTGTGAAATACTACACCAAGCGACTGTGGGCATGTGTGTCAGCCAACGGCGTACATTTTGAACATGTAATGTGACAATTCATATAACAGATATATTTAATTAAAAGGCATTTGACGTGATTTGTTTTTTTTACGAAAAAAGTCGTAAATTTTATAATAAACTGAATTGAATTGTTAATATTTGAGGGGTCTTACTAGTAAAAGTGATAAGATTCACACAAATATTTAGAAAATGGACCTAAATTGGTACACACGTAGGAGTATGGTTGGGCAACAGCCTAGGTAATTTACAATTACACAGGTTCACTTGCCGTGTGAAAATATCGCAAAAAAGTTTGGGGGTGGGAGAATTTTTTGAGTCACACTGTATATGCACAAACGGTGGTAACAAACTGTAGCACAAACACCATCAGAACTAACAGTGTTTTTGTTTGATGCAGATTCACTTCTAACAAGAGTTCTTCACAACTGGTCTAAAACATCACCGGTGCACACCCACCCAGTCTATACAGGTGTGAAAATTCCACTGTCCTACTTCTGGTTACAGAATGACTCAGATTTAAAACTGTCAACGGGCACACTGTGTCTGATTCTGCTGTCCAAATGATGCTTCAGTTCAGTCTCCGAACATTCTTTGGACCGCACTCGGTCCATGTGTAGCATTTGACCTGTTTTTGTTTATTTCATACAAACCACACTTCACATCAGCCACAAAAAGGTAACTGACGTTACTGGCATGGGTGAATACTGAATATCTTACATTGTCGAACAGTAAGTGCATGTATACCCGGTACGCGACATTTTCAAAGTCGTGTGTCAAAGTAACCTGTACTGCTAGAAGCAGGGGGTTCTATCCGAAGTTGTACGGTAGATATTGGTGCTGTTAAACACATACCTTTATCAAAAATCGTGTGTGGGCCTCCATATAAAAAGTTAGTCCACCACTGACTGGTGCAGTGTGTAACACATAAAAAGTTCTAAAAAGATCTACAACTACAATGCCAAGTAATATTCTACGACACACACAGTGCCACACTACAACCAAGCTTGGAGCATACAACAATAACTCTGGAATATGAAATGTATAATAGCAAATAAACCATTAGAACACGGAAAATGTATAACTTGCAAAATGCACAACAATAACTTGTGAATATACTGACACAACTATTTGATTTCAAATAAAACAAAACCTATCAGTTAATCATGTTAATATTTACACACAATTCGCAGTCAAATACTGCAAGCAAGTAAACCTCAGTAATCACTTACAGTGAATCATGTCCATACCATCATATAGCATCACAGTTTGCACTGATTCACGTCTCTGTGTGTCTTTCTTTGTCACCCTGTGTTTATCGCATCTGTGAATTATGGTCAGTGGGGGAGTAGTACTTAATTGTCCCACATGACACACAACAGCGGTACACCACAGGTGACAGTTTTTGTTGGTAAACTTATATTGCTGTTTATTGATACATGGCACTACGTAGATAAGAAATTCTTTAAAACGTGAAAATATAAATACAACACTAATGCAGACAGTGTGTCAGTAACTGCTTCTAAAAATGACTAATTCTCTTATGCCGTATCTTCTGATGAATGTATAGTCTCACTGTACTACTGCCAAAATTAGTTCAGCATCAGATCAATGACAAATTCACAGAAGAGATTCTGAAATGACAGTGCACCGCATATTTACTCAGAAATCTGGTCGAGTTTATCTTTTCTTAAAAACTGTTTATTTCCAGGTCTTTGCATCTTGCCTGACTTGAAAATTTAAATTACCACTGTGTGGCACTTCAACATGATCAAATACACAATCAGCTAGGAGTATTATAAACTACAAAGTACAAATTTCAAACAAAGTCACTAAGTCAGCCAAATGCTTTCACATCCCACATCTGTAAAACTGTACAATGCCAAACTTTTGAATGCCTAATTCACAAACACCCACTGTACACGGAATAATAGCTGACATTAATACTGCGATCAGAAGAGCGACTACTAATGCACTAAATGTTAGCTCAACACTAACTTGCACATCAAATTGCACTCGGCCGCGACTGACGGCATATAACGACACAACAAAATCGCTGCCACGATGACAGAGTCTTCCCGGACCATATCCAGAAACCGGACATGATTCCAACAATGAGCGCCATGAGGTACTTGATCATAAACACGGCGAAGTCTGGCACAGAGTTCGAATGATAGTTGACATCACCGGCATGTGCAGAATACCAATCCAACGACCAGCGCGCACGCGAAGACTGCTCGTAAAAGTAGCACGCAATGACAACACTGGCTGGGACCATGTACAGCACACTGTAGATGCCGATGCGCACCATCAAGCGCTCCAGTTTGTCGACACGTGTGCCGTCGTGTTTCATGACGGTTCGGATACGGCACAATGCCACGAACCCAGCCAGAAGGAAGCAAGTGCCAACTCCAAGGTAGACGCACAGTGGTACAATGACGAGTGCACGTAGCCACATGATGTCACTCCCACCAGCTACACACACGCCGGCTAGAGGATCGCCATCGATCTGGCCGAATGCAAGCAGCACAATGGTCTTAATTGCTGGGACGGTCCAAGCCACTAGGTGGAAATAGTGTGCATTACGTTCAATTGCTTCGTTACCCCACTTCATTCCGGCCGAAAGGAACCACGTGACTGTCAGAACTACCCACCACAGCCAGCTCGCCATGCTGAAGAAGTACAGCATCATAAACACAATTGTGCAGCCTTCCTTCTGTGTCCGCTGAGTTACAACCAGCCGTGGTTTCACTGAATCTAACTCGTCCATCTCGTCTTCAGAAGCTGATGGTGGAAATGGATTGGAACATGCAATCTGATTGCCAATGGCAAAGCCCACTATGTACGCAATGGCAACGATACAGTAGCATCCAGATATAAAAATGATCGGCCGCTGTGGGTAGCGAAAACGTGATGTGTCGACCAGAAATGTTGCAACAGTAAATAGAGATGAAATGAGGCACACTATAGCTGTAATTCCAATCATGTATCGCGCAAACTGACGATGGTCTTCTCGGAAGTAGGCATCGTCACTGACATTGCACGGCATCCCACAGTCAGGAATCACGTGATGCCCTACAAATATGCGATAATTCAGGCTCGGAGAAACACGGAAAGGTTTTAGACACTCTAGACCACCTGCTGTTTGCTTTGGTGTTTGAGTGTCTGAATCTGCAACATCCAACAGCAACGAAATGTTTAAATAACCAAACACTACAACGGTTTTAGATTCACACCCTGCTTCATGTGCAGTATATTTAACACACTGAACGCATGAGAAACATGCTACACAAATGCCAATAAATACAAGTGTTGACAAAATAGTTTCACTGCAGCCCACTACATCATTTTACATGCTCCAAATTCAGACGGTCAGACAGAGAGGCAATAGCAAGAGCACGCCCTAACAGAGTTAGCTGCGCGCTGAAAATCAAAACTACATTCAGTTGAGCAGGCTATTAAATGATTAATGCAACTGAATTAAAACAAATTACACAAAAGTCAGCATTTAAATAAACATTAAAACAGAATCAAGAAATTACAAAAATTACAAATGAACAAACCCAGAACTCTTAGCATCCTTTTTCCAGATTATCTCTGGATTACCCAGTGGTCCCATAAAAACCTTTTAAGACACTAGTCAGATGTCAGGAATAGCATGCAATGTGTAAAAAAGCAGTATCTTTTTACAGACTGGATGCCATTTCAGACATCTGACCAGCAGTGCCAAAGCATGTACAAAAAATTACAATAAAACCCTAGACTTAGTATGTCATGTCAAATGATCATTTCACCTAGTGTTCATATTGCAGCCCAACGCGCATATCCTGATTTACTTATCAGGTGGCGGTGGTCAAGCGATGCAGTCGGTGGGCACACTAGTATTGTACTGGTGACCGGCAGCGATGCAGACGCGCAGAATTTTTAGAGTCCACGGACTGATGTAGATAACATTCCTTAGGTTTTCTTGTCGAGAATTTTATTCTTGAAAACTGCTAATAGACAGATTAGAAAGATAGAAAGATTAAGATTAAGAAAGATAGATAGACAGATCAGACAGATAGAAAGATTAATTTGGATGTTGTCACAAGATATTACAGGATGTTACTTTAACTGCTACAATTGGTTTTTGTAGCATTTTATATACAGGTTTGTACTATGAGTATAGGGTAGCAATCAGATGTGGCCTCACTGCAGACTTGAGAATGCATATTGCTAGGGTCTGCAGACATGGATCTTTGGTCGAACTCCATCGACTGACATGGATCAAACTTCTACAATCAGCACACCTCTGTTGACTGGACACGACACAGGCATGGGAACTGCATTGCAGTGCTGGCCACCCAATAAGCTCTCCCCGCCGGTGCCGTTGTCACCTTGAACAAGGAGGATGTTAAGTGGGCAAAGTACAGATCAAACAACGCATGTGTTGGAAGGCACACTGGCCGACTGGCCGTATATCCGGGCCTTTCAAAAATGCACGCGCAAGACGTGCGTTCGTGCACGATATCGTCCGATCTCTGGGCGACGTGATATTGCAAAGTCGATGAATCCGCAATCGATGCTGTGTAATCGATATGAACCCTAATTTCACCCATATTCCTAAATCACACTGTCAGACCGATATTGATGTCGGACATCAGCATATTGGCTGTAATCTGAACTATCGGGGATGAAAGGGCAACCGTGCTCCGATATCCGATATGCCTAATCTGTGGCATCTGGTTTAGGTCGCAGTGGCTGCAACGTAGAACTTTCAGAACGGTCATATAATGCCGCCGCAGCACAGGGCTCATTCCTATATACAATCACAGCACAGAGAGAGGGAGAAGGTGAGATTAGTAAGGGAGAGAGCGAGAACAGCAGACAGCCTAGGCGAGTAACTGACACCTGACGAAAGGTGATTAAAGCAGAGCTGCATCCACCCCACTACTAAATCAGTTTAACTGCACACAACAATATAATGTTCCCACTTTCGTGTGCTCAAATGTCAATACAAATTCATTTATGCAGCAACTTACCCCTCTGATGTGTTGACGGATCTTCTTCTGTACGGTTTTCGCCAACACATAAACCATGCGTTGGAAAATTGCTGCACTCCAGGTTCTCAGGCCACTGAAAACCAAACCTGTTCATCAGATCTTCGCATCCATGCCGTGCTTGCAAGCACAGCAGTCGGCATGGTGGTATCGGCTGTTCCAGCATCGTGCACACAGGTGCATACATCGTGCACAGAAAGAACTTCAGGTAAGGACTGCAGTTCACCTAAAACAGTATTCAACATGGAAAACGAAACTTAATAACTGACCACCACTGCAAAGCATAAGTCTGCTTAATTACTGCATGAAAGCCCAGTCCAGGTAATTAATACATTGGCCACATCAGCGGCAACGATAAACTGGTGTCGGGCAGCTGCTGCCACTCGCCTGCTCCGCTGCATGCTGGTGCGGGTGACTGACTTTGAGATCAGCGAAACTTCATTGATCTACGAGTAGTTCAGTCAGTATTACTGGCAAGCATCGTGTCAGGGGAATGCGATAATTAGCTATAACAAGTTGCTGGAATGGCAGCAGCGGCGGGGAGAAAAACTGGTTTATTGTTTGCCGCCGATGGACCGATGTGCAATAATTAGCTAGCAAGTAACAAGACGAACCTAATGAAAGTCAACAGTGTTCTGGAAGACGTTTGTTTACAATGTGTGCTAATAAGAAAAAATATCCGAGAAAGGTGCAGCACCTGTGTGGCATTTACGAAACATGGGCACTGATTAACTAACATTACACAATAACTACAGGGATCACCAAACAACAGCAATTAGTGGTCGGCTGCTGCAGGCCACACGTGGGACAGCGGCAGTCACAGAGGCTGGTCAGTGTTGATTTCAATGGTGGGTTTGCATATGTGCTGATGCATTAATTACACATACCCAGGAAAGCCGATTATCCTGTTCAATCTGCAACGAATATATGAAAATAATTATTACAAAGTAGCCAGCAAATAGCCAGATTTTTATACCATACATAAGATCATTTAGCCTAGTATTCTGAGAAGAAGAATGGATGGTGGAAGCCGACCCCTTCCACCTGAAATTTTGGATCAAACTGACCGCACTGCAGCAAAATCGCCGATTTTCGATATCTTCGCTTGTAGCGACTCAGCCGTAACACCTAGCGAAAAACTTCAATTAACACTAATAGTAAGTCCACTACATGCTTACCAATGAGCCCAAGATGAATACTGTATGTTGTCCCTAAGCCCCCCAATAGGTGGCTAAAAACGCAGTGTCCAAAATTTGAACAATAAGCTGCGATAACTCCAAAACGGTACGAGATGGGATGTCAGTTCCTATTAATCACTAATAGCAAGTCGCATACGGGCTTTTGATTGGTACCGACCTCGATGACCTTGAACGGTGTAATAGCCTTTATGTTGGATTTTTTCACCAAATTCGACAGATTTTCAGGCCGATTATATAACAGTGGTTGAAGATAGATTTATAATGTCCGTAAGTTATTGTCTGCCAGTACCGGTCTTCCACTTTTGGTAAACTATAACACACCCTGCAGCGCAGTCTCTCTACGATAGCTGAGCATCTTGTAGTACAATGCTGTTGTACAACACAGCCTGAATTTTTTTGAAATGCCATTACCTTAACGAGTGGATAGAACTGATGTACTTCGAGACCAGCGTCGTCTTGTTTCTGATGATTAAGCAAATTTGGCATGATTGTCATGTTGTACTGAATATCCTTACACAACGGAATAGTGATCGGTTCGCAACGGCCATGAGGATACATATCATTATGATCTGACGAAGAATATGCACCGCCTCTAGCCGCATGCGCCAAGACACTCGCCATTACTGTCAGAAATATAAAACGTAACAGCGCCATTCTGCCAGTCTTCAAATTCTCCAAAGACGGGTTAGAAATATTCGTCCTAGAATGTCATAATCAGTGCAGAGATAACCATTCAGCTTCTTTCTGACAGCAGCGATGGAATACAATGAAACATTCATCAGAAGATGATCATTAGCGGCAAAATAAGTC
>Ga0049105_1001670_pt1 | contig 10231 bp, 8 predicted proteins | sample WorMetvaBAHAMAS1_FD_61260 | JGI IMG/M metagenome (GOLD analysis project Ga0049105, IMG submission 61260) | Worm MetaG Olavius vacuus BAHAMAS.1 | ecosystem: Host-associated > Annelida > Digestive system > Unclassified | place: Germany: Marburg | collected 2013-04-09 | reverse complement strand
AACATCTGTGTGTTCTGTTTGTTGCGATGACGGTGCAATCTCAATGGTGGAGATGTAATGTAGGAAGGCAGCGTGCTGGCTTGGAGTGACTCTACGGTAGGTCTTCCTGACAGACGTCTTTGATAGTGATATAGGACTATTGGTATTTTAGGAGGGCGATATGAAGTGATAAGAAACTTCTTTCATTTTTACACATGGAAAAGTGATGGTTGTTTCTACACGCAACAAAGTTTTGTACACTGTGTTGGTTATAAGTTTATAAACGTATCTGACATTTGAAATACCAAATAACACACATGTATTTGGCATTTGAAAAAGTATTTACAAACAAAAATTCACACAGGTATTTTGTTGATTATGTAAATAGTATTATCATCTCAGTATTTGTTGAAACACTAGTGGCTGCAGGTTGTGTTTTGAAATCTAAACTTGGTTGACTTTGCTTGACCATAGTACAGACATACTGCATACGCACAACATTATTAGGCACCGGAGTCTGTACCAAGCCAGACTTTGCTTCCATTACATAAAGCACACTTGCTCATAACAGAGTTGCCGCCCAAGTTTAGCCGTGAGATTTTAGTAGTGCATCAAACAAAACACCGTGAATGACTAATGAAAGTGGTCAAAGAATAACAATGTGACAAACAATTGTTTCAGTCAAGAGTTGCAGCTAACGAACACATTGTGGCAAACGCATTAAACATGAAACTAGAAAAAGGTGGCAATTAGCGCTGCATTGCCACTTAATGCCTCAGTCCCACAATGCACCAGCCGATCAAATATCGGCACAGTCGGTCAATGCATGGTTACTGATCACTCAACCTTTCTTCTGGCCTGTTTTCAGGAACCCCAATGAGCCCTTAGGTCTTTGGAAATCGAGTTGACCGAACTATAGCAAGTTTGGGGAGGACATGGGTCAGTTACAGCGCCGTACAGGAATGTTTTAGATTTCATACCTGTTTTTCCGTTTTGAAACAAGGGCAACACAAATGTGACTGGCATCGAAAAATCTAGGCCATGTTTCCCACTTCGTCTACGCCGTATAATTAGGAGAGGGATGGTCGAGAGAGTGCCATGTTCAACTACCCTACAACCTAGGACCCAACCTCTTGTATACTTTGACGGGTTTGCTCGGCAGGCTGGGAGATTAGAGGTCCAGTAAAAAGCACATGAGCAAAATACAAAGCCTTCCATCCATGTCGGGAGACATAATAAATGAAAATTCGTATGTCTCTAAGTGCCATAAAGTCCGAAGATGCACAGGCACTTGGTGTCATGCAAGGCTAGTTGAAAAGATGTGTTTCTAGCGTGCATCAGGGCATAACTCTGTTAAAGACGCTGTTGCTGTCGCTTTCTTGTCTGTCCGTCAAACGCGTGCACCCTGACAAAAGGAAATAATCTTCGGCCTACATTCTTATACCAATTGAAAGATCGATCATTATAGTTTTCCTGACATGAAGAATGATTGGTGGGATCGACGGTTCGACGTCCCCTTCTACCTGAAATTTTGTGCCAAATTGACCCACCCCTTTCAGACACGTCGACTTCCAATCGATATTCGCTCGTAGCGCCTCAGCCCGGCCGTATCACTCATAGGCGGCATTTGACCATGGTCAGCAATTACTGCCCTACTACAAAGTTGGAGCAGCATCACATGCATATTGCTGCCCCAAAATTATACTTTCAATGTAGCCATGGGCGTAGATCACGGGGGAGACAGGGGGACAAGTCCCCCCCCCAGAATTTGGAGCGGGGGACGCTAATACAAATTGTCCCCCCAGGATTTTGTCATATAGGTACAAAAATGAGCGTTCTGTGGCCTTCAAAATACGCCAAAATCCATTTTCGGCCGGGGCTCTGCCCCGGACCCCGCTGGGGGAGCTCACGACGCTCCCCAGACCCCTTAGTTGGCTGGAGAGGGAACACCCCTCCCCATATGCCACCCCACTCGACACGGACCCACCTTCGGTGCTCGCCATGCGTCCCTCCCAGAAGTCCAGCCAGATCTATGCCTATGAATGTAGCCAAATCGCAATGGAAGCAACATGTCCGTAGGCCAGTAAGTACGCTGAGACCTGAAACGGCTGTCGTTGCGGTCAACCTCAGCCAAACCGCGACCATCCACAGGCCATGAACCATCGCGGCCGAACACACCGCCTCAATGTCGTCCGGCGCAACTCCGTGGTCTGGCGAGTGGCGACCGCACGGCAGAGAGCAGACGCTGCCACTCAACATCTGTTTCTTATCACTTCCTCGCAGAGAAGCGCGTATATATACCACATGCGAGACAATATCCAAGGAGTCCTAGATATATAGTGCTAGTATATAGGAGTCCATGGACAGTCGCTCAGCCAATCGAGTACTGAAATTTAAACGTAACGAGACCGGAGTATAGTTTCGTTTCTGCTGTATACTAGTGATGGGAAAAAATCGATTCGCCAGGCCGAATTCGACTAGCGAATCGAACACGGATATTTTCGATTCAGTTGTTATAGAATACATATTATACACGGTGTCTCAACAAAACGTGGTGTCGAATTTTTTTGTAATAACTTCATCAAATGTTAACCGATTTTCAAAATTCTTTCACTATTGGAAACAACAATAAATTATCTACAAAATAAATATAATACTTCTCGCCACCTTTTAAAAACCTCGTTGCACTACCGTGTGAAACATAAAAGTTTAAAAAGTGCGTTTGCTCTATACCAATTCTTGATGACAAAGCTGTCAACTCCACCATTGAAATAAACACTTAAAGAAACATATTATTTTACTTACTTATTTACTGCTTTGTCCAGCAACGCGTGTACCAATCACGAGTTACAAAGTTGAGGAACTGTTGGACATTTGGCACGGCCTTCAACACAGTGCAGTTGATAGCGTACTTGATGGAGAGTGCGTCTTCGAGGTTCGAGCCTGCGTATGGGCCAAAGGAGGACATTTTGAGCTATGACAATGTGGTAATTGACTGAGAATTCATTGAAGCAGTGAAGCAATGTTCCAAATTCGTAAAATGTGTGTGTTTTTTTTCAAATCGGTTAACAATTCACAAACTCATAATAAAAGTTTGGCATAGCTTTGTCATTAAGAATTGGTAGAGCAAATGCACTTTTTGAAAAAACTGTATGTTTCACACGGTAGTGCAACGACGTTTTTAAGAGATGGGGAGAAGTATTATATCTATTTTGTAGATAGTTTATTGCTGTCCCGAACAGTGAAAGAATTGTCAAAATCAGTTAACATTTGACGAAGTTATTGCAAAAATTCGACATCACGTTTTTTGACACAGTATAAGCTACGGAATTCAATAGAATTACGCGGCAAAATGACGTTACTTCTTATGCTGTTCAAGGTCATTCAAGGTCACCGATTTTGGACTTTGTTACCAATCGAAAGCCCATATGCGACTTCCTATTTGTGATTGTTTAATACTACTCTCACCGTTTCCAGGTTATTGCAGATTATTGGAATATATACGCTTTCGACAGGGGGAACTTGGGACTACGGCGCGCGCGCTCTTCAACACACTCGTTTGAGGTAAATTGCTAAACTCACGACCACGAAATTTGGCCTCAAGAAACTATAAAAACATCGCTCTATCGTGTGGTGCAAAATGTGTTTCGATATCTGGAACTGTTTAGTCAAAGATCATGAGCGTGACGGACGGAGAGATGGAGGGACGGACGGACGGTCTTCGGACGGGTCGCTGTTAACAATACGGTCTACCGGTCTATCGACGCGCGAGTGAGCTGATTGGCTGTACTGAATCGAATCGTATCAAATCTAATCGAATCTTTTTTTTCTCTGGAGAATCGCCCATCACTACTATCTACAGTTGGCGTGTGACAGATTCTTGTAACTTTATAGCACACACGTGATATGTAGGCATGACATATAGGCCTAACAAACGAACGTTAGATACTTTTGCGGAATTATTTCTACTGAAATAATAACTTTTTGTCACATTATCTATAGTCGGGAGTTGCACGATCGTATCTTCATTCGTCTGAACAAAACACCGGAAGGTGACGGACAGATAGACGGACAGACAGCCCGTGCTATTACAGCGATCTGCATTGCGAGCAATGCGGACGCGCTGTAAAAATGCACGCCAAGCAGGTCACTGTTCTCGTCCGTCAGGGTTTACGGAGTACAGATAGGCATACAGGTTCTGTAGACGAGCAAAGCGGTCTTGATAAAATAGTTGCTAGAGCTTATCGATACCGCATGTATTGCGAGGTGTGACAGCACTTGGTCATTGTGTCTCACATGCATGTAGCTGGCAACAGCGTGTACCTCGGCGACTTCGGTCTGCATTGCGAGCAACTGCGACTTCGGTACTGATGCGTGCGTAACTGCGGTGACTGCATGGAGCGAAAAGCCCCCTTCCCCGGCCTCCCGCTGTTGTGCCTAGCCAGAGTTTGAAACGTGCCGCCGGCTGTAGACACTACACACTGCAAAGGTCGTGGAGCATTCTCCGAACTTCTGCTGTTGTGCGTCGACGGCTGACGAGCTGTCTTTAGTGATTGCGACTGTTAACTGTGTCAACTTGGCAACGGTGTGTTCAGGTACATACTGGCGACTAGCGTTGATCAGAAGAGTCATAGCCATAAATCATATTATTATTATTATTATTTGTAGTAGTAGTAGTAGTAGTAGTATCATCAGTAGTCGTAGTAGCAATTAGTAGTGTAAGCCTAGATTTCCAATATCAAGGTTGGAATTTAACACGACGACTGATTTTCTAATTAATAACTACATGTATATTCATTGAGATGTGCTATTTTCGGATAAACTAAACTTTTTAGCGCCCTTCGAACGTTAGATCACGCTATTTTAAAGGCTGTTCTATCCGTCTGTCCGTCCGTCACACTCGGTCAATGGTTTAAGACATCGCAATACGTTTCGCGCCGTACGATAGAGCGACGTTTCTGGTTTCATGGCGCCGAATTAGTCGTGAGTTTGGGGATTCACCCAAACTAGTGCGTTAAATAGACGTACCCCCTATCGATAACGAAAATTTGGCAATTAATTTGCAATAACACGGAAAGGGTGCGAGATATAAATCGCTAATAGCAAGTCGCATACGATCTTTCTATGAAATCGATCACAGTAATGGCCGTTATTTTGCGTTCTTTCACCAAATTCGATAGCTTTGGGAGCCATCTATACGTCAAACTAATTGAAGGTAGACTCAATGCCCAATACAGTGTTTGCTAGGGATGGACCTGATTAAAATTTTTGTAATCCAGCCGGAACCGGATGTGCCCGGATATTGGGATATAGGCCGGCATCTGGCCGGAACCAGATAGTGTGATATGGCTGCTCCATTGCTCTGCATGCTGATGATGTGCATGAAGTTGCGTAACTTGCGTATGAACTGCAGTGCGCTAATGTTAGTAATTTGGTTTGTGTTTTTTTAAAGCGCGTCTGTATGGCTCGCCATGCAGAGCGCTGTTCTAGCTAGAGCAATTCTGTCCGTCTGTCTGTCTGTTTGTCGGTGCGTCTGTCATTCCGTCACACTCCGGTATTATGTCAAGACAAATGAAGATACGATCGTGCGGTTTACGACATCTGCTAGGACAATCCCTCTAGTTTCTGGAGAGATAAAGTTTATCCGGATATTCGCAGGGGATCACCCCCAGCGGGGGCTTAAAGTGAATCACCCCCTATCGCTAGCGAAAATTTGACCACTAATCAGCCATAACTTGGAAACGGTGCAAGATAGGAGGTAAGTTACTATTAATCACTACTAGGAAGTCGCATATGGGCTTTCGATTGGTACCAAAATCGGTGACCTTGAATGACCTTGAACGGAATAAGAGCCATGTAGTTTGCGTTATTTCGCCGAACTCGGTGACATTTTGCGCGTATTACGTAAAAGAGGTTGAAGATACACCGATACATTCTGCGAGTGAAATGTGGCCCAAATAATCTAGTTTTTGCGATATATCACTTATGGCGATATTCGCAGGGAATCGCCCCCAGCGAGGGCGTAGCAGTGAAGCGACCCCTGTCGCTAGCGAAAATTTGACATATAATCAGCCATAACTTGGAAACGGTGCAAGACATGAGGTAACGTAGTATTAATCGCTGATAGGAAGTCGTATATCGGCTTTCGATTCGTACCAAAATTGGTGACCTTAAATGACCTTGAACGGCGCAATGGCCATTATTTTGCATTATTTCGCCGAATTCGGTAGCTTTCGTGGCCAATTACGTAAAAGTGGTTGATTAGCCATCAACAGACTTTCTCCCGAGAAATGTCATGAAGTACACCAACTAAGCACGACGGACGCGCTGTGCTCTTCGCGGTAGCGGAGCTTCTTGTGCTGTTGCACATTGTAACGCATAACATATGCTTGATTGAGCGTCATTTATTGCCTACAAATGATTTGGAGCTAACCCGATTTTATGACATTCACGTTCTAAATTCTGTTATACTGACAGTAGTCTAAAGTATCCATGCAGTTGCGTTATCTGGTGTCGTTAAACATTTCGGCCGGATCCGGAACCTGAACTGTATAGTAAAAACGGCCGGATATCCAGCCAACCGGAACCATGAACCGGATATCGGGAATACTCTGCTGTTTGCAACAGAAAGGTAGCCAAAATAATCTACTTTTTGGCAACATATAATTTACGATGATATTCAAAGAGATTACCGAACGAATACGATAAAAGAGGCACCCCAGTCGAGAAGCGAAAATTTAACCAGTACTGAAGGTAACTTAGAAACGATGCGAGATTTAGTCACTGTGGAAGTGGGATACGGGCATTTGATTGAAACCGAAATCGGTGACCTTGAATGAGCTTGAGCGGCGTAATTACCGCCGACGCGCGCTATCTCTGTGGTAGCAGAGCTTCTTGTTACTGAAACGTACAATAAAAGTGCGCATAATTAAGGCTGAGAGATAATGGTTGGTAGTTACAGACAAACGAGGACAGCGTGCAATATGAACGCAGTGACGGCGCCGATGCAACAACTGTTTGAAAGGTCAAGACAATGGAACTGCTCGTTGACGGATGTCAGGTTTGCGCGAACGATGGACGATAACGACCCACTTCGAGGATTTCGACAGCAGTTTCACTATCCGAAACTACGAGGATTGCCGAGCAGCCTGGGTTCGTTTTGCACGTCATACCACCTCGACACGATGCAGTAACGTATGCAGTAGGCTATGCTGGGCTATTTAGTGTGCGATCAGAATTTCAAAACTCAGAAATTGACGGCTGGACTAAAGTATCATGAAGTAAAGGAAAGAACCAATGAGTAAAGTAGATTCGAGAATCGTTAGGGAGTTCATGAAGTCAGTCAGCTGGGCGGGGAGCAGTCTATGGTGGGAACAGGTGTTTTTAGCTTGGGATATAAGATTGAGGGCGTAATGAAAGATGAGATGAGAGTGTTGATGATTTTGAACGGGCGTTCGTGAGATGAGTCACAAGTGATAAGAGCGTTTCTCTGCAGTGTACACGTTCGTGAACTGTTCCGTTGTGTTACGATAATACAGAGTGTTAGAACGTGAAGTATCCCAACATGTGTAATGTGTATGCGTGTTTGCAGTTGACGAGAAGTATAGGCGGTCGGACGACGAGTGTGTGTACTTGTGCGGTCATTCGCTCGGTCTGATGCCAAAGAGAGTTCAGCACTATGTACAGGAACAGCTCGATAGCTGGGCCACCTTGTAAGTGCTAACGATCTGCCATTTGTATGTCGGCATTTTGGTCTCTGAATAGGATGGTCTCGAAAGATGGCGAATGACTTTACGTAGTACTGAGCACTCGGCCGTCAGACTGTAACAGGCGCCAAACCCATAGTTCATGCATGGTCAATGTTGACGATGTTGTTGTTGATGACGATGACGCGATGACGGCCACGACGACGATGACGGTTTGTGACGGGTTTTCTTTATGACAGATTAACGTAACATGCGCACCGATTATGATGTAGGACGTTTTATTTTAATCAATCTAAAGAAAACTTCTCAGTTTAAAACACAGTGTAAGTCATGCCTCTAAAACAGCAAAATCACCGTGATTTGCAGAACTCCCGACGCGCCCTTACAAGACGAGCTTCCGTACTGAACGTCTGTAGTATATGGTTACTTTTATTGGTTACTTTATTTTTTGCAACTTTTATGCCACTCTGACTCTGTGTATGGCTCTTAATTGCGCATTACACTATGTTAGAAGCACGTTCAAGGCAGGGCAAGGGGAGTGACCTCTACTTTCAGGTCACAGGTGATATATGTGGCTAACTTTGAATTAGTATTCCCATCCAGGAAAGTAGTGAGGGTTGACTGGTTCATGCAGGTGGCTAGTTAATGTTGGTTGGGCAATTATTCTTGTCAGTTATCAGCATATACTAAAAATGTTCAGTACAGCAGCTTCGAAAACCCTACTATACACGCAAAAATTGTGTCGATATCTTGTACAGAAATGAACGGGTTTTCTTTATGACAGATTAACGTAACATGCGCCTATTTGAATGTTTAGTGTATCTTTACCATTGCGGGTATAGGCAATTTTCTCGATTTTTGCGAAAGATAGTCGAAATTGTTTAAAAAATTTTAATCAAACCCCAAAACGTCTTATGAGCCATTAACGACATTTCTATGACAAAAGATGCGATCTGGGCAAGTGAGCAAGAACGTCAAAAAGTGAAAAAAGGTAAAAAAAATAGGCACCGGGGGGGGGGTGACAACTTTACCTATACGGGGACACACAAAAACCAAATTTGGCATGAGGGTTTGCGTCGCCGATGTAATCATCTGTTTCAAATTTTATCGAAATCGGTTAAGGGGTTTCCGAGCGGTGAGGGGCCAAAATGGGGGTCTTCCATTGACTTTAACAGTCGCCCTTACAATGTCAGCACTACCGTGCTGCCTGTGATGTGTTGAAATTTGCCAAAGGTTTTCCACGCATCAGCATTCAAGCTGGATCATTGGCATAAACGAAAATTAATACTTAACAAACGTGTCAAGTTGTTATTTGATGGTGGCGTGGCACAGTGGTAGAACGTCGGTCTTTCGCCGGCGAATTTTCCATGTCCTGCGCTCGACCTGCATCTGACGATCGAGTGACCAGTTATATGGGCAAATCGTCCGCTGCAGGTCAGCCAATTAGGCCAACTCAGCCTTTCATCCTCTCAGGGTCGATAAATAAGTTGTAAGCTGCAATCGGATGTCTGCTCTGGTGGCGCCATCTAGTGAATGCTCAGTGGCAAAGGCCTGGCGTGGTTGATTGTGGCGGGGATGTGTTCGCTAGCTGCTGTCGCGGGTTCAGTTGTTCGTTTGCCTGTTCAATGGACAGCCGCATTAGCACTGCAGCACCATTGGCTCTTGTCACTTCCGATGATTGTAAAGCGCGGCTGGTCAGGTTTCGTCCCTGTAAGACGCGCTATATAAGAATCCCTGGCTTTAGCTTTAGCTTTATTTATAGCAATTCATTCATTTATTCATTTATTCATTTATTTGAATCAGGCAACTAGGCCCATAAGAAGACAAACAAGAACATTAAAAAACATGCACGAGAAACAGACAGACATAGACAGACTCACAAAAACCATGTAACACAGAAAACACTACATGCCTAAATCGAATGTTGTCCACTGTTTGTATGTCTGACACGTTTATATATACATATATATATCTTTATTCGCAACGAATAGGAACAAGAGGTATAGCCTACATGTATGCGTGCGAAACAGAGGCGCTCACGGCCATCAAAACGGACCGATGCCGTTCGCTTGGTGCGACGAGTTCTGCATCGAACAGTCAGCTAAACTTGTCGGTAAGAAAGCACGATATGTCGCACATTGTTAATTTGTCGTCATTGCGGAAAATGTTCGTGTAGCCTACTTTGCATCACCGCCAATGAGATATCGTACAAGAGCTAACAAGCTTACCTGTCGCAAAGAGACGATATGCGACTGCCGCGTGGGTCAGTTTTGGCTAAATGTAGGCTAACTGATATTAATCTTGATTTAGAGTTTAGTCATGTTAAAGCATGGGCAGTAGCTAACCATCTTACACTCAACCTTGCTAAGACCAAGGAAATTGTTTTCAAGCGGCCTACAGCGCGTTGCTTTCACCTTCCACCTGCTATTGATAATATTGAACAACTAGACTGTAACAAGTTGCTCGGAGTTCTTTTTCAGTCAAATTTCAAAATGGACATGCATGTTCAGAACATACTTACTCAGTGTACTCAGCGAATGTACTTA
>Ga0049105_1001667_pt1 | contig 10233 bp, 7 predicted proteins | sample WorMetvaBAHAMAS1_FD_61260 | JGI IMG/M metagenome (GOLD analysis project Ga0049105, IMG submission 61260) | Worm MetaG Olavius vacuus BAHAMAS.1 | ecosystem: Host-associated > Annelida > Digestive system > Unclassified | place: Germany: Marburg | collected 2013-04-09 | reverse complement strand
TTTTTTCCTAATGCATTATTTTGTCACTATAATTGTTATGAACAAACACGGCGTCGAAAACGACACAGTGCTTTCAACGTATTGGTTCAGAAAATCCGAAACCTCTGGCATCTGATTGAAAAATGAGGGCGGTGGTAGACTTACACTATGCGAAATGCGAAATGTGAATTACTCGAAGCACACGAAACAAATAAAAATGAATATAACGATCTTCGGCGGTTAAAATGCACAGATCTACTGTCATTATTTTAGAGCCTAAAATATAGCCTACACGCAATTTGTCAGCGTTATTTTTGATGTGACAAAATTAATTTTTGAGTAAAGTTTTACGAGATATTTCAAGATTAGTCCCAAAACTAACCGTTTTAAGGCACCCAGCTAGGCCAACCAGATCGAATTGCTCTCTGTATGTATTCCGAATCTTTTCGGTGATGTTTATAGTTACGATATTGTGCGATAGTGCAGTTACTTGTCGAGCGCTTAAACATCTACGGGCGGTATCGTTTCGTATCGGAAGAATTTACCTGTTTCAGTTTACTGTCCTTACATAAAACAGCACGCACCTGTTTCACAGCACCTCCGTTTCCACCTTCTCCCGGCATCTGCTTGGCGCTGACAAACAGCATGCGTGCCATCAGGGCGTAGAAGAACGCGATTGTAATGATCGGCATGGCGAAGTACACGATGAAGCGCAATATGACATGGAAAGTGATGTAATCTTCGCCCCACTCCACCGGGTACGCGTGGCAGACGGCGTACGGAGCCGAGCTGACTCGGGCCGCCACCAGCTCCACGGAAGCGAGCCCGGCCGCCAGTATCCAGATCCCGGCGGCGACCAGCAGGGTGCGAAGGAGAGAGGTCGCCGCACCGCCGGTACGATGGACTGCGCTCATCGGGTGGACGATCACCATGTAGCGCTCGGCACTGAGGGCGGTCAGGGTGAAGACAGAGACACCCAGCGACAGCGACACCGTGAATTCACCCAACTTACAAACCACTTCGCCGAACGGCCAGGACGGGAACGTGTAGACAGTGGACATGAACGGAACCGTGAACAATATCAGGAGCAGGTCACCGACAGCCAAGCTGACCAGCAGGACGTTGGCTTTCGTAACGACTCCAGAATAACTGTGCTTCCTTATGAAACTCACAATGCAAGGATCTCGGGCGGATCAGGAATGGATTCGACAACCTCATCTACTGTGTCATATCGTTCTTATATCTCCGACTATCTGCTTCACAGGTCCAGACTGCCATGGGTCATGACGTTGGCTTTCGTAACGATACTCGGCGTGTTCTACATATGCTCAGTACGAAGATACCTTTTCGTCTTCAGCGGTCAAGACTGACCAGCAGGACATTGGGTGTAGTGCGCATGTTTTTGTTGACCAGTACGGTGAAGATGAGCGTCCCGTTACCGACTACGCCGACGACGAAAATGAGTCCAAAGACGAGTGGAACAACGAGCCATTCCGGTCCTTCGTAAGGGTCTTCGTAGGTCTCGTTGTCGGCCGCCGTCCAGTTCCACGCCGACCCTTCGTATATTTCATCACCATCATCGCTGATGTAAGATTCATCCATCGGAAACTCATGGTAACCAATCGTCGTCGACATCAGCGCCATGACGGCGGAACGCCAGTCCGCCGACAGCTGAACACTCCGGCCAATGAACTAATTGCTTTGTGTGACGTTAACTACGAGACGGAGAGAAAGACAAACACGTTAAAAGTGTTCGTGCAAACGATCTCGTGTCGCTAGTGACCCACTAACGCGGCGTTATTGGATGATCACGCTTCTTAATGTAATCGACGCTCCACGCTAAGACGAGCTGTCGAATCATGATCGACTGCGGCCAATAGTGACTTTGGCAGCGACGGCAGCGCGCGGAGTGTCTTAATACAGCATCAGCAGCAGCAGCAGCAGCAGCATCTGCGGCGATGACTGCCGCAGACTGATGGAGCGTGAACACGTTAAGGCGGCACAGTTCACGATTCGCGATTTCAATCAGTCGATCAGTCACTTTTTCAATCTGTTCAGTTTTTGGATTTCAGTTTGACTCTTGCGAGTACTGCGTTATGAGCAGGACAACAGTTGTTCCAGTTATCAATTATTTCAGTACAGGCTAACGCTTTGTCTATGCTTATTCGATGCATTTTGATAGTAGCCAACATTGTTAGCGATGACACTAACTTTTTATTTCTCACATTGTATCAATAGCGTTTAAACTATGTTCTTTCTCTTCTTCTTCTACTACTACTAGGCCTAACTACTACTACTACTACTACTACTACTACTACTAACTATATTGCTATCCTATTGCACACAACGCCTGAAAATACTAGCGGTCACGCATACGCAGCAATGGAAGGTGAAGAAAACACGATCAACTGTGTAACATAACAGCTACTCAATCAACAGACTCTGCTTGTCTACTTTATTGCATGACAGCACCGATAAAGCGTGCGCCAAAAAGTCCCCCCCCCCTTCCAAATAGTATAATTGATACCCTTCGTAAAAAAATATTCAGATAAATGAATCAAAATCGGTAAACACGTAAGGTTATGGTTGGGCAACAGCTGAGTAAATTTTCAGTTACACAGGTTCACCACGAGTGAAAACATCACGTAACGTTTTTTGAGGGGCTACGTTTTCACTCAAAAACAGCCATACCGTCATAAAAGCATTAAAGTGACGTGTTGTAGGCCTAAATATGACTTCCAGAGTAACTGAATTAAATCGAATTGAAGTACGGAGGGAACTAGACGAATGCACTAAAATTTTATGTGCTTCGATCGTTGCCCGGCTCTTTGGTGCCGGTACAGACCACAGTACACTCGAAGCGATCGTCACGACGGTAACAACGGTCCTAACACCGCCACAGCTCGTAACCCGGCCACATAACAGTAGTGAAACGGTCGAACGGTCCAGCTACAGCCTCAGCCCGGAAGGATAATTACAAGGTTAATGACCGTCGCGTGACTTGCTTCTCGCGCAGTCAAGTTTGTCCGAGAAGTCGATATCGTCCAGTTGTAAGATTTCGATCATTGTTGCAGCCTAGCACACGAAGTCGATAGCGTGTGCGACAAAACGAGTAAGCTTGTGCTTCAAATTAGCGAACTCCGAACTCTTTACTATTTTTAAACAAAAGGAAAAGTGACTCGAAACATTCTACACCTTGACACGAGGCCTATTGTTGTTGTTGTTGTTGTTGTTGTTATGTAGTAGTAGTGGTGGTGGTGGTGGTGGTGGTGGTGGCGGCGGCGGCGGCCGCGCGGTGACAGTGGCAGTGGTAGTGGTAGTGGTAGTAGTAGTAGTAGTCTTCGTACTAAGGTCTACTTCATTTGTTACAACTTTTTTATATTTTAAGACTTCAAGTTGCGTTTTGTCAGCTTGACAATAATGATCACGATGACGACAATGGTGACTGTTGTTGTTGTTGTTGTTGTTGTTGTTGTTGTTGCTGGCGTTAATCATTTGACACAGTCAGACGGATAAATGCGCAGGGATGTTAGCGTTAACATGACAATACATGTAGCCTACAGAGAGCTAAGTCGATTTGTGTAAAAATATTTTCCATGTTTCAGCTGTCACCATTGTAGCCTTATCTCGATGCACGCTTCAAACGGCAGCCAGTTCAGATCCATAGGCCTAAATGCTTCGATTACAATGGCTTCGGGACCGATTGTTAGGCGGAATACAAATCAGACGAGCAGAGATAAGCATGTCGGCAAGGCATGTTCGTGCTATTTAATAGTCTATTTGCGGTGCGTGGTCAATTTTATTACTTTGCCGACGCCGAAGCTGATCGACCCGCCAATCGACAGCTAAATTGCCCATTATGGACCGCGGGCGCGCGGGGCATTTTATGTTCTGAGCGTTTCACTGCGCCACCAGGAGACGGTAAGCGTGTCAAGAAATTAACCGTATAGACTACAACAGCTAACGGAGGCCTAGACGCATAATCGCGAAGTGCGCCGCTATAGCCCGTACGTCACTTTGCGAGAGCTATGGCCGTCGCTAATCTGTCATAATAAACGTCGATCCCAATACGCATCGCCTATCAAAGTTTCATGTTTGTCGTAAAAGCCTTCCAGCTAAGGTCGGATGTCGGGATGATATAGGCAGGCAAGCTTGTGTTGGTTATAACGCAACATCTGACGAACTCGAAGCGTCCACCGACTGAGCTTTTGCACCTTTTGTTTGCTATATGACTTTGCAGATGAACGCAGCAGCAGCAGCAGCAGCAGTAATACAATACAATTTATTTCATGACCTACTTTCGGTGCCTCTGTTTCAGCACAGTGTCTGGAGTGTTACAACCGCCCATAAACTCACTCCAGCCAAGCGTGACGTGAACACCGTCGTCAGTGATCAACGGTCACGCTTCACTGCACCGAGTATCGGCGCTCCAGACACTGCCGAAACATAGGGGCCGAAAGTAGGTCATGAAATAAATACACTGGACAGGCAAGAGGTCAACGCAATTCACCAGTAACAGAATACACACATCAAAAAAACAAATAACGAAACCTAACATTAGTCACATCACTCAACTTTGAGCCGCCCGCCTTTGTAAATGCAGCAAGATATCAGAATTCTGAAACAAAGGTGCAATGCTGCGATGATCGCCCTACGTCCTGGCCAAGTTTGATGAAGTTTGGTTCACGCACCCCTGAGAAAGCTCTGTTAGTTCTGCCCCACCCCTAAAATTGCACGCATAAACGTGCTAAATCATCAATATCTCAGCAGTGGATTATTCGATTTCGCTCAAATTCTGTACAGAGATTAAATTCGCATGACATCCGAAGTGCCGTAAAAGTTCAAGGTCAATAGGTCAAAGGTCAAGGTCACAGCGTGAGATAACATGTGCAAAAATTCGCAAAATTATCTATAATTCAGCCGGAGATTGCTCGATTTCGCTCAAATTTCGTACAGACGTTGATCACCTGACGTTTGATGTACCACGAACTTTCAAGGTCAAGGATCAAAGATAAAGGTCACAGGTGTGCCATAACATGGCAGCATAAAAAAACAGTATGGCACCGATAAGTTGTCGAAGGTCAAACTTGGTGAAAATTATCCCAGAGCCAAGCAAAACACGTAACAAAATGTTCAAAGTCATAAGGTCAAACACTGAAATTGCAATAACTCCGCCGCAGATTGCTCGATTGCGTTCAAATTTGGTACAGAGTTTCGTCACGTCACAGGCTATACGCTGCAAATGTTCGCGGTCAAAGGTCAAGGTCACAGCATAGAGTAATGTATCAGCAGCAAAAACGCTATAATAAACTTGGCATGGCGTCGTAATTGAAGCGGGAATGGGCTGGCGTGGCTCGGGCGGCCTCAAGTTGCAATGCATTCGCAATTGCCACGTTTTCTAGTTCAATAATTCTTGGCACACATATAACGCAGTAAATTTTCTATCGCAAGCATATTTCATATTCTTTATGAAGTCGAAAGCATATAATCAGCGCATTAGAGGCTTTGCGTTTATGCGCTATATAAATCCACGATTGATTGATTGATTGATTCAACCAGCTTAAGTTTAAAAAGTACAATGCACCACGGCGTCAGTAAAGGTAAAGGTAAACGTGGATTTGTATAGCGCCTTGTCGTGAACACACCTCTAAGGCGCTCAGGTATGGCACGCGTTCTCAAGGAATCTCAGTTTTACCTGAACACCCCGCGTTCATCCACTAACGGAATGAACCATACCTGCCTTTGCCTTCCCAGCCGAAGCTGGTCCTCATTTACCGACCCCGGAGGGATGGAAGGCTGAGGTGGCCTTGGGTGGCTGGTTGGTTACATAACGAAATAAATGTCCGGCAACGGCTATTGAATCCGGACACGGTCGCCAGTACTAAGGGGCCCGACGTAGATTAACTTCGTTGATCGAAGCCAGCGCGCTAACCACTACGCCACCGCCAGCCAGTACCTGTACGCACAACCGTCAAGCTGTTTCGTCGAGTCACGCCGGTCTTCATCATAGCACCCAAACCTGTGGCTTTTAACATACCTGACTTCAGTCCTGTTGATTACAGAATCATGGCAATGCTACAGCAACGGGTCAACATCCTGTGCGACATGTTAAGCTGAGGCAACGTCTGATTGACAGTCAGACGGTCATTCATCAAGTGACTGATCGGTGGTGATTTAGGCTGAGGGCATGAGTTATGGCCAAACGTGGATATTTTTTTTGAAAATTTTACATAGTCCAACGTTTTACTATTGCAGTGCATTATTGGTCCATACGTTTTCATACTTTATGTGATGTTTTATGAAACTTAAGTACGTGAGATTGACGATTTTGATATCATTTTGTTACAAAGTTATTGGAGTACATCACGTGTGCAAAAAATTACCAAAACAGAGCTTCGTTTGACAAAGTTATTGCAAAAAATGGTGCAGCTTTTTTTACTCGCGTAACTATGTTAGAGCGCGCTATGCTGAATGCCATTCTGTCTGTCTGACCGTCTGTCCCTCACACGCGTCATCCACGCCTAAATGTTTCAAAATATTGAAATATATGTCGCACCGTACGACATAGCGATGTTTTTAGTCTTTTTTACGTCACATTTCGTAGTTCTGACTTTAGGGGTCAATCACGACCAAATGTATTAGAAAGATACCCCTCCCCTGTCGACAGCGAAAATTTGTCCAATATGCAACAACTTGGAAACGGTGCGCCACAGGATATAATTTAGTATTATTGACTAATAGGATATTGCATATGGGCTTTCCATTGGTACCAAAATTGATGACGTTAAACGACCTTGAACGGCGTAATGGTCGATATTTTGCGTTATTACGCTAAATGCGTTAGATTTTAAAGCCAAATTGGTTGAAGGTAGGCGCACACTGTCTGTGTCTGCGGCGAGAATGTAGCTCAAATAATCTAGTTGTTGGTAACGTATGATTTATATCGATTCACAAGATAAACAAGAACGAGTGCATTGACGAGAGGCATCCCTTTGTCAAATACGATAATTTAACAAATACTGCGCGGTAACTGGAAAAACTGTGCAAGACGGGAATAGGATGTAGCCTAGGTTAGTATTACTCACTAATATGAAGTCGCGCCAGGGGTGTCTACACAAGGGGGAGTGGAGGCAAACTGCCTCCCTTTTAAGCCAGGGGGAACTTTGCGATCTTGGGAGGGATTTCTCAGTTTTCTTCTTCCGGTTTGTCAGGAATTTGGCAAACTAAATGTCTTTCTATCTGTTAGAGAATCCACAACGTCCTTTGAAGATTGATCGGCTGTTCTGTGCACGAGGCGTCATGTGACGCCACCATCACCACTGTACATTACTGATAGTGTGGCGAATGTCTCGTCAGTTTGTATATGGCTATAGCCATTGGTGACACTAAAACATGAACGTAGCAGAGGACATCTGTTCAATGAACTCTGGATGCTTTCGCCGCTCTTACACCAGAACAGAGCGCACGCTGACCTGAAGTAAACGTATGGTGCGTTCTATTGCTACAAAAATTACTAACACCTAAAGCCTCGATAACCAAATGCGACAATTTGGAACTAAAATGCATCAAAATGCGTTTGGCGGCCGATCTCCGCCCCCAGGGGATTGAGGGAGGAAGAAACTAAAAAAGGGAGAATGGGGGGAAGTACGGGAGGGGAGGGGAGAGACAAGAAAAGGAAGGGAAGGGGGAAGGGGAATTGCCTGTACCCACTAAGGGGGATAGACGCTCTGAGTCGCGCATTCGGGCTTTCGATTGGTATCAAAATAGGACTTTGAATGATCCTGAATGGCGTAGGCCTTAATGAATGACCGGTGACGCGCGCTATCTCTGCGGTAGCTGAGATACTTGGTAGTTTTACTGCTGTGTGTGCTGAGTATTAAGTCATTAGCTGAACTTGTTACGTATTAAATGTCGAAATAGGGCCGCTATTTATGCTTCGAATGGCTTATAGGGCCTCAGCATGGGCAAGTTCGACATTATTGCCGCCAGCAACAAGACCAGTGCTGCAGAGACCTACCGCCGTGAGGCGACGTATGTGCAGTTGTCGGTGGACAGAAAGTGGTTGCTAACACACGACACACGCTGATCTAATAATCACAGTTGCTGACACACACGTCGCAGTTTACCGTCGGCTCATTTTACAGAATTCTGGCGTATTCCCCACTCTCTCGCCACCGACACCAGACCACGGCCAGTTCAGAGGACATACGAGCAAGGACGGAGAGGGAGTGGGCAGTCCCAGAGGAACAAGACGGTAGGTTTCACTGGCATCGATCGCTTGATTGACTTAGTGTGGAAGTTTGCATGCAGGTCTAAGCGACAGTCGCACACGTCTCCGTCACATGATAGATAGATACATGTAGATAGATAGATATTTTATTTTCCACAATAAGAAACAAAACAATAATTCAAACAATTCAAACAAGTAGAAATACAGTGGAACAACTCCGTCGAAGCTGGTCGCCTGATTACACACACACACACACATATATATATATGTATATACATGTATATATAAGTATAAGACAGACAGATGAGTAGGTTGGGTACGGTTTAACGCCCCACAGAGACAGACTGACAAATAGAAAACAGACATACATAATCAAGTATGAACAAAAAAAAGATTGCTACCAACTTCACCGAGGAAAGAGCGTGCTGCACATGTGAGTAAAAAATGTAGCCCCTTAAACTTTTTGCAAGATTTTCACTCAGGTTAAGTGTATTTCCGTGAAATTTTGCCAATCTGCTGCCATCCACGCATATTTACCAATATTGGTCGATTTATCTTAATATTTAACACAATGGCGTTGATTTTTCCAGAAGTGCTTACCGTTTTTACCGTTTCAAGTTTCGACTTTCACCAAGTCAAATTGCCACGACTTCATCGCCAATAATGAGCGGCCCCCAATTAAACGGACCTCGATCCACCGGATTAACAAATTTGGGGCAATGCTGGAGTCTTATCACAAGCTGCAGCAGAAGCCAAAAAAACAGTTCCCGAGTTTAAAAATTCACTTCAGTTGATTTGGTCTGCCTTACTGGAGAAAGCCATTGACAACTTTGTGAATGACTATAGCGCAAGCGACTGCAGGTACACTGTGTCAGCCAACGGTGGATATTTTGAACATTTAATGTGATTCATATAACAGACACTAACTGTAATATACACTGTGTCTCAAAAAAGTTCCACCTTTAAACTCTCTGTACTGTCAAATCTTAACCGATTTTGGAAATTTTTACACTGCTGGAAAGCGTATGAAATTTGCTACAAAACCCACACGACATTACCCACCTCACCTTAGGCATGTTGCTACACTACCTTTGGAAATTAAAAATTCAAAAAGTCAAAAATTTTCTGCATATGTGGAAGAAAACGCAAATAACTTGCATTTTTAATCGCCTAGCTCTTTGTTATTCATCTACAAATTTCGATATTATCGGTGTTTAGAATAGTGAGCCAATTCCCCATGCTTATTTCAATAAAATATTCCATGTCACTGTTCTTTTACTTATTTAACCAACTGGCTCTTTTCTAATCGGTACCAAAAGCGGTGACCTTGAATGACCTTGAATAGCGTAATTGTCCTTACTTTGCGTTATTTCACCGAATTTAGTAAACCTGCGTTCCAACACATCAGTGCTGAGTACATCAGCGAGCTCTGTGATTGTCTGTCGTCCAGAAGCAGACGTATAGTGAAAGTAAAAAAAATGTTTTTTTTCACTGTGAAGCAGACGATTTTGCGGTAAAAAATACCACATAATAATATGCAAACAATAATCGCCTCTGCAGTTCAGTGTCTGCAGTTAAGCGGTGTTTACACTATGATACATGTACGACGTACACGTATGAGAAACAGTATAGGTTCGCTTTTTTGGACCACCCTGTATCATGGAAACGGTGGAATACCGGGAGTAAATCACCAGCAAGAAGTTGAAGAAACATATTATTCATTTCTCGAAAAGATACTCTTGTTTATTTTGTGTGTTTCAACTTTCAGTTTCAACCAACTGTGGCGCAACCAACGGAATTAGCATAAAAAATCAACGTAACGAATAGGCAGTGGAACAACCAATCCTTCCAGCCATAGTCTCTTTCACCTTGTCGAACGGATTTCATCACGGATTTTTATAACCATCAGTAGATGATTATTGACAGTTGAAGCACAGTTTGCACTCAATAACCCCCTGACCTTGACCTATCTAAGAATGCTAATGATATGCACATGACCTCGACTTCCTTGTGCTCTAGGCCTA
>Ga0049105_1001666_pt1 | contig 10233 bp, 3 predicted proteins | sample WorMetvaBAHAMAS1_FD_61260 | JGI IMG/M metagenome (GOLD analysis project Ga0049105, IMG submission 61260) | Worm MetaG Olavius vacuus BAHAMAS.1 | ecosystem: Host-associated > Annelida > Digestive system > Unclassified | place: Germany: Marburg | collected 2013-04-09 | reverse complement strand
TTCAACAGTTTAATATCAGCAACTCGCCTAAAAAGTAATCAGTAGTTTGTTAAAGTGCTTCATTCATTGGTCATTCCTCACCAACAGTTTTTGTTCACATTACTTGACTATGTACATAGTTATCCATGTCATACAGTTTGCAATATTTTGTTTAGTCAATAACTCTGTAACTATTACTACTGAATTTGTTGAAACTAAGTAACTAGTTGTTAACTTAGTAAACAGTGAACACTAACAAATACTAATATTATATTACACATTATGAATAGGAAAGTTGATTTTGTTGCACATGACTATCTACTGCAGAATTAACAGTTATTTGCCAAGGTAAGCAGTGGAATTAAATGCCACAAGGGATTACTGAATTTTTCTATGGAAAACTGTGGTCCCCAATCATAATTCCACACATAATACATCATCACTTAGTCATTCAATCAAGCAATCAAAACAGATTTATATAACGCCATAAGTCGCTAACAAATCAGAGATACATAAATGTACAATAGTACATCAAAAGTTTTGCCAGAAAAAAAGCTGTAGGCATACCTCAAAAGCACCTTTTCCAATCAACGTATTTGATTCATTTTCTTTTTTATAGCAAAGTATTCTCAGAGTCTGAGCTCCTTCCAGGTCAATGTCAAAGTCCTGCATTGCCACAACACAACACCGCGTCACGCATGTGCCGACATGAATATATCCAATGACAACACGCACAGTGGACAACTGGCAGAACTGTGAACCAGCAATGTCACAATGGTTGAATAGACGACAATCACTTGACTACAGTGCTGTTGTAAACTGTACACTGCACAGTCGTTCTACAAAACCACTTCATAATATTACTTTCAGAGATATTATCAACAGTTGCTGCATAGATAGTATCCACGACATGTTTATCGGTTTGACTGTGTCAAGTGACCCACAGTGCCTTTGCAATTTTAATCAGTACATTTCTTAGCACAAATAATAATAATAATAACAAACATCGCATCACAAGCAGTTTGTGTATCTTACCGCATCCCACACTGGCTCTAAGGAGTTATCTGCAAGTCTTGTCTTTGCCTTCGTGAAGAAATGTCCAAATGAATCCACCTCAGCACAACAGTAGACATCTGCAAGTGACAAGAACAGATAACAACGGCATCGTTCACTGCATCTGATCAACTAACTGCTACTAACACTCATCGTCGTTGTCATCATCGTCGCTTGTCCTCAGCAGACACAGAGTGACTACATGACTAAGGCAAGTTGGCCATCACTCATTATGCTGCTGTCGATGGTCAACCTCAAGGAACTACTTTGGCAGAAGTGAAATCTGGAAATCTCTCAATATGACCAGATTGTCTCAGGCTGTATTGGCATTGTCATGCACCCAGTTAACACGTATAATGTCATGAATAGCACATTTCTCTGTATCGTACCAACACATTGATAATAACATATATCAATACCTGGCCTCAATACTTTGATCTGGTATGACTAGTGCAATGCACCGTCACTGTCACTGTCACTGTCCAAAACACACAAGTTATTCAATGTTGTGCTGTTCAATGAACCAATGTGTGCGACACATTGGTTCATTGAACAGCACATTATGTCTACTAGAGAAGTATATTCACTCATATGACTCGCCTGATGACTTGTCAGTTTGGATTCAAGTCTGGCCTCTCTACAAGCACAAGTACCAATGCTCTCAGGCAGACTGTCAATTACTTCACTGACAGAGGTTCTCGCGTATTTGCATGCTTTGTTGATTTCACAAAAGCTTTTGATAGAGTTAATTATTGGACATTATTTCACAGGCTACTGGACGATAATAGTAATTGTAAAATCGTTAGAATTTTAGCTGCCTGGTACAGTACTCAAACCTGCTCTGTTAAATGGGGCGGTGTGACTATTGAGTTTTCGTACTGGCAATGGGACTCGGCACGGGGGTGTTTTATCACCAGTTGTGTAGATGTGCATGTAGCTTTAGCTTGCTTCTGTCCTGATTGCTTTTACTCTGTGTTTTGTGTTTACTGTGGTTTAATCGTTTTTTTTCTGTACTGATTTTTCTGTCCTCTTGTTTTTTTGTATCCTCCGTATGGGCCTCGTTGCCGGAAATAAAATGATGGAATGGAATGGAATTAAACAGTGACTTAATTTTTCACTAACACTTATACAGTTAATCCAAACCTGCACTTTGCTTTAAGCCATGCAGACGGTCAATTGTAATGCAAAGTGAACCGAACAAGTATTCTTCCTCCAAGCTGAAGTCTACATACAATCATCCACATCTGTCACTCATAACCAATAGGCCTACAATTACTAATGTTGAAGTAAACCAGTAATGCAGTCACTACCTACAATTAATGGTACCTAGTGGCAGTCCAAAAATCACGGCAAAAGTTCTAAATCACACACACACACACACAGAACATTAAATGACCAGTTTCTGAGTCAACCTCAATAAAATACCAAATACTAACAAGTAGCTCAGCTATTGCAGAGAGACCGTGCTGCAGGGTGGTTCAGTTTTGACCAAAAGTGGAAGACAATATTCTGCCGACAATATAGGTCTATCTTCAACCACTGTGACAGATCTTTCTTCCGTTTTGTCACAATGCACGCATTTGACTGACAGACAGACAGCTTTCTCCTGACTAGACCACTCTGCAATCAACGCAGCGCTATAAACACTGATGAAATTATACCAACTGGAATTTCAATTTTCAACACTGTATGTGACTTCCTTTTTCTCATCCACAGGGATGCATGCAGTAAAAGAGCTCTAACTGCACAGAGTTTTACTTTGGTAATAATTGATAATACATCCTACAAACGCACACACATATGCACACATTCACACATACCGTCCGTTCCTAGCAGAGCTTCCATCGTACTCTGTCTTGCAGGCAACTACAACAATGACAGCACAAACTCAACCTACTGACTTTGGAATAAAATACAATGTTATAGTCACAGACAAACAACAAACTGTCTGCATTATTATTATTATTAAAATCGTACTCATGGTACAACACACACACACACATACAATGATAAAAAAATAAAAAGAAAATATAAAGCAATGACAACAGAGCAAATTAACCAATAAAACCTACTCAGTGCAAATAAAGCGAATGATAGACTCTAATTCATCATTAGTGAGTATACGCTGACATTTCAATGAAACTATTTCACTGTCGTGCTAAAAGTCTACTCTGCGAACGTGTTTTTGTGATTTTATCTCTTACTTTTGTTTTATCATGTTTTTAGCTTAGGGTAATGGTGTTGTGTGTTTGTGTATTGTGTATTTGCTGCATTTTTTTTGCGAAATAAAGTATATATTTATCTACTCTGTACATTAGCATATCTTTCAAGACCTCGACTCTGATTTGCAGTTGAGGGGAAATATTGTACATATGTCTCTTCCAAATTATTCTATGAAGTTACTGGTGTTTAAGAGGTCTAATCTAAATTTCTGCATCAGTACATAAGTAAGTAACTTTATTAGTCTCCACATGACAACAGCACATGCTTGCAATAACAGAAGAAAACAACACTTCAAACGTACACAAGTATTCATCTATACATTGAACTACACATACAAACATAACGCAAATAAGAGTTGATGATGACTATGACCTCCACAATTATAACATACTTGTCTGTCACCCGGTAACAAGTGCAACATTTTCACTCTACAGGGTGGTTCAAAATAAAACCTCCCAGCAGCAAAGTGATAACTGTACAACATGTAAAAATTTACTTACCAAATTTTCAAATACTGAGCAGAAGAGATTTAGCACAATTTCTGAAAACTTGAGATGAATATCTTACTTACTTCAAACGTTATTGCAGTTTAAAGTATTGGACCTCAATCGTCGAACTCACACAATATCAGTAGTAAGAAACAGCTCATAGACTTGTTGTTCACCGGTTTTTTGCATTTCATGTCAGAAAATGTCATGCCAAGGTGGTGCTAAACTTTATGTTGACACCCTACAAGTAAGACTTCGCGATAGTGATCCAACACTCTCCCATTGTCTGTTTGTGATTGATCAATGACACTGACTTAGTTCTGTGCGCATCTGAAGACTGTGTTATTCTGCAGAGCATACGAAACACTAGCATAGCACCTACGTGACAGTTTAGGCTGTAAGGACTGTTCCACGAACATAAATTCACTTACTTACTTACTTACTTACTTACTTGCAGCAGTACTTCTTCCAGCAGGTTTAGTTTTCCCCAGGACGGTACTCATGATCACTCAGCAAAGGCCACGAAAGACTGGTTCGTTAGCTACTCTACTGACTTCATAAGCAACAATGACTGGCCCCCAAACTCCCCTGTGCTGAATCCTTTACATTACTATGTATGAGAAACCATGTTGCAGTGCTATCAGAAGTTGCAGCCTAAACCACACAGCACAGATGAGCTGTACTGGGATGCTGATCTCAACCTGCAGTCGATCTGTGACTAAATGCCTCGAGATTCAATTGATAAGGTCGTGCTGAGTTTCATGAAGAAACTGCAAACATGTGTCAAAGCTAATGGTGGGCATCTTGACTGCAGTAGCTAAGTGACAAACTATGTTGTTTTGAAGTGACATACTGCTGTTTTCATTGCATATCATATCAGCCACTGATGGTTTCTTAACCTTTTGCTTATATTATCATCATCATCATCATCATGAGTCTATCTGCACGACTGAAGGTCAGAGGCTGTAGATGACTTGACCCGATCTCTATACCGGTGTCTGTCTCGTATTATCCCAGAATATTCTGCCACTGGTACTTGCTTGCTTGTTTCCGTCCTCATTGCTGAGGCTCAGAGATCACCTCCACTGTTGCCAACCGTGCCATTGGTATACCCATCCATTCCCTGGCATCATCAGTCAAATGTCGTCTTGGTCTTCCACAATATCTGTTGCCATCACTGCTTATGTTACCAAGATGCAAGACGCAAAAACTAAGTGGCTGTAGTTATAAGTTTATAATTTCACAAGGTTAGGAGGTTTTTATATTAAGACCCCTGAACAAAATGCCACAGAAATGTGGAATGTGTAATTGTCAAAACATTTCTGTAAACTTAAAAATGAAATTACATGTGGTTGCTAAGTTACATCAAATTTTCTTCTTGGGGTTTATTATAAGCCACTGCACGTATCTAGTTGCTGACGTACCTTCACATTATTCAACAAGTCCTGAACATCAACTGGTGACCAGCTCTGATTATCGCTGCCTACAACATGCACACATGAACTATACACACATGTTACTGAGATTACCACGTTGATAACTGTAGATATTGACTATATTTCAAAATACAATATTAACAATACTGTTCTGTTAAAATGATAAAAATAAACAAATACAAATAAAATAAATATCAACTGCTGTCTCAAATTTCTCAAAACTGCCAAAACACGTGAAATAACTGTCACTCACAGAAATTTTTATGAAGACCTTCAATGTGCGTTCTCCAGTTGGCACGTTCAAAGTCTGACGCCATCAGAAGCACAAACACTTTGCTGGACTTCTTGTGGATGAGTTGCAGCGGCAGACAAGGAGCTGCGAGGATCAGAGCTGCTTTCTGTCATGTACAGTTGCAAATATAAATCTAGTAACTAGCAGTACTTCGCATACTCTACCAACAAATTACATAGTAGTAGTAGCAGCAGAAGCTATGTTGCTTATGCCACGTTAATCTTCACGTTCTAATAATAGTAGTACTAGTAGTACTAGTAGCAGTAGTAGTAGTAGCATCAGCAGTGGCAGGAGTGGCAATATGTATTAAGCAACAGATAATAGGTTAATTAATATTAACTCGTTCTTAATTTCTGTTCAGTCAAAACTAACATTAATTTTACTGATTTACTTGTGATTATTTTCAGAAAGAATATGCAACACTAAAAATCATTCAGTTTCTTATGTGGAAAACATTCGTGCATGAAACAATAACAGACTAAAATGCATCTGAAATCTCTGGTTTTCTCGTGTAACAGAGTCCACTGATAAAGTACAAAATCGTAGATCATGTCACAGATGCATACAAAGTTGTTTCTATTACATTAGTTACTCATTACAGACTACGTATTAGTCAATAGGAACTCTGCAGTTGATAGAAACCACAGCATGTTTCATCATTTCATCACCAACATTAACAACACAAACCGACAAACCTGCTCCATTAGTTTCTTCCTAATTTTCTCTGCAGTTTTCACGTGCGCTTTGTACGACGACTGTCGCTGTTGCACAACAAACACTCAGTTCATCACTATCAGCACTTGCTTTATCATCATCAATTCTCTGTCTTACTGAGCACTTAAATTAATGTAAACTCAAAATCATGTACAACTATGGAAGGAGACATTTGTCAATACATAAACTACACAAATGACAGACATTCATTCCAGCTGCTGTTAACTTGCTCACTGCAACTGACTGCTGACTGTTACTGCTTCTGTTTGCACATTACATAGAAACTGCAGCAACTTCCAACATTACACAACATTCGGCTCACTCACCTACAAACGTGCATTTATTACACGAGTCAACTGGCAGAGAGATATAACAGAAACGACACCAATATGATGTCCACGGCCTCAACCACTCAGACACAACTGCCGCTACAGAAATAATGAAGCAAAAAGCAAATGTCTAACATGTGCTTCATTCGACTTTTTCGCATGTTTCATTTCGGTTTTGAGATCCGTGCGAAATGTTGCGACTTTGTGTTGCAGTGCATCAACTTCCTGTTGCTGAAACTCAAGCAGCTGCTTCTCGTCTGCACAGACAAACATGACAGCTCTCACATCACTCACATGCAGTAGCAGTGCGAGGGTGTTTGCCACCCGGGGCAAACATCTTTGTTGCCACCCCACCCCCACAATCAGATCTCCAATTGATATTCTTATGGTTACAATGATGGCATTAGTGTGCTAAGTTGGGGGTGTAATTACATAATGCAATGGAACTTAGGTTGATCAGTTGCAACTGCCAAAAAGAAAACTGCTGCTCACACTTTCTGCACGTGTCTGTGTTGGAATAAAGTTATGTCGCCAATGCGACAGAAGCGGCCAAATTTCAGAATTCCATATTTTTGCCCCTCCAAATGCCACCCCCTGCACAGTGCCGCCCGGGGCAGATGCCCCCATTCGCTCCCCTCCCTCCCCCTTCCCGCCGCCACTGCTCACATGGCTTTACACTACCATGACCAGGTTTGCACAAGATCCTACCACGACATCTGAATGAATACAATGCTGTTTGGGAATGCAACTCCAGTCAGCTATGTTAGCTTCAGTGCTACATACTTACTTTTCAAACTACTGTCGGCTCTCTTCTTTGCTATTCACATAAAGAATTTTCTTTACTTTTTCTCTTACTATTAACCAAGTGATTTAGCTGTCTTATGCTATTACATGGCAATGTTTGAGAGCAATCACTGCACGTTATAATATGAATTTCAGTTTTACCTCAAAATATACAGGTGCATACAGGTAATGGTATTCAAGATGTTACGTTAATGCACTCTGAGTCAGTTGACAGCTTTTATAACTGACTTGCAGCTTTGAAGAAGGTGTTCTACATCTGAAGTCCTGGCAGCGCAACATTATCCCAACTAAGGTATATTCACAACCTGAGTAGACAGCTATCTTAACACATAGGGATGTGCACATACAAGGCATTAAAAGCTGCCCAGAAATGATAAAATGATAAATCATTCACGTCTAAGTGTCAATAAAACAGAACAGTGATGTGCCGTGGTGCAATCTCGCGGGATCATAATTTTTGGCCACAAGAACAGGCTAATATAAAGTGATTGGCAGCTGTCATCTGTGAAACTGTCAACAATTATGTGTATGTTGCCAGGTAAAGTTAGTCAGCAATCACAACAACCTTGGATGTTTGAAGTCTGGTCGAGCTCCAACTCACACACGGGGATATGCCACTTGTGTTCAAATGTCACTCGTTCTCTGCACACGACACACAAACATTCACTTGTCAATAATGCAGTGCAACACTGAGAGTGACACGATGATGAGTATTAATAATAATAATAATAACCTTCGTTTAATATTGGTTAAGACAAACTGCTCAACCTTACATATGGTATACAACAGGCAACAGTCTGCCATGCAGGGCAGCAATGACACGACACACAGACTGTCATGCAGGACAGCAGCAACAATCAGGTTTAGCCCAGATGGTATAGGCTGCCAGAAACAGACGGCACCAAGGTCAGTATTGTCAGCAATATGAGCTCTAATGCACTGTCAGTCAGTCTTCACATGTGCGGTAAGGTGAACTCTGGCCACAAGCACAGCAGATGTGCTGAGATGACAACGATGATAAACGATGAATACATCTAGTACAGTGATCATGGCAGTGACCAAAGACGTCTGCATTTCTCTCACTTTTCACCAGTAAAAAAACAAACCCTTCAGAACATAGCTGCCACTGCATGCTGCGGTGAATATTCCTGTGATCTTCAGTCTACTTCAATGTATATCGTCTGTAACAGGCAGCTGCTTCTTTTAGTCAACCTCGTGATCTGGATTCAATTCCACTTGCAGTTCTAAACAGAATGTAAACTGTGCCTTAGTTAAGGTAAGTATGTACATCAGATTACAACTGTGCATATATTTCCAGCAAGGCAGTAACAACTGAAAAGTATCCGAGAATCAGAACGAACCTGCCCGAGACCTTCTGTCTGGCACAGATAAGAACATCATTAAACAAGAAGATATGTCGCATTTTACGTGAACTGCCTAGCTGCTCAACAACAAGACCATTGTCCACCAGGTACCGACACGAGTCTTTCTGCAAACAAACATTTCAAGCCAACATATACTTGTCTATGTAAATCCAAACACTCCGACTTTATTGTTATAAAATGTATCTTACAAACTTTATACAAAAGTATTATTATAGATAGCATCTTTTATTTTGAAATATAGAAATGGATTTTAAAAATAACTACAAAGCAGGAGTCTATCGCTGCTAAAACGAACGCAATGTTGCTCTTATATTTCGACTTCACATATTCAATGCATAAAATAGTTAATCTGGTGAAGTCTGATGGGCAGCAGTGATCTACAGTGGGAAGATCCTACCAGCAGGCCAAGAGGTCCTGAAAATCCATGCAAATATTAATAATCCTACCAGCAGGTTTATGACTAACATGGCCTGTGGCTAATAGAGCAAATCAGCTCCATAACCACATGCACATACTGAACATGGAACTTTACTTTTGCCAATCAATTACTCACTCCCTTACAATAGTAAAATGCTTGCTGTTGTAGTCCAATACTTGTGTGACAACACAAAGACAATTAAGCAATCGTCACTTTCCAACATACAACATACTTCAGTAACAACTAATGTTTTTGTTGTTATCTGTCCCAGAGCTGTAGCATATGGCATGGTACAGATTATAAAACCAGTTTGCATCTGTCAGTGTGTGTATCCGTCTGCGAGCACTCTCACGGTCGCATTTCTTGATCGATTTTCACCAAAATTGGCACAGACATATGAATCCCAAAAAGTAAAAACGAGTTTGTTAGGGGTCAACATTGCACCACCCCTTACCCCATTTTGCAGCCCAAAACCACCATTTTATGCCAAGAGGTCCTGAAAATCCATGCAAATATTAATAATCCTATATCTGCCTTAAATGTACACTGATCGCTGAAATTTTCGCATCTTATAGTAAATCAAAGTCGCGGAACATGATGGTGACGTCAGATGTTAGATCGGAAGTGGAAATACGGCCCATTTCGTGCATGTGCAATGAAAAATATGCAATGTAACTGTTATCATAGGAACAGTTCGGTCATTGTGGACTTGGCTATGGGGCAGATACGACATTCCACATAACATATTTCTAGTTTGTTAACAAACACTGCAGTGAGAATGGAAGAGACATCAAAGACAATGCCACAGTACATACCTGACTGCCATCACTTGCGTGCTCATTGACGTCCTGATATTTCTGTGCAATGCTCAGCGTCTTCTGCAAACTGTCGTAATCTGTGTGACAGGTCGGCGTAAACCTGATCAAATCCTGCACCAGTATCACCACATCAGATCATCACCAACATCACCACATCAGATCATCATCACCAACATCACCACATCAGATCATCACCAACATCACCACATCAGATCATCACCAACATCACCACATCAGATCATCACCAACATCACCACATCAGATCATCACCAACATCACCACATCAGATCATCA
>Ga0049105_1001665_pt1 | contig 10233 bp, 8 predicted proteins | sample WorMetvaBAHAMAS1_FD_61260 | JGI IMG/M metagenome (GOLD analysis project Ga0049105, IMG submission 61260) | Worm MetaG Olavius vacuus BAHAMAS.1 | ecosystem: Host-associated > Annelida > Digestive system > Unclassified | place: Germany: Marburg | collected 2013-04-09 | reverse complement strand
CAGAGTGGACTAAAGACAATGCTGTTTCGTTTGGCCTACGGGACATGACTAGGCGCTTTCGTGACTGTTTAGGCCGTTAGATTAGCGCCCTATAAATTGTCTTACTTACTTACTTACTTATTTGGACAACGGACACTACAGTCATCCGGGTATTGTCTCTGTACTGTACCACGATGCAACAACACGTTCGACCAGCGAACATTTTGTGTGAATGACTCACGTTTGTGGAACGACTTGCTCAAACATGCGCAATACCGGTCTTTCAACTGGCACATTTGGGAAACATCTGAAAAAGCTACTGTTTTTTCTGCTTCATGAAGCTGCGGCGCATTTGTGACTTTGATTTTTATGCGCCGTTTATAAATACTTACATAACTTACTTATGCACAGTTCCAAAACCACATAGACAAGTGAAATCATCATTTTTTCAAATAACAAAAATAACACATTTTTTGCAGAAATACAACCGTATTATGACAACGTGTAAGGCTCATCGTTCATAACACAAATAAATGGCATAAATTAATTAGCAACTCAGGTCCATGGATATAATATGCAGTTCTTATTATCAACGGCAGAGTTTTCGACTTAGGCTAATCTGATTTATTCGGAGATATTGCGACTTTTATTTTCGGCGTTTTGGGGTCGAAATTGCCTATTCACGCCCACTGTTTGGGGGAGGGGCACAGCGAGAAATAGCCTTGCGCGGAAATAGTCTATGTCACGTCATTTGAGCCATGATGCTTAAAATCGGTCCAGCGGTTTGACCTGGACGCAGGACCAAGAAAAAGGACACGACAGGTCAGTCGTTATATGATGCAAACAGACGAATGTGTTGTTGATTTCACACTGTCTAATTTGCGTGTTTACATAGTCTCGGTGTCTTAATCTCGTGGATTATTGTATCGCTATAATCGCCGGAAGTTGCGTCTTCTGAAGATAACTTGGTTGCGTACGTTGTTTGTTGCTGTTTATTTCGGTGTTTTGTCACCAGGGACATAAACGTGTTGCGTAAAGCATTTATCACATACAATCGTCCCCTGGTTGAATATGCCTCCATTATCTGGTCCCCAACTCAAGCTGGCTTAATTGACAAGTTGGACTGTGGAACAATCTGCCTACCGACGTAGTCACCGCATCGTCCGTTGCCACCTTCAAACAGCGTTTGAAGACCTTTGTGTTCGCGCAATCGTTCGACGTCTGACAAACTGTTACGTTTGTTGTTACCTGCCCTTGAAGCTTAGGTTTACGGCAGGCAAAATACTGGCGTATTAATAATAATAATTAGAGTCTGTACAAACCGTACTACGACACTTCACAAGACGTATCCCGGCGTATCGTGGGTTTTTCGCACATAACAGATTGGCCGCATTAAATTTGGACTCATTAGAACCTCCTCCCCTATCCGCTAGACAACATCCGAGTTATGGTGATTGTCTGGAGGTTAAGAGGGAATATTATCAGAACTGCTCCGTGTTGGGTTGTGTGACACAGAGAGTAGTCCTGGTAGGATTCAAGCCTTATCTGCAAGACCAACTGGTTTCCATCAGTGCTTTGACACTGTTGATTTGGTCATATGACCTGTAAAAATCGTCCCCGATACGATCTAGCCTATGATGTGTTTGGTGGGACGTTAAACCTTGCTCAATCAATCAATCATCAAAACTTCGTCGCCTACGTGCTGATCTTAATTTGTTGCATAAGATCATATTTGGTATGTGTGACATCGACTCAAACAGCTTGCTTTCACTGCGTGGTGACGTTCTCCCTAGACAAAGTAATGCAAGTGCAACGCGTTGCCCCAGTTTGGAACAGCCTCCCACCATCAGTTGCTGATTTTAGTTCTTTTACTAGATGCAGACGGTCTTTGAACAATGTTAATCCTTTTACTTGTACGCGTTTTATGTTATGGCGCCGTGTATGTAGATTTGTATTAGGTAAACTTGACGACGTAATGAGGTGTGCAAAGTTTCAAAATTAACTTTTCAGGGGTTACGATTTTACAGAGAAGGGGGTCGAATTTCCATTTTCCTATCGATTTTTTTCACGGGCCTTACAACGGTACAGTGCTAAATTATGCACTGTCTGTGGTTAAATTTATGGTTTGCACACTTGAGAGAAGCATTATCTGCCTTTAACAGTGTTTGTAGCTTCTAACAAAATAAAGCCTTTTGTCGTCATTCATCTTCTTTATTTATTATGCCAAATAGCAGCAAGATACAGAATTACAATACAACAGCAAAACAAATGAAAATATGTAAACATAAAATATTAAAAAAATAAACTATAATATAGACCAAAGTACATCACCTAATATCAGACTAAAGTAGCAAGGGAAGGCCAAACGGCCCCTCTGTTTATTTATTTATATATTTATTCGTTACGCTAAAGCAGCACACAATACAACACAAACACTGTGAAAACACATAAAAGCAATAGAATGTATAAAGGTTCTATAATACTAAAATACTACAAAAATAAAACCTAGCTAAAAGGTATCAGATTATAGTTTCACAAAGACATCCTGATGGTATAACTGTGTTACTGAAAGCTGTCCCTAATGTAACAGTAGATGAGAGCACGTGAGAGGTCTTGTGATTGGTAAGGAGAATGGAAAGACAAGAAGAAAGAAGGGAAAGGAAGAAATGAAATGAAATGAAATGAATGAAAGTGCAGTAATTTAAAGTGCATTCGAAAACCGACTAGGAGCCGGCTTAGTCTAACACACCGACCAATCCAGCCGTTGAGCAGAGTAAAATCGTTAGATGGTCCGAGAGTCCGTGTAATCAGTCGGGTAGGAAAGAAAAAGGTCTATGGTGGAAAGGATTTACTGAAGAGCCAGGTCTTGAGTTTAGAATGAAATACTGAGCGAGTAAGAGAAGACGCAAGCGGTGATAGTGAAGATGGTGCTAGATGATGAACTGCCATGTGTGATAGGTGAAAGTGCAGGAGACTGTGTCTGACGAGGCTGAGAAAAGGGGGAGGATGGGAGAATAGGTAGGAAATGTTACACAAGATAACCCCGGGCATCGCGCGTGGTTAGTCCGGCCTAACCACGCGCGATGCCAGGGGTTATCTTGTGTAACTTTTCCTACCTTTTCTCCAATCCTCCCCCTTTTCTCAGCCTGTGATCTCATCACACTGTAAACTGTGACTGTCATGAGTTCTCTCTCGAGCAAAGGTTAATATTTCATCGTACGAATAGAACGTCAAGTTTGTTTACAATTCTGAATAGCATACTCGATCACAGAGCCAGCGCAAGCCTGATTGAGCCCGCCCCCAATGCTCCGGTAAGGCCCAACACGGGGGCGAACACCCGCCTCTATCCCTTCAACACTCCTTTCCTTCCATACCTTTTCAACTCAACTCGAAAAACATAGAATTGCTAACTGGATCTGGAGAAGCACTAGTGACACTATTGTACTACATTCAATAGTGGCGCCATCATTTTGAAAGTGGGAGAGCAGAGGGGGAGAAGTCTCTTCTTATGTCAAACGAACTGATCGGTGGATTACCAGCAACAATTTTTGACCGCCACCATGCTTAAAGTTCACCTCTTTGGGCCCCCTTGCCACTGTGGGCCCATTCAACTTTATGGGCACCTTCACCTACATGGGACCCTTCTGCTTCCTTGTGGCCCTTTTTACATAGGACCTTTTACTGCCATTTGGGGGTCCTCTCACTCGTGTGAGCCCCCGCGGGAATCGGGGTGATCTGCGCCGGCTCTGTTCAATCATACACAATGTGGTTTTGTAACGCAGTAAAGCAACTGAGATGCCAGTTCAAAACTCAGTCGGCTTATCCTAAGCTGCTGCACGAAACCTTAAACAACTTTGCTGAACTTCGCTTCGACTTCGCTTCCTGACTTAGCAGCGCAGCGATAAAATGTAGCTTAGCTGCTGTGCGTGTCAGCGTCAGATTAGTGCTTCTGACCGAAGCGGTGGGTCCACTTGCGCATAGCACAAGTCAAGGATGGCTGTACGGCGCAGTGCCAATCAGCTGCCGTTTCCGAGTTTGCAAAACTGTGATAGCCCACCCATATTGAGTTACAACTCAGCTTCAGTTACGTTTCTTCGTGTGTGATCAGTGGATGACCAGCAATCGGCTCACGATGAACGCAGGCAAGACACAACTGTTGTGGCCTTGTGCCAGACAACAACTCGACAAGCTGATAGTCACCGAGCTGCAACTGCTTTCCGCCAGAGTTAGCTTCTCCACTACCGTCTCGGACCTCGGTGTTATCGACAGCCACTTAAGCATGTCCGACCCCGACTACGTCGCTTCACTTTGCCGGGCATGCTTCTTCCAACTCCGTCAGCTCCGCCAGGTCAGATCGTCGCTAACCGAAGAAGCACGAAGACGCTTGCGCTCGCGTTCATCCGCAGCCGGCTCGATATTACTGCAATAACTTTGCCTGCAGCGGCGAGTGTTGTGACAGGAGCCAGAGTGGTCCTCGAGGTGGCGTTGCTGCTTAGGGCACTCTAAAAATGTCCGTGATGATGATGATGACATCTCACCGGTGCTGCGTGAACTTCACTGGTTTCCTGTTCGTCATCGAATCACAGACAAGGTAACTACGATCGTCTACAACTTCATACATGGGCTGGCACCTCCATATCTGACCGACGACTGCGTGTCTGTAACAACTGTGTCGGGCAGACATCTTCGGTTTGCTGACAGTCGATGTCTCGTTGTTCTGACTTCTGAGAACAGAACAGTGCTCGGTACATGTATGTAACTTCGCGATTGCTCGTGCTGTTGTCTGGAACAATCTACCAGCGAACCTGAAGCTGTTTCTGTCTCTCTGTAGACTTTCGCCAGCTGTCCAGATATACGCTGCCCTTTACCTTTATACAAGAATCACTGAGAAGTTACTGACGCTTCTTCGTCTGTCGTTGGCACAATGCAACGTAGGCCACATCGGCGTAGATTGCTCGATAATGGTATAACGACAATGACAAAGCATTCATTTCATTTAATTTCGCGAGCGCTTTCGTCACCACGAAGCTTAACCATGCGATTTCGTCAACAGAACATAGAAGGTCATTGTCAGCAAGTTTGGTCAATGGACGTAGCCGATGATACTGCGTTTGGATACTGACAGACTTTTAATGCTCACCTGGAAACGGGAATAGCCAAGCCGACGGCTAGGAAATTATCTACCGTCTACTGAGTCAGGCTTGTGACGACGTAAATAAGATCTGAAGAAATTCGGTCAGCGTTGTTAGAGGAAGACGAAGGAAAAGCTGTGAGAATATGACAACTGATACTGGTCGTGTAGACATCTTCGTTTTATTGGAAGATCTGCTTGCTGATGATTGTAGTGATACGAGCGAAGAGGTCCCAGCTGATCCTGGTCTCCTGCCAGGCAATTTTGTCATAAACCTGGCGGTAGGTTGACATATACTTTCCGTCAGGCCATCGATTACCTTGCTGAGCATCACCGCCCTCCGGTTTTGATGAAAAGAGACACAAATTCGCAGGAATTTCTGGACGTCGCTGCTGTTTGTTCACTTTGTCAATGAGGAACATTATCTTTACGAGTGTTCCCAATGGCACTTCTCTTAGCCAGGAGACCGCGTTGTCGTCATCAGAATGTAGCTGTATAGGCCATCAACAGTAAGTTTGGTCAGTGAACACGACTCCACAATCTGGCTCATTATCTGTCACTAACCAAATTAGTATTTGTCTGACAATGTAACTTTTAATTTGTGTAAATTAACAGCACGCAGACCTTGTCTTGTCTGGAAGCAGTTTGGAAGAGAACGACAACGCACTCCTGGACTTAGGACTTTAGCTTACGAGGTATTTTATGCTCCCAGTGACTGTTACAATTAGGCCTGCCACCTTTGTTCCGCGTCCCGTAGCAATGATTATCTTTGAGCCAGTTCCGCTGAGAGCAGCACCCAAGATGAACATCACCACCCCAGCTGCACATACTTTCATCGCTCTTCTCTGAGACTGCGCTCGGAATTCATTATGAACCTGAACTTCAGCGAAACCAGGAACACCGGGACCGTTTCCAACAGCTGCATCTCGGAATTCATTATGAACCTGAACTTCAGCGACACCAGGCGGACCGTTTCCAACAGCTGCATCTCGGAATTCTTTATGGACCTGAACTTCAGCGACACCAGGAACACCGGGACCGTTTCCATCAGCTACATAAGTCACAAAACAACATAAGTTCAGTTCTGGATTGAACGTCACCACATTTCATATCGGTTTTATAGGGAATATCTTGAAAACATCGTAAATGTTAGCAAGGATTTATAGTTTTCAAGGCCAAGGCTAGCAACAAGGTTTCGAACTTTGTCCAATTCAGGACACGCATATTGTGGACCCAGTCCAAAAAACAACATTCCTAGAAAGTATACATTTACTTTTTCCAATTTATCTTCAGAGCGTGTTACAAACGTTCGTAACATGATTAAGTTTGTTCCAAAACTGACTTAAATGTAACTATTTAAAGTAGACAAACAGTGTGTAATACCGAGTTGTGCGGCGGACCGTGGATCTTCTATTAAATCAAGCTCAAATTCAGGACGTTCGCGAGACTGATCAGTGTCTCCCATGCCTTTGACAGATGTTAACAATTACCGATGTATACTAAAACAACATAACAGATACGAGATCAGTAGTGGCATATAACGTAGACACTTCAAACGACTGTGCAAATATGTACACATGCAGGGTGGGCAAAAAACGGACCACTTTACAATATGTTACGCTTGTACGTGGTGAAGTATAATAATACTGTAATATCATAATACAATCTATCACAGTGTTCAGCTCTTTATGAGAAGGAAGAATGTCACTTTTAAATATTCTTCGAGTAAGTTAAAAAACCATACTATATAATTTAACTAATTCAAGTATGACTTTCAATTATTGCACATAATGCCCTCAAAATTCACAATCAATGCCGATTATAAACACCTATAAGTCGAGGGGAATAAGTACTGAACATACTGATCTCTCTGCTTCGTTGAAATCTGGCAGTTGGAAAGAAGGTAAATTGTTATGATACGTGAACGATAAATAGTCATTTTCAGCGTAGTACGCACTACTACAGTTGCACTAGACTAGTGCTAAGAATATTTAACTGTGATAAAATTAGAACGTTGGTCTTACTGCAAATAAAGTACTGAACATTTTATTATATGGATCGCCTTTCTCTGTCATCATGTACACGTTATGATATTTAATTAAATATAACCTTTAATATCTGTTATATGAATTATCACAGTATATGTTCAAAATGTCCACCGTTGGCTGATACACATGCCTGCAGTCGTTTGTGGTAGTCTTTCAAAGAGTTGTCAATGGCTTTCTCCGGTGATGCAGACCAAATCATCTGAATGCATTTTTAAACTCGGGAACTGGTTTGGCTTCTGTTGCAGCTTATGATAAGACTCCAGCATTGCCCCCAAAGCTGAGGTCAGGTCAATTGGAGCCACTTATCATTCAATCATTGGCGTTGAAGTCAAGGGAATCTGATTTGCTGAAGCTCAATACGTGAAACGGTAAAAACGATAAGTAGTCCTAGAAAAATTAACATCATTTTGTCACATATTCAGATAAATCGACCAAAATTGGTACATATGTGTAGATATAAACTGGCAATATAAACTGGCAACAAATCCGCAAAATTTCACGGAAATATACTTAGCCTGGGTGAAAATATTGCAAAACGTTTTAGGGGGGCTACTTTTTTTATTCACAATGTATATGATGACGATGAAGAGGTGGAGGAGGAGGATAAGAATGATGATGGTAGTAGTGGTGATTACTATTATTATTATTATTACTATTATTATTACAAGATGCTCAGCTATCGCAGAGAGACCGCGCTGCAGGGTGCGTTAGTTTTGGCCAAAAGTGGAAGACTGGAACTGGGAGAGAATATTTTACGGACATTATAGGCCTGTCTTCAACCACTGTGACATAATCCGCCTGCAAAGCTATCGAATTCAATGAAAGAAAAACGCAAAATAAGGGCTATTACGACGTTCAAGGTCATTCAAAGTCATCCAGGTCGGTAGCAATGCGACTTCCTGTTAGTGATTAATAGTAACTGACATCTTATGTCATACCGTTTCGAAGTTATCGTAGCTTATTGTTTAAATTTCGGACACTTTGCGTTTTTGCGCCCTCCTTTGGTGGGGGGGGGGGCTTAAGCACAACGTACAATGTTCATCTTGGGCTCATTGGAAAGCGCATGGTGGACTTCTCTTTAGTGTTAATTGAACTTTTCTCGATAGGTGTTACGGCTGAGGCGCTACGAGCGAAAACAGATCGAAAATCGGCGATTTCGCTCCAACTGGGTCAGTTTGACCCTAAATTTCAGGTAGAAGCGGTCGCCTCCGCACCAACCATTCTTCTTGTCACAAAACTAGGGTAAATGGTCTTTCATGTGGTGTAAGAATGCGGGTACAACTTTCTTTCGTTTTGTCACATATCACGCGTTTGACAGACAGACAGAAGGAGAGACGGACGGACAGACAGACAGAATTCTCATCGCTATAGACCTCGTCTGCATTCCATGCAGTGCGGTAAAATTACTGTGCATATTTACCCGACTGTTCTAGGCCTAATCGGCGACGATCATCAACTGGTTGTGCACACCGCTTTGCATGCGACCAACCGAACATCCATCTGAAATGAAACCATAAGCGTCATTTCACTAGAACATTAGAGGGCAAGACCATTGGCGTCACTTTGACCAAAAATGCGGTACCTTATCACCCTCTCCCTCCTCTCCGTCTTCGTTTCTTTTCCCGTCCTTTCCTTTTTTTATTTTCCCCTTTCTTTTCCCTTTCATGCCACTCAGACTAAGTCGTCCGTGGAGCACTATGAGCTCTTCCAGTGGGGTCTGGGCAAAACCCAAACGGACACTGAACTTGGTGCAATTTCGCAATCAAATCTGGCATCTGGTGAGAGCGAGTTTTGTGATAAACTTTGCCTGTGATATTCGGAGTGTATGACATACACAGAACAACGTTCACGTCACTTACCATGTACCAATTTCAGAGATAGTTTTACTGCTGTTTTTTTTAAATTTTCGACGTACATGTAATTTTACATGTAATCTTAAATTTGCCGCCACTCAACGTTGCACAGTAGACGCGCCTAGCTTATAAAAAGACAGACAAACATACAGTTTCAGCGTAGGATTATGACTATTTTGCAGACCAGTAACGTGCGCACTGCGGACGCATCGCTTGCGGATTCAGCTCCGCGGAATTTTTAGGATCTGCGGATTGACCGCAGATCTATTGCACACGAGAAGTTGCAGACGCAGACTGACGTAAATTCTATTTTTTTTATTTCCTCGGCGAGAATTTCGTTTCCTGATAACTGCTAAGAGACATTAGAAAGCCAATGATTAATTTAGATGTTGTCGTAGTAAGATGTGTCGTTATTTTACGTTATTTGTGCCGGGTTGATCAGTTTTGTAGTAGGCCTACATGTGATAATAGCCAGTCTCGAATAGCAAGTAGGCCTATTGAAGGTTAGCCGGTTCTTAATTGGCTGGTTCGTGTTAGCAGCTCGTCTTGTAAGGGCACATCTGGACTTTTGCACATCATCGGGTCAAACACAATGATATTTGCTGTTTTAAAGGCGCGACTTAGCCTATATGTCGCCCTTACACTGCGATATAAAGTGAGAAATTTTTTACATTGATTTTTGCCGTTTTCTTAATCATTAGTGATGTAACTGCAATGAATCTAAGATATTGTCGATGAAAAACGACTTAGCAGTGATAAAGAAAGTGCAGTGTTAAGATTCATAGCTGCAAAAGAGCTTCAGTACCATAACTGACAAATTAGCTTTAGGTCTACGGTTAGGTAGGGTCTGGGTTAGAGTTATAGTTAGGTCAGACTAAGCTTCAGATAAGTTTGAATGTTGGGATTAGTTAGATGCAAAAACGAACAGGGTCGCAAAAGCGGCGGATGTGCGGAGAATGGAGATTCTCCAAAGGAAATTGTTCGGCACAATTATCCCGGGCAGCAGATGTCTGGCGGGGGCGATTGTCCTAAGGCTAATTTGTCAGTTATGGTACTGAAGCTCTGTTCGCAGTTATGAATCTTAACACTCTACTTTCTTTATCAGTTTAAAGTGCTGATTTATGACGTCTTGTTGGCAGGCGTTGTCTTTGTTGGTCATGTGACAAATATGGCGGTCACACTATTCGATCCACAATTATACGCATTCCGCATATACTTCACG
>Ga0049105_1001664_pt1 | contig 10235 bp, 9 predicted proteins | sample WorMetvaBAHAMAS1_FD_61260 | JGI IMG/M metagenome (GOLD analysis project Ga0049105, IMG submission 61260) | Worm MetaG Olavius vacuus BAHAMAS.1 | ecosystem: Host-associated > Annelida > Digestive system > Unclassified | place: Germany: Marburg | collected 2013-04-09 | reverse complement strand
AAATGAGTGCACCTCGCATATATTTGGATCATTTCCCATCTTTCTGCCAAAAATTATCGAAATTTGTGGAAATTTGACGAAGTTCTGACAAAAACAAATCTGCTTAGTTTTTTTGGGACATGGTGTACATTCCATTCTGGAGACAAATCTTTCCTCGCAACTGATTGCACTGGCACTGAAAAAATGACACAAGCAGCTGAAGCACAAAAAACTTGCCTAAGACAGCTGAGACAGGCATAAAACTACAAAACCTTGGTTTAAGTCACCTTTTACAACATCCGACCAGGTTACAGAGAATGGCAGGGGGCTCTGGAGTACAGGAAAAAATTTGTGTAGATCACCTTCCCAACATCATCTCATCTCATCATGTGGAAAATGAATCTCAGGCGACTGACTGCACTGCCTCCACCGAAGAGCCACAGCAGTTGTTTACAGACAGGTAGAAAACATTTAACATACCTGGTTCCATGTTGGTTCTTTGCTGTTTGGACAAACATCAGTTTTTGCTTTCATGAAGAAATGTCCAAATGAATCGACTTCTATTGCACAATACGTATCTGCACAAACCAGAAAAGCAAGTAAATATACGCAAATAATTAGAGACTATGTGTAACTTATCAGCAATGTATCATAACATCACCAGTAAACCAGGGTGATCAAAAAAAATAAATTATTCCCCATCATCGTAACCCACCAGATCAGTGATTACCCATTATTAACTGTCTTTACTTACTACATGGCTATCATCTCCACTGCATCTTTGTTAATTAAATGCAGAGCTGTCAAATCTCTGGTCACAATGTATGACATTAACGACTGACTTCTGTGATAAATCTGTAAATCTGGCTCTGCCTGATCTGATGATGTAATACTGAGCCATTATGCTCATCAAATTTAGAATATTTCTATGGCAATTTAACACAGTGCAGCAGCAGCAAATGTACTGTGGATGCTGCATAATGGTGTGGCAATGCTGTATACTGGTATGGCACCAGTAAGACAAGTAGTTAAAGAGTTATGCGAGATGAAGTAAAGTGACAAACTCGGCTTACAATGTTATTATGTCTCTTGACTCTTGAGAAGCTCATTAAGTGCTAAACGTAGCAAGATGCTATTTGCTGTCGATACAGAATCACTATCAGATTCAGAAGCAGACCGAGTTCCGCTGTTATACAAGTTCATACACATCACTGCTGCACAACCTGTCGTCTGCTTCAGGCCATTCAACTTGAAGATTTTGATGTTGAGGTTTCCAAACAACAGCTCCTCCTCCAAGCTGATATCTGACATGTGCACATACACACCACGTATACAGAACAGGTAATACCAGCTTACCACACCAAGCTTGCAACAACATAATTCTGCCGTGCGGGTAGCAGCAACTTACATTATATTCCGAGTCTTAAAGATATTTATTACTACTACTGGCATTACTACTTGGCTTCTGTTTAAAAGCCTACTTTCCAAAGTCAGCACACATTAGGCCAAGTCTTCCAAATAAAAATGATTCACAACTGCTAGCAGAGCATTATATCAACGTAAATTTTTGCCGATGTCACGTCATCGATACTTCATTATTCCACAACAAATTGCAACTATACTACTGCACGAATGTGGCATACTGTGAACACATCAACATATCCACAAACAACAGTGAATCATCTTTTTAACAGTTTTGTACATGCAGTGGAATAATTTTTGACACAAAAGGCCTGCTATTTTCCGATAAGAGAATGCATGATTAATCATACCATCAGCACTAATCAAAGCACCGAGTCCGCTGACTTTCGGCAACTGCAGCACAACACACATCAGCTCTGAAGTTACATATTTACAATGCAACGAAACTAAATTTCTCATCACGAAATTAATTTAAAAAATAACCAATAACCACATTCAGAAGATCAATCACATCCGGAATTCTGACATGAAATAAAACCAGAATTTACAAACAGTGGCCACAGAGTTAGCTTATAACTATTCAATGGCATGATGACAAATTTAGTACGTATTTGGATAATGCGATGGGTTAAGGTACATTCTAATACAGGAATGAAAATAGTATACTGGTATAGCATCATTATGACAACTTGTTAAAAGTTTAAGCTGACATGAATTGAAATGACAAACTCGGCTTACAATAATATTATGCCTCTGCCAATTATACATGGTAAAAGCATTACGTTTTTAGGTCATCCATCTGGCTGTCCATCCATCAAGCTGTTGTCCGTCCATTAATGCCTATTAGCTAGTTGCCTAATTTATGCATGGGCACTTCCGGCACACCACTACAATATGTAATTGTCGATCGTTTGAGTGCGTTCTTTTATTGAACCACATTTATTTGAAAACAATGTACCGTTTGATAATACCACTCCGATTCATCAAATCAATCTGCTCTGGAAATTAGTGTTAGGATTAGGGTTAGACTTAAGAGGTGCACTAATTTAGCATTTTTCAAGGAGAATAATGAATACGAGCACACCTTATCTTCCACGAATTTCACAAAAAGTAACATATTGCTAAAAGAAAGCACCCAAATGATCAACAACAAGATAAAATTACATATTCTAGGAGTGCTTATGAATGAATTAGGCAACTAGCTTATTTCTCATGATGTGAAACTGCTTCACTTAGTGGACAGATTCCTATGAGTGGGCACTGCTGAAAAGGTTCTCGAGGTCACAGGTCAAAGGTAAAGGTCACAATCACACCGAACGCCATAATATCAGAAGCAGGCATTCTGACTTTGCCGTAGAGGCTGACTTGTTTTTCTGGTTTTAAACCTGACGTCAAAGCATCATACCTTCTGGGAGTTTAACAGATGGTGCAGCTCAGCAGCAGTTAAAGTTGGAGAAGTTCGAGCTGAAAATGCACAGAAAACATGTAAACCAATAAGCATTCTGGTAAAGAATTTACAATAAAATGACTGCAAATAACAAGTATCAGAAAATAAATCTAGAAAACTGCATTGAGAAAAAGATAAAACAACTGTACATAAAATTTGTCAGTACATAATTAAATACCAATAATTGGGACAAAGCCTCATGCTGAGGATCCAATACTGTGACACTGATGCCGATATCACACACTGACAGTCAGATGACATTTTGCATACTAAGTTACTAACTATACAAACAGGTAAAAAGGTGAAGTGCAGCTACCTCTACTGAGCAAACCAGCGATGGTGAAGCGCCAGTTAGTACGTTCGTAGTCAGACGCCATCAACATTGTGTACAGACGATTGTTTCGACGATTATGAACACGAAACAAAAGCCGTGGCGACGCCTTGATCATCGCCGCTTGCTACACAAAATTAATGTTTTTATTTGTTCTGCAGTTTATGTTGCGATAAATTTACCGACATTTAATGAGCACATTAAATGTCCAAAGCATAAAATTCATACAATGGTGCAGCATAGGTTATCAGCAGCAGGTGATGTAGACCTTTCCAGTGTAGCAGAAATCATAGTTCATACCATTTAATAACAGTATTTCCTCTGTATTTCAAAGACAAATGCTTCTTCAGATGCCTTGCATATTTGTGCCCTATAATAAATAATATGTAAGGTGGCAAATGATAGGCAACTTCTTAAATTTGGTACTACACATCATGCTCGTCTGTACCATCATAACCATACTGATTTGCAAGGGTTCCTTGCTGCAATTAATACTGAGCAAATATTTAACATTACATTCATACATTACAGCAGTGTAACACAATGTCTGAGATAATATGCAACATGACGTTAGCAAATAAGGCACACATTTAAAAGCAGCATAATAACGTTATGCTTAACAGTGTAGTTTCCACCGTAATGCATGAACAGCGTAAAGCAATCAATAATAAAACACATCACATTCTGCAATGTAACACACCTGTTCCACTAGCTTCTTTCTTATTTTTTCCATGTTCTTTCCACGATTGTGAAACGACCACTGGCGCTGCAACATGTCAAATATACTATCGAATTACAAACACAAAATGGTACGTTACAGTCACCGACATAATTTAACACAACATGCATACACTTAAGACACTAGTCGCCAATAATATAATACCAGCAGTAATGACTGTTACATAACGAAGTGAAAAATCTCACATACACTGATGCAGACAACCGCAGCTCTGATAAATGTCATAATAATAATAAGCTGCCTTTATTCAAGTTGAGTCAAACCGCTCAAACAACAGGCTGTTACACAGGACAGCAATGATAGAAGTCAGACACGGCCTTGTGTAACAAGCGGATCATACTACACAAGTTTACCTGCAACCCACACATGGACCATACTTTTGTCTGTACTTCCCAGTCGCAAAGCAACCGCACTTTGACTGCTACCAAATTATACTGCTTGGTGACAGAGGCACACAGGTGTAAGTAGCTTGCCCAAGGCCACTGCACAATGGTGCCGAGGCAGGATTCAAACCTGCGACCTATAAATCGCAAGTCAGATGCCCTACCGATAGCGCCACCACGCCGCACTGCATAATGCAAGCTGACGACAAGACAAAACTGAGACTCAAGTAGACGTGCTAATCAAACTGAACCCAAACCACACACACCGAACTCGAAACCTGTTTTTGAGTCAAGATGAACCAAACTGCATGAAAAAAAACTATTTGACTAACCAAGCCCAATGCAACCTGACCTGACAGGCTGTACAAACCAAACTGAACTATCCAGTACCAGTAACTGAACTCCTATCAATGTATTAACAACTACAGGCAACTAAGTTAACACTAACTTAACCATAGTACTAACCCTAAATCTACAGGATTGGTATTCCCTAGCTATTTGTATAATGCAATCTAGAGCAAATGCATCTGCAGCTGCACCAAATAGAAACCCCAACAGTGACCAAACCGAAACCGGACAATACCCAAACCGAAGCGTAAGACTGATCGAACCAAACATGTACTCGAAGCTTCAGTGTTGGGTCTGATACTAACACTAGACTGAAGTACATACATGGGCATCACTGTCGACAGCGCGGGAATGCTTCATTTCTGACTTGAGTTCTCCCTGCAGCTCTGACACTTTGCGCTGCAGCTGCTCAATCTCAGCTTGCTGGCAATCGGCTAGCTGCTTCTCTTCTACAATGCACCAGCTCCTCACATAATCATCTCCAAAGTACACTAAACTACATGGCATCCAACTTCATTCATCTGAAAAAAGTGCAAAAATATTACACATTTCTGGTGCCAGTGCCACAAGCAGATCATGCACAGTAACATAATGCAAAAGTGGTGACAGATATCAGAAGCACCACAGTTAACCATTTAGCAACATTTCTGGACAAAGTAGGCCTACGATTAATGTTAAGAATAAAAAATATATCCAACTCATGTGACCAATGTACACAATTCTACAATCAGCTAATATCCAGACACAGTGTGTGAATGATAATAAAACGGTTGCAGAAAAAAATATTAAGCAGTTTCCTGGCAACAGAAAGCAGCAAAATTAATCAAACAATATTAAAAATTAATTGTTACAGTGCACTGAAAATTCCTCGCATCACTGCCGACATCACCACTAAACTGAAACAAGCACTGTCTGTAGGTAAGTAATGTACATGTATATGTTTGTTATTCATTATGCAGAAAACGTCTGAACTGACAATCACCAAATTTTGCACGTGAACTCTAGCGATATCCAGCAGCATGATGTGAAAAATAAACAAGACATTCGATATTAATCCAGTTGATCTTGTTCAGTACTGGCAAGCTGAGCTGCAAACTGTAACCATAGTATAGCAAAACGGCAAGTGCCTGGTTGTGTGATATTTGGATTACTGCTCAGGAAGGCAAGTGAACATTAAGCTAGTTATTCCACTAATACTAAAGACTACTGTTAATGAAATAAAAGACAATTTTCCACCTTCAACAGCAATTTTATCATCAAGCGAGAGATCAATCAACGGTATCGTCCACTTTGGCTCGTAGGTAATTCGCTGTCTATCACACATAATCACAAACACAACACAAGCAGTGTCATTCTGCTAGCGATGCATCGGATTCAAATTTTTGAAATACGATCAACACCGAATGTGGCCAGTGTATCTGGCCGGAACCAGAATCGGATACTGTGATAGCTGCTCCATTGCTCTGTATGCTGGCGATGTGCATCAAGTTGTGTAAATTGCGTATAAACTGCAGTGAGTTAATGTCAGTCATTTGATTTATGTTGTTGTTGTTGTTGCACATTGTAATGCATAACATATGCTTGTCTGAATGTCAGTTAATGCTTACATGCAATTTGTAGCTAACCAGATTTTATGACATTCACGACCTAAGACTGTTATACTGACAGTAAAATATCCGGTTATGATATCTGGCACCATTCAACGTTTCAGCCATATTGGTAACCAGAGATGTTAGTATCACAGTAATGATACAGCTACCAATAGTATCGGCGATACTTTTCGAGTACTGGTGCAAGTATTGGCGACACTTTTCATATGCAGTATAGATATGAATATCGGCGTTACTTTTTCACTTATTTTGGCAATATTCAATACCAATACGTTTTATCGTCAGGTGCATTAGTTAATTCTGTCGACAACAACACTGAAAGAGTAAAAACTAGGACCGTAGTATTGTCTAAACTAAATATTGCTACAGTGCTTACTTATCAACATCATGTCATTGTAAACTATAGTGATTTTGCCATTCCTCGACAACAATCTTTTTGTTAACTTTATTAACAGATGACCATGGAAAAAATGAACGTCACTGAATGTAATAAACAATAAATATTGTCATAAAAGTATTCGCATTGGTATGTAGTCTGTACCATCGGGGGGTGATCATAGAAGCAGAACCGGAACCGAATATCCCATACATTCCCACATTCAGCAAACAATCAGAACATACACTCCGAGTGATCAACTTCCATTAACCCATAACATTTACTCCAGTCAGCTTAACAGTCTCTGTTCGGTAATTTATTATACAGGTTAATGTATCTTTATCATCAACAAAAAATGACTGCCTGTCAAATCCGCGCAACAAATTAATGCAGATCCTCTTGCTAACTACACAAATCATCACTACAGCATCTACTAAACACATCAACAGTTTGGCAGGACTCACTTGGCTGAGATCTTCTGTCGAGCACAAACGAGGACGTCATTGAACAGAAACATGTGACGCAGCTTTCTCGTATTTCCAACCTTCTCCACTATCAGACCTTGTTTTGCTAAGTAGCGCTGGCTATCCGTCTGCCAATGCAACAAATGTATATTTTACAAGCAACCAGCAGACATCAATAGCATTTTGTAAGGAGGTTCATTTTTTGGCTTAGGCCTATGTTTATTATCTTACTATAAGTTTATTTCTATTTTTGGCCCAACCAATAACTAAATTCTTTACTAAATTATTTTAATTTATGCGGGAATTTAACCAACCACATTACAATAATCTATTTTTAGTTAGGCAGGTGCCACCCCGCTCCATCATCTAGCTAGAATTATGATAATGAGATGATGCTAAAAAGAGAATTCTTGTTGGACGAGAAGTTTTGTTTGATAGAGGATAATTTTAATTTATATCTGCGAATGTTGTGAGTTTGGAGTTGCATCAAGACACGGAGAAGTTAAGTAGTGTTAAAGGAACAGTATTCTGAGTTTTTCGACACATAAAATTTGGTTTCGTCGGTTCATTCTAGACATTTTGGCTGATATTAAAATTGTCCTTATACCGGGCCATGAGACACCGCCCCGCGGTTACAGACCCGTTTTGGTCCGTCACAGAAGATCCTGTGGAGAGAGTGCATGGCATCTTGTACATTTCCAGGGGCAGGGAGCCCACGTCCGGCCTTTGGGGATGAAACAGGGCAGACCGGTGAGAACAGATGGGACCGCATCATTCTGACTTCCTCTAGACAAACAGGTCTTGAGAGGTCTTACAACTTTCCACATACACGCGCTGTACTCAGTCTAACTGCATCAGTAAAAGTGTCACTGTAAGAATCAATCACATATACTGGGTGGTTGAAAAAAGGTGTGCCCACTGCATATTTTTGCTTGTATCTTTTAAATGCATTGATCAAATCTAATAATTTTAGCAAACTTAAACAGCAGTTTATGTTGAATACTACACTGAACAACATTTATTCATATTCACTAGAGGGTGCGACTAAACTTGAAAAAATGGCCGTTTCCTTGCAACTTTATTTATCCAATCAATCTGATCTACTCACTTGGTTTTTATTAAAGTTTGCTGACAATAAATGAGTCGTTTGGTTTTTAGTTATTTTATTCACAAACACATTTGTATTTTAATGTTACTGAAATACTGTTTGTAATAATATAGTTAGCTGTTATAATAAAATCTCTAAAGAAGACAAGATTGTTATAAAAACATTACAACTTGAAAAGTCGTCGAGCTCACGACGTTTGACAAAAGAATTCCCACAGAAGGGGTGGTACAGAACCAGCCCTGACTGACTTATCCAAAATACTGACGATCATGGTACAACTGACAGGCGTCCTGGTAGCGATCATCCCAAATCCGCCAGAACGACTGACAACAGGACTTAATCTGCATTATTATTGGAGCAGGAGTTATACGTCCTATGCTATGTGGGCCCCCTGTTGTAGTAGTACACCTTATTTACGTAAAGTCTGTTGCAGAGTATTTGCTATAAAATGCTGCTTATGCTTGCCAAAAATTATTTGCAGTAGGCAAATGTGGATCGCGCTTACCAACAGTCCAGCACCTTAACCATTGTGCCACCACATAAGACTGGACGAAAACTGCTTGTACGTAACTGTCAAAATTTCCTATACTCAGCTACGTGTAAAGTAGTAAGTGTTCCTACAGTCTGTTTAATGACTATTTTTGCACACAGACAGTCATGCTATAGCAAATGAGTAAGTCACAACATCTGACAGTGCCAGAACTGCACGAATGCCATAAAAGCACCAGATGGTGTTCATTGTTGTCTAAAAAATAAGCTTTCACCACTGCCCGAATGTGTATAGCAAGAAGCTACTGTCACGCACAGCAGAAGGCAGACTGTTTCACACCGTGAAACCAATTAACTTCACAAAGTGTGAAGTAATTAATCAACACTCGCGCAACTAAGTCTTGATGTTTGCAGTAACTTCTGTACACAGTATCAGACGATAAACACACCTGTTCCTTATATGAAGTGCCGTCAAAGTTCTCGATGAAGTACTGGGCGGAACTTAATGTGTTCTGCAGTATGTCATAGTCGGCATGACTTGTCGGCGTGCAGTTGATTAAGTCCTGCAGTATAGTATAGTATATACACAATACATACTGGCATAGCTGCATCACTATTACACTGCTCCATAATACCAAGTGCACCATTTCACATGCAACATAACAATGGTAATTAATAAAATTCAAGACATTAAACAGAAAGTTGAGACAGCAACATGCACACGTCACTATTCACATGCACTACACAACAGAAGTCATCATAAGACAACTAGAATTGTTATCATTATGAAACGAGACTTAATCAATCTATCTGAGTCTGTCTGCCTCTTGTTGAGTTCACAGGGTTGCCATTACTTATTCCTCAGCAAAGACAATTTTGCTGCTAAATGGCTCAGAAAAAATTACAAAAAAAAATCTCCGGAAAAAGCCCCAAATCTTCAAAACTGTCAAGAGCTGCATAGTTTTATATGGCACTTCGACAAAACTTACCCCGACCAAAAACCGACTCAACCCCAAAAAACTGTCCAGCAGTGCCTACTAAAATGCACTCTGGCCCATCATAATACACTTCATTCATTTTGGGAGTGCTTTGGTTACCAGTTTCAAACCAGTGGCATGTAATGTTTCACTGCATGGAGAAATTTTAAAGCCTTTTTTGTTAAAAGACACAGCTGAATACGTATGGTTCACTCTCTGCTCTAAGCCACAGATAGGCTGAAAACCTTGTCTCTCTTGTGCCAATGCTGTAAAGCATAATTTAAATAGATAGACCTGGAAGCAGTATGGCAAGCCGTTTACACAACTAATCATCTTTTACAGTTATCTGCAAATAGTTTACATATATCTCTAAATATTTAGAGATATTTACAAATCTATTAGATACATCTCTATATAATTGCATCTCCTAATAACTGCATTATATTATTGCAACTGGATTACAGATATATGAAAAAAAATACTGATATTCATAATTATTTGCAGGTATCTTTAATAATGACATGACCTCACTTACAGATATCTGTAACTAAATTACAGATAT
>Ga0049105_1001663_pt1 | contig 10235 bp, 11 predicted proteins | sample WorMetvaBAHAMAS1_FD_61260 | JGI IMG/M metagenome (GOLD analysis project Ga0049105, IMG submission 61260) | Worm MetaG Olavius vacuus BAHAMAS.1 | ecosystem: Host-associated > Annelida > Digestive system > Unclassified | place: Germany: Marburg | collected 2013-04-09 | reverse complement strand
GTTTTGACCTTTTCATGGAGTTATGATGTTGCCAACTTGCCATGTGAAATATGACACTATGACAGTACGTAAAGTAAATAGAGAAATGTTGAACAACGTCCACAGGAAGCAGAAACTGTGTTTGCTCCGAAGTGGAAATGTCATATGATCATATGATTTGTGAGTGTGGTATATCCACTGAACAACAAACTTATTTCATTTTGCTGCAGATGTGAGATGCCTTTATGTCACACTACAGACTAAGACTGTTATTACCCATGCATCATGCTGTTATTGTGCATATGTGGTCAGTGCAGCAAAAACTGATACAATACATTACACGTCGCATGATGTAATTTTGACTATTGTACTGTTGTACTGATGTATTTTGTTAATATATTTCAGTGATCGTGTGTTCGTATTGAATGCCGAGGACGTCAGCACTGCTGTAAGAATTGCAGTTTGTTAACCGTGTGTATATTTTCTGTAGTAAAACTGAATTATTCTTTTGTTTGCAACATTCTCAATAATACTGCTTCGCTTGCATCCACTTTTTGAAACAGATTGTCACCAGTGGTGACCTCTTCACATTGCTGATGTAAATTTTGCGGTCACTGATGTCTACAGAGACAGTACCATCCTAAGATTCCTAATGTCACTGATTGCCGTAGTTTATTTTTATCACAAGAAGTAACGTTAGTAGAATACAACAACTGTACAGTTTCAATTGCGACATGGACTCATCCAACATAGACCAGTATTTTGAGTTTGTTGTGTGTGTGTGTGTGTGTGTGTGTGTAGTATACTGTGTCAAGGAATCTGACAGCTGACGACAGATCCTCTGCATCATTTGCCGAAAATGCAAGGAGATGTTTGCAATATACTTCATTACGAAAAGAGGTTAGAATCAGTTCAGGCATACTTGCCATGTTTACTGTATTTTTCTGCATAAAATACTGCAATGTAAGTATCATACTTGTATGTCAAATAATATAAGAAGTATACATGTGTTTGGCTATGTCGTTGATGCACAATGGACTAAAATGCTCCTGTTTGTAGCAGCAATGTGGCCAGCATTTCTGATTGGCCAGGATTTCTGATCGGCAGTCGTAGTTAGTTGGTCTTTAAATTATGACATTGTGAATATGGAACTGTCTGCGTATTCCATAGAGTTAGCTTCAAGTTTGCATAAAAAGCTTTCTGTCCTGTGATTGGGGAGCCTACTAGGACCTCCAGGACCGCCCATGGTTGAACATGTGGCCCGCATCGATGTTAATCTCAGTTTTTTTCTCCTCACGTGCATGAGTGACTGTTTCAGCAGTCCACCAGTCATTAGAAGAAGAAGAAGAAGAAGAAGAAGAAGAAGAAATTGTCTTATCCTCTTTGCAGCCTTTGAGCCAGCAAGGATTAATGTTAAACCTAATTAAGCTAGTACATCCCACATCAGCTGCTTGGCTGGCTCAGTTAGCAGTCTAACCATCTAACTGGTTAGGCATAACAGACTACGTTAGTATGCCATTGCCTTTAGTCGAGGGCCTACTGTTCATCAGCCCGCACAACTGCAATAAATCTAAAATAAAGTAAAAAACAGTTTTATTATAGAGCATCCGCACATCCTGCAATAAAACTGCAATAAAATAAACTCTACTTTTATTTTATTGCAGCCGTCCACACAACTGCAATAAAACTAAAATAAAAGAGTTGTACAAGTCTTGCAGGACTTTTGCAGCATATCAGGCACTGTTAGATATCAATCATTCATGAGCAAAAAAGTTGCAGCCAATTACAGCTTCACATTGTAGCGTATGCCCGCCCAGCCACTGTGATGTCATCAACTATGACGACAGACGTAAACAAAATACTGGAACATTGTAAAAGTGCATAAAGTTTATACATACGCCTATTAATTTACGTGGAGAAGTAAAATGTTCGTAGGCATATATACATATATGACGTATATACGCGTATATAATGCTCCAACATGCATATGCACATATACTGTAGACCTACGTTTTAGGCCTAGTCATTCCATCGATCGGAACTTCTGGTTGCCGAACAGAATAGGCCAGGCCTCTCATTGATTTAACTTTTTAGTAGGCCTACCATACGCCACTGTCACGAAAGTTACTTCAATATCATACAAATTTGTTGCAAAGTCATTAGAAGTCATTGATGCATCTTAGATAGGCTGGCTCATTAGCATAAGCCACTCCCGCCGACTTGTTTTATTGCAGTTTTATTGCAGTTGTGAGGATGCCTACTATAAAAGAGCCTACAATAAAACAAAAGTTTGTATTATTTTACTTTTATTTCAGTTTTATTGCAGTTGTGCAGAGCACTTTATGCAGCAGTCACCGTTTCTTCCCCAGCACTGGTCGTGACCATCATTAGTACTTATTTGGCCTGCCCACCGAGTGATGGCCAGGCTGAGTTGGCATGGGTTACTTGGTATGCAGGCTGCATACGATTGTAAAGCCCTGCATTTTATGGCGTAGACGCCGTGATGCAGGGAATGAACACCATGAATGAACATGTCATATACCAGTGTAGTGCAAATGGTCACCCATCCCAGTACTAACCGGGCCCGAAATAGGATATCTGCATTGAGTGAGACCAACGCGCTACCACTGCACCATATCACCACCAAAGACATCACAAACTGTTACTGAATTGTTGTTGATTTGTCACAGCCCATGCGCTGTCGCAATCACATCCGAACAATACATCGAGTCGCCAACAGCAACGAGCTATATGTCTGTTCCACTGGTGCATATGCTCCGGAAGAATTCTATCTGAATGTAAGGCAGGAATGTTGTCAGTGTTTTGCTGTAGATAGTTAAAATTGCTTACTTTGTTGTAACTTCAATTAGTGTGACTTTTGCTGTGTCTGATTCACATTTTTGGTTGAACAAGACAACGTTATTCAGTGGTTATTAACAGGTAGTTAGACTGTCGAGCAGTACGTGATAGTAGAGGGCTACAGACATGTAATTTAATGCAGTAGCTATGATGGTCAGAATATACTGAATTGCCAGGTAAGATAAGAATACTGCGATGTCTGTTGCACCTCTTGCAAGTCAAATACGAGAACATGTTGGTAGACGCTATCTTTTTTCTTCCATCTATTTTCTCTGTTCTCTTGTCATTTAAAGCTGACCTTGAGTGACATAGCCAGTGACAAAGATGGTGGTTGGTTCTGCGAGATTGTACAAAGTATGTTGAGCATTGAAACACATAACGGGAGGATTTAAACCATTTTACTGTTTGTTCCTCTAGCAATAAATGGCTGAGATTACATTGTGGCTCATTGTGGCTCCATCCTTATGAGTGGACAGCACAAAAGTTCAGTAGAACACATAGTATAGAATATTCATTTATTAAAAGCTGACATTATGATTCAGCTTTACAGCACAAATAACAAATAGAGGAAACAAATAGGCCTGTAGCACAAAATTTAATATTCAGTATATGTCTGTATACAGCACGATGTGTTTGTATCAGCAGCTCCTATTACAAGGGAGGCAGTTCTAACTGGAGCTACTAACAGTTTCATAGAATACGGTGGTCTTGTCCCTGTTCCATTACTTACTTGAGTGTAAATTACTTCAGTACAAATGAGTAACTTGAAGTGCTTACTTACTTGCAGCCAAGGCCGTAACCAGAAGTTTATTTCAAGAATGATCTTCTCATACTCCTTCTGTCCTTTCCTCTGTTTCCATTCCTCTTCCTTCTCTCTTTTCTCTGCCTCAAAGTGGCCCCTAATATCCAGGTAAGGGATTCAGTGGAGTGCTATTAGCTCCCCTCAGTGGGGAAGAAAATAACATTTTTGCAGCCACAAGACACATCCTTCGGGCTCTAAATTCATGAAAATGCGTTTGCAGCCGAGTCCCATTCGCAAACACATTTATGGTGTATTTAGAGCCCAGGGAACATGTCTGATGGTGCAAATGTTGCCCTATTACTGTTAAACAGAATCTAACAACTGAAGCAAATGTGGATGTTTCTGAATGTACTGTGTGTTACAGTGTAGTCGCTTATTAAATTCCACGTGATTAGTTTTTTACATTTTGTTTCGGAGTGTTTTAACACCCAAAACACCGCGCTAGTTATGACTTTTCTTCCAACTGACATTTGATAATATTGTGCCCTGTATTTACACTACATTGCAGGGGGAGACACTCGAAGTGGTTGCACCTCCGACTGGCAGCGCGAGTGGTCGTGCTAAGTGTCCGTATGACCCCAAGTCCATCTATGTGTTTACATATGTCAGTAAGTGCACATCGTTTACATACTGAAGTTTAGCTGAGATTAATTCAGTCACATTTAGGAATAGTATATGAGCTCAAGCTGTTCAGGACAGGAGACCTGCTGTGGGGGAAGACTTGATGGAGGTGACCTGGTAGCCTGAGACAGAAAATGATGTTGTGGTGAGAAGGTAAGGTAAGATAAACGTGGATTTGTATAGTGCCTTGTTGTGATCACACCTCTAAGGCACTTGGGTGTGGCATGCATGCTCAAGGGATCTCACAGTTTTACCTGCACACCCCGGCTACATCCGCTAATGGAATGAACCATACCTGCCTTTGCCTTCCCAGCTGAAGCTGGTACTCATTTACTGACCTCAGAGGGATGGAAGGTTGAGTTGGCCTTGGGTGGCTGGTTGGTTATATACCGAAATAAGTATCTGGCACCGGGAATTGAACCCGAAGGCAGTCGCCCATCTCAGTACTAACCAGGCTCGACGTAGATTAACTTGTTGATCGAAGCCACCGCGCTAACCATTATGCCAGACCGCCAGCCAAGAAGAGAAGACAAGTGTCAAGTTTGTCTGGCGATGAAGAAGGAAGCAGCATTGAAACATTCCACAGTATAACACGGTGTTAGCAACGAGGAAGTAACGTGTTCACTGGAGTTTGTTAGCAGTGATTTATAGTTGTCACCACTTTAACGATAATATAATTAATATTTGGTCAGTATTTGACCAACAAAGATTTTGTTACAGTTCATCCACATATATGTTGCTGTATAACACGTAGTGAAGTTGAGACACCAGCTCTTGACGGATGAATTGTAATATTAGGTAACAGCAGATGCTTGTGACTGTGCATATGCATTTGCAAAGCCGTTGCAAAATGCAGTGAATGGTAAATAGTCACTATACACTCTATTAGACACACAGACTGTCAGCTATCCTCTGATTAACTGGAATGTTGTTCTCTGGTCACCAGAGACTAGGTTGGTCTGCCAGAGTTTTCCTAGGAAACCCTCAGCCTTTCTCAATACCCAGCCAGTGGAGTAGCATTTTTTGACTATATTACAATTCATTGTCTTTGCCAGTATCATTGCCATTTCTGTCATTCATTTCAGATTCGATTACCTGAACTCAAAGTCCAAAAACTCTCGTTTATGCTGTCGCCAGAACTCCCAAGCCCTCTCACGTTACTCAGACTTCTACAGTGGCTCACAATTAATGAACGCACAGAATGTGACTTTTGTCTCTCATATAAAAATTCCTCATAGCCACCCCACCACCCCACCTCACATGTCTCAATAACTTGATTTCTGTTCAAACCTCTCACAACACTCGCTGTTCATCATCTGTCACGGTTGCTTGACCACCAGCCTGCTGCTCTGTGAAAGTCACAAATTGTTCTTCCTGATATGCATCGCTGCTTCTCTTTAATTAACTTCCTGGTTCTCTCTGCCAGCCTCTTGAGATTTACTGTAGTCTTTGTCACTTTTGTCGTTGCTTTCTCTTTCCAAACATGCTAGTTTATTGTCTTCATTAATCATATCACTGTCATTTTCTTTTCACTCATTCACTGTTTTATTCCAAGCTGAAAACTCACCTGTTCCACAAATTCTTCCCTACCTCACTCACCTGCTGGACTGATTTCACGAACTCCATAACCGTATCATAGACTTGCTTATTTTTATTTACATTTTAGTTTTTATCACATATAAGCTTTTAATTTTGATGTTGTGTGTTGGACTAACTTGACTTCTGCCAGCTTTTGAATGCACAAATCTCATCTTGTCATTCAAATTAAGCAAAACCATTATAAATATAACATTAACCTACTGATGAGTAATATGCTAAAGAAGATGAAAACGCGCCACGCGCAGTATTTCATTATGACATCGTGGTTTGTAGCTGAAGGCAATCCACACAACGTGCCGTCGCTGTACACTGCCGTCGCTACAGACATGAACTCTGCACACGTCCATATCATACGTCCGGCGCTCAGATACAACCGGACTTCACTCAATGAACTCGGCATTATCTTGAGAACTGAAGGAGAGGCTATGTGGATCAACAGTTAGTTACTCGTCACTGTGTTGTAACAGTTCTCAAGACTTGGGTCTTGGTCTTGGTGTTAATAATTGCTAATGTTCATTTGGCAGAAACAGCTGGATGCAGCAAACGCTGCTGGTGGGGCGGATCCAGGGAGGATTGGGATGCATCCCCCAGCAGCTGTAAGTGTAGCAGGCCATCTGACTTGTTTTGCATATTTGGAACGTTCATGTGTACAATCGCCGGCAATTTCTGCATCTGCTATTGCTTGCTGGTATTGAGACTCTGCACATTTGGTTAAAAATAAATACAGCAAGTAATATTCCATGGTCAGCATTGTGGGTGTCTGAACTATAAAGTACAAAGGTAGACATGTCTGATTCCAGGCTTGGAGTTCCTGACCTTTGAGTCTTGCTCTTGAGATTTCTCAAGACTCAGTTTATGTAAATGTAAATGTGAATCATGGATTTATATAAAGCATTGTGACAAAACACCTCTATAATATGGTCAGAAAATATCTCTGATGTGCCAGTCTTGGTTTTCTGTCTGGAGAAATCAAGCATTGAATACACATTTGCTTATTACATGCATATTACAGCAGCAGTAGCCATTCTTCCAGGGGGACCTTGGTGACAGTACTGGTACTAGATTTGTATGAGAAATCAGTCGTTCACTGCCAACTGCACTGCCATAGTGCCTCTGTAAGGATTGCTACGCAAACACAAAAGTACTTTCTTACTAACTTACCACCATTGCTTAATTAATCTTCTCAGTTCACTAGAAACATCATGTCTTTATTACTTAAATACAGATTTGGAAAATTATCATCAGCCACCTCCTTTCACACTAACTTCTGCCAGACTTTCGTCTTAACACCGTCCACTTCATACTCCATGCATCTTTGCACCCTTTGTATTTAATTTATCTTCTTCAGTCTACAGCTGTCATTTTACACTGTATATATGTAGTAGTTAGTTTCAACATCATGTGTGTGAATACCTTTGATCATGTTGTAGCTGCTGAACCCGTTTACGTCGTTGCTACATTTGATATTGGTCCATACGTCTTCTTTTTCTTCCGTGAACTTGCTCTCGAGTCCAGCAGCTACTGTGACAAAACATACTTTTCAAGAGTTAGCCGAGTCTGCAAGGTATTTTTCTGGCATTGTGCAGTTTTTAATTTTAGTTTTTGTCATTTTACTTTCAGATATTTAGATTAGAAATTATATGCATGACATAAGTCTGTGTAGTAAGATCACCTTAGCTCATCGCAGTCAGTCAGTCAGTTGATCAAACCTACTTAGTGTAGACCTACTTCTATTATAGTAACTCCTGTCATAGTAACACACCTCATAAATCTGGGCTAGCCTGGCAATACAACAATCATCAAAATATGGTGAAAAGTCCGGGAGCAAAAATATATGGTACCGAGTGCACTTTAAGATAGCATTTGAAAGTCATGGTACTGGTGTAGTCGGTTTATCTCAGGAACATGTCAGCTGGCATACTACCATCTTAGTTGGTTAAAGTGCTGGCTGTTAAGTGAGTTGGCAGTTTTGCAGTGTGGGTTGAATGTTAGCTCTTCTCTTTTGATACTTCTGTATTATCATTGTAACTCTTGCCATGGTGACACACCACATAAATTGTATTAGTACTACTACTGGGGTATTATCATCGTCATCGTCATCATCGTCGCAATTATTGCCGTCATTAACTTCTGCCAGATCAAAGCACCAGATCTCCATTGCAGTTTTCTTCTTCTCATAATTTTCATCTGATGGTTTCAGTGGGTCTAATTCTAACAGTTAAAACTTTTGTTAATCCGGCCTCCTGTCAAACATCGGTAAGCTGAGCTGTTGTCGGCACGTTATTTTCTGCACAAATTTTTTGATAACAGCAGTTAAATATAGGCGTTATTATCGTGTAGTGTTTGTGAATACAGCAAGACCGAGGTGGTCGGGGACTGGGTTTGGAGCATCGGTTCACGACATTCCTGAAAGCGCGCCTGATGTGTTCCGTTACTGCTGACAGCAGTAAACCAGGCAGTGTTCCATATTTCTTCAACGAAGTCTGTGAGTTGCTGTTGCTGTATTTGTTTTTCACGCTATTTTCCTATTGCCGGAGTTGCACTGTGAAAGACCACGATAAAGAAAGGAGCAAAAATTGCAAAGCAGTGACACAAACTGAACGCATAGAGAATATACTTTGCGTATATGCTACTTTAAAACTCCTGATGTTTCATAGTCTCTGTGTTAGATAATAATATTGATATCTAACTAACTACAATGTGGTTAGATGTAGGTATATATTGTGCTACATGTGATGAGCAATCCATATTATTTGATGGCATGGTGAAAATAAGGTTGAACGTCATGCAAATGGGATGTCTGGGTCTCAAGAATCCTGAAATGAAGTCTCGCCGTGATTGCTGAGATGTTTATTCAGTGTTAGTTACAATGAAAATTAAACTGCGAGAAAAGAAGTGAGCTATAGAAATTATACAGTTTGGAATGTAGCGTAAGCAGAAACACAAGCAGTAGCAGGAACCTCGATATTAACTAATTCAAGTAAAAAATATCGTAAGCTTTTGAGTTCTGAATATAGTGAAAGATATTAAAAATTAGTGGAAAACATAGCCAATGAAAAGGTACTGATGCACGTTAGTGAAACCAGGACAGTAATAGTAGTAGTAGATTTTTAATGAAAAACTCTTGAGTGAATTGAAAACAGTCCAGCATAGATTGCTTGGACGTGCTTTCAGACGTAAAGGTTTTTCTGTGATGTTACAGAAGGAAAAATGATGGGCAAAGCTATATTGGTCCTATGTTGCAGGCTATTTCAATGCTTACTGAAGGGTTAAGTATCAGCAATAAAAGCTTAATGCTATATGTCACTGACTCATTTTATCAGTAGCCCTGAATTATAAACATTATAACACAACGTAGTGATATATGTTGTCACATTTTCATGATGTTTTGCTGCTGTAGATGATGTGCAGTACAATGCGACGTCAGGCACATTCTTTGCGCTATTCCAAGCCAACAGGTCAGATACTGACCCACAGATTTCAAACTGGGGGATTGGGGTGGGATTTAGGAAGGGGCAACAGAAACCCTCTCGAGAATGGAGGTTTGGGGCATTACCCTGGATTGTTATCGTTAGTAAGTTATTGTTAGTTTCTTAATTATGTAATCAGTGTTTAGTTTAGTATTTTACTAAAGAGTTAATTACCAGCAATAAGCTCAGCTTACAGTTTTTCGGCTTATTCTTTTCCTGAAATTTCAGCTTTAAATTGGCAGTAAATTTTCTCTGTTTTGCATTAGTGTTAATATACTTTCTTTACTGACATGACTAGTTGCTTGCTAACAATGATGCCTCTTTTGATAGTTATTGTAAATGAGCCGGTTGACTTTCAACATACAGCTCCTCATGGCCACTGTACTATAGAGTTATGCTAACATTTTGTTATTTGACATTTTATCTGAATTCGTTAACTTGTGTGTTTTTTTCTAAGTTTGCTTGTCTGTCATGTGCGTTTCAATGAACTTACTTACTTACAGTAATAATAAGCTTGATAGCATAGTAATTGTAGTGATAAAATGTTGTCAGTGATGGTCGGTGGGGCTCAGCAGTGTGTGCATTCAGTTTGTCCGACATCAACAATGTCTTTGACAATGGCGATTGGCTGGATAAACCCAATCTAACATCGGCGTGGCGACGATGTCCGCCAAGAGACGTTCCAAAACCGCGGCCTGGACAGGTCAGTTTGAGGAAACTCATCAGATTATCATGGAACTAATTCATTGTTGTTAATGATTAATTCGTTACTCCACTTAATTGTAAATAATAATAATAATAATAATAATAATAACCAGGACAATGTTTATGGTGCTGTCATCATGACATAGTCATTGCGAGAGTTCACCCGGTTCATTTGATGAATGCAGACTGAGCGCCGGGTG
>Ga0049105_1001662_pt1 | contig 10241 bp, 7 predicted proteins | sample WorMetvaBAHAMAS1_FD_61260 | JGI IMG/M metagenome (GOLD analysis project Ga0049105, IMG submission 61260) | Worm MetaG Olavius vacuus BAHAMAS.1 | ecosystem: Host-associated > Annelida > Digestive system > Unclassified | place: Germany: Marburg | collected 2013-04-09 | reverse complement strand
AGGTTTTGCGACCTGAAAAAGTCGTCAGCTTGTCGTAGACACCAACGAACCTGTCCGAAACCTGTTCGCTAGCACGTGCTAGCGAACAGGTTTCAGACCAGCTAGCATAATGGACTTTGGGCTTTACCACAAAATGTAACAACACTTGTTTGTCTGCATGATTGGATAAAAGCCTGAACTGAAATGACTGCTGATAAACTGCTTGTTTGTACTAACAGTGTTACTGTTAGTAAATTGATTTAATTGAATTTTGCAATTATCATGGTTTTCTTGATTGACTAAACAAATTGTTCGAAAAATTAATGGATTAATCAAAGTTAATTTTTGGTGATTAATCAAATAAAAAATTTTTAATCAGTACCAGCCCTACTATAAATACATATTACCCGAGGGCATATGCACAGTGTAACTGCAACAACACAGAAAGGCACACCATGTATCACAATGCTCATTTCTTTATCTGCAGCAAGACTAGTTCTTTGCATGCCACACATGTATGGATTGCAGATGTCAAATTTTCAGTGACCGATCGAAATAACGATGCTGAGTGCGATCTGTCAATGTGACCTAGCTAGCAGCAATGACCAATGCTGACCAGGCGCGGTGTAGACTGGAACATTAGTTGATGCCGAGAAGAATGCACTGGCAACACTGAGAGTTGTGACAGAAGTGACAATACTATCAATGCTGCTGGCGGCTTCAGTCAACTGTCTCCGAGCTGCATAGATACTGGCTGTATTGCGCTCCATGCTCTTAATGATGACTGTCTACATGCCAAATACATTTCAACATCTGATGAAAAATCTGACAAAACATCACAAAACTCACAAACCACACGCAGTGATGGTGCAGTACAGTGAGCACCACTATACTGCACTGTCACTGTGTGTGGTCTGCGAGTATGGTACTGCTTATACTAAGTGTGATATGCCACAAGAGTGGCAAACAGCAATATTGGGTGTCATGATTTCTGAACCAACTGACAAATCAGCTATGCCACTTCATATGCAAAAGTTCATAAAAATTACCTGTATTAGGGCTTTACAGCATACCATACAGAATACCTCAGAAAAAGAAACGTAAATCATTTTTGCACTTTATAGCTTTATAAAGCATCTTAGCAACTCCCAAGTTCTTAGAGAGACATGGTAGAAAATTAGTGCATCATTTTTTGCAAACAGTTGCAATAATGGTCCAAATTTATGAGCTTTGAATGTTTTCTTGCAAATTTAGCTAACAGTGCTACTTATCAAAATATTACAAGCTTATAAGTAAAGTTGTGTAGCAAAATGTTGACAGGCCCTCGCTGTAGTATGTGTGGCATCTTATCACAATAGTCTATTGCTCTATGTCCACTACATGCTCATATCCAACAAACACACTGTTAACTTTTGTACAATCGTACTTCTTTCATTCACAGTCTATAACACTGCAATAATTATGCACTTCAACCAGTGCTAGAAGTCGGATGCTATGCCATACTCGCACCTCTTCAGTCAGCTTGAAACCACACCACCATTTCTTTTCTGAGAAACACCATAATTATTGTGAAGTAACAGGGCCAATATGGGCAGTGTGATCTTCATCAGAAACCATTTGTCAGCTGGGCTCTGCCTAGATCTGCTGCAGGAGCTGACAGTGCTCCCCACACTCCCTAGCTGGATGAGGGGGACCCCAGGACAGGGAAGGGAGGAAAAGCGAAGGAAAGGAGAAGGGAGGACAGAATAAGGACAGGAAGGAAACAGGAAAAAGGGGAAGGAAATGGGTTCCATATACACCCTTCTTTTTCCCACTTCAACGGATGCAGTGGACTTGCTATCTATGATTTTGGTATCTAGGATTATCTATGCATATACATATGTGACAAACAAAAAATTACAAGAACCAGAAGTGTGCATGTGGAAAAAAGGTCATAAAGAAGACATACAATACACTGACATATGTAACAAATAGTGTCTCATCACATGCCTCACCTGTAACAGCAAACACTACATGAAGTCCTAACAAAGCAACATTTGCTGTGACTCATTTGCTCTCGTACTTACAGTGGCCAGTTTCTACCATCACTAACTACTAACACTGACAATGCAAAAGATCAACTAATAACAGACACAATTATAAAAGTGATAAAATTATTACAAAGAGAATTTCATTACATTTGTTGGCTGCTTTGGCTTTGGCTTAATTGAGATGAAAACACGAAACTGATCCATTAAGCGACTCAGTTCATCTACAATGCACATCAACAAGCAATTTACACATCATTACACTTACTATGCTCAGACCCAAATGGGGGAGTTACAGTGCTCCCCCAATCCCCTAGCTAAAGTAAAGGGAACCTACTTCTAAGGAAATAAAAGGAACCTACTTCCAAGGGAAGGAAAAGGGTGCAGGGAGGAGAGAGAGGAAAAGGCATGAGGAGGGGAGAAGAGCGGAGGAGAAGGAAAGGGTACCCCATGTGTATCTTTAAATTTTCCTTAGAATAACTTATGCCGAGTTCTCACCATAGATGTTTCGCACCCATCAGACTGATGTCACAGACTCTATGAATGTCATCTTGCTCGCTGTATTTTTCATTTTAATTTGTGTCAGTTCCAACATCATATGTTAGACTAGGCACGTTCAACCACTGCACATCACATTATATCACAGCAACACAACATGGTCTATTCCATAAAAACTCCTGTTTAACAGTATAACACTGCAACCAACAACACACATTAACAAGAAGCTTAGCTGTTGCACAGAGACTGTGCAACTGCTGCATGAGCAGTTTTGGTCAAATATAACTGGAAGACTATATTTTGCGGACGTTATAGGTTTATCTTCAACCACTGTGACATAATCGGCCTGCATAGCTAGGGAAGTGGGTGAAATAATGCAAAATAATGGCTATGATGCCATTCAAGGTCACCGATGTTGGTACCAATCGAAAGCCCGTATGTGACTTCCTATTAGTGCTTAATATCAACTGACATCCTATCTTGTACCGTTTTGAAGTTATCGCAGATTATGGTTCTAATTTTGGACACCTTGCATTTTTGAGCCCCCATTTGGGGAGCTAAGGGGTAACGTACACTTTTCATCTTACACTCACTGCAAAGCTTATAGTGGACTTCCTATTCACGTTAATTGAACTTTTTCGCTAGGTGTTACGGCTCAGGCGCTACGAGTAAATACTGATTGGAAATCGGCGTTTTTGAAAAGGGTTGGTCAGTTTCGGCCAAATTTTCACATATTATGGGACGTTCCCTGTGAACCATTTCTGCACAGATAGATAGGCCACTGAATGCCTTACAACTACGTTGCTAACAGTATTCACATAAAGAAACTTTGTAGCACACTTTCTTCAAGTGAAGTGCAATTTTAAGCAGAAAACAGTCCTTTTGTATTTTTGAGCCCACCTTCGGGGACTTAGGGGAAACATACAATATTCATCTTAGGCTCACTGGAAAGTGCATAGTGAACTTCCTATTAGTGTTAATTGAACTTTTTTTGCTAGGTGTTACGGTTGAGGTACTACGAGCGAATATCGATTAAAAATCGGCATTTTCGCTCCAATGGGGGGCAGCTTGACCTAAGATTTCTTTTAGAAGGAGTCGCCCCCACCAACCATTCTTCTTGTCAGAAAACTAGGATGAATGCTCTTTTATGTGGTATAAAAATGCAAGCAGAACTTTCTTTTGTTTTGTCACAATCCATGCATTTGACAGACAGATGGACAGACAGACAAACGGCTTTCTCCTGGCTATATCGTGCATTGCATTACATGCAGTTGAACGGTAAAAACCAGTAGAATAAAAAACTCGATAAAATCAACACGCTTACAAAATATATTTATATTATATTAAAGTATATGAGAACAGCAGCACTGTCGCACTTCTTAATGCATCATGGTCAGCTACATCACATTTTCATTTCAAAATTTAAAAAAAACTACAGTAATATGACAAAAAGTCGACAATGTCACATATCCACCTTGACTGACTCTTGTCTGCTCATCCAGGTCAAATATCAGCACTACTGGCACACAGCCCTGAAACATGGCAGCTCACGTACACATGCTGAATGATGAATCATACAAAGAAGTTGCAACAAGTCATTTAAACTAGTTCAATAGAATCACAGATTCATAACTTGAGAGGCAATGACACCTAACAGTTCAAAGTAATTTCAGTCACTGTGTTAAAGACTACTCATATTAAGTTGCAAATGTTCAAGGCAACGGACTAGAAAGTCATGTAACTCAATATCATAATAATACTGCTATCTGACCGCTCACCCGTTGCCTGTTACAGCTCAATAGCAGCTACGACAAAGATATTACCATCTGTGAGTTTGAAATGACAAAGTTTCACTGCTGTATATAAACAAAACTTTACCAGCAGGTGAACTAGAGGCACGAACACATCATACACATGGGCTATGGGCGTAGATCCATAGGTGGACAGGGGGACATGCCCCCCTAATTTTTGAAGTGGAGGGGATGCCCTGTGTTTTGTCCCCCCTAATTTTTCTGGGGTACATTTTTTGTACTAATGCACAAGTGCACAGCACTCATTACATTTACACACATCTCAATTTTATGCATGCAATAATTACAGTTTACAGTTCATTTGATGACGCCACTTATGCCTAACAGATGTGTTCAATTCCATGCAGTCATTATAATTTATGATAATGATGTGAATATGATGTCCCCCTTGTGCAGTTGTGTTGCTTTACAGTACTGATACAACAGAAATAGAGTAGTTGATAACTAAAATAGCACACATTAACACAAGCTTAAATGTGCACAGTTTGCACAGAGATACAAGGAAATGTTTATATGTTAAGCAGTGGAAGGCATGTAAGCTGAATTGTACGTTGCTAATTTGGTCGGGAAGTTAACTGGCATTGTGAAAATCTGCTTAACGCCATGCCACATGCCCACACCATCGGTATTCATTGGAGCAATTTTCGTTAAATTTAGTCAGTTAATTCTCAAAAAAAATTATTAAAATTGTTGCCACTAGATGTCAGATTTTAAGGCTAAAATGCACCAAATTATATTTTGGCTGGGGATCTGCCCCAGACCCTGCTGGGGAAGCTTACAGCGCTTCCCAGACCCCTAGCTGGATTTAACGGGTGTACTTGTAAGGGGAGGGAGGGAGTGAAGGGAGAGGAGGGATCCCCTCTACTTGTTTGCGGATCTACACCCACGTACACAGCAGTGTTGAAAGAACAGTAAAAACTACTAAAAACTACACAACACACTAGCAGTCAAGGTACATACAAGCAGGAGAACTCTGGCAGAACAGACACTGGACATGCTGCCTGAGATGTAGACTGTTCCACGCTGCTGTGTATCAGTCGTGTTAAGGTTTGGAAACTGGATTGTGGCACCAGTGCGCTGCATCATCTGCTGCAGAGTGACACTGCCTTGACCAATGATTAGAGAATGATGTTGTGGCGAAATGTCAACAGCAACAGTCACTACTGGTGGCTAGTCAACAACACACAATGCAGCTATACAGCATCTCAAAATCAGAATAATTTCACTCCCCTGATATTGACAACACCTATCCACCAATTTGGCTACAATTTATAGACATTCAGTTTTACTAAATCCTTTCACAAACGCATTACTATATACACACAGCTACTGCTCAGCTGCTCTCTGTACTCTGTAGACTTCATGTAAGTAAAACCTGCTGTATGTACAAACGTCAGTTATGTACATGTATGCGCATGTGTGTGCATGTTCCGTGGCTCAAATTACTGGGGGGAGGAATGCCAAGGATTGCTCCGGAATTGGCGTTGCTCCGTAACCCAGGCACTGCCGTGGCTAAAGATATCCCGGCTGGGAAGCATTAACTGTCGATTATCTGTCATTCAGAATGTTTGGTCCATGCAATATCAACTCAATGTAAGGTTATATGTAACTATAGATCAGTTAACTGATGAATTCAACTATCGTTGATGTAACAGGCCGTAAATGTGCATATTTTATTATTTTATTTATAATCAGAATTGCAAAATTATACATTTAATTTTTAAAGACTGCGTATGTCTTTGCTTTAACTGTCTATTTAGCAACACCAAGCATTATACCCCAATGCTTCCAGTGAGCTGTTCAAAGAGAACAGCTGTTGCTTCTTTGACAGCTTTAGAGTCGCCAACTGAGCCTCGCACAATGACAACACGTGCGGCTCTGTACATGTGAACAGCACGTTGATGAGCACGAATGCACACTGTCACTCCATATGTCTGCTGCACTTGCTGCACCACAGCCATCTGAGGCCCTTCACTCACGGTCGTTGCCAGTGGAAATGACGGAAGATCAAACATTAACACCAATGGCTCTAATTCCTGCAAACAGTTCACAATTGCCACATAGCATGTATGAAAAGAACAAGCTTTTGACGGCTGTGGTCTTACCAGTCAAGAACTGGCATCACAAATAAACAAAAATACACAACAACAGCAACAGAACATGATCCGTGTTACATAGCATGAAATATCCACATCAACTTTCAGTTTTATTCATATGACTCGACTGCTACACTTACACGTATTCTAAGTCGAGCATCTTCAACTCCAGATAAAAGACCTGATATCGACACCTAAAAGTTTCACACAACATCAAACGCCTGTAAATACTGCAATGTCACTTCTACCAAGCTGTGACTAACAACAATCATTCCTGCCTAGTTCAATAATTACACCAACAAAGTGCATTTTCAACAGTTTTGGACCAACATATGTTGATTGCACAGATTATACAGTTTTGAAACTCGTACTCCAAATGACATCAATACAGGCATCAGTAAAATATGCACTAACAGATATTCACGTATTGTTATTCTGACCTTAAATTTCAGCTTATTCAAGATTATTCAAGGTCAGGACAGGAAACAAAAATGAAGACAGTTTATAGCCTATATTCGTAGGGTGACTTGCCAACTTCCTAAGACTTATGAGTAAAAACATATCAAATGAAAGAAGCGCTACAGTTTCTCAGTAAATTACTAAGTTTGTTATCTGATTTAAATGTGAAACTTTATCAAAGTGAAGCTGACATAATAGATATACCTGGTTACTTTTCTCAGCTGCACTATTGCGATTGGAGTCTGGGAAGTGAATGTGACATGCCGTGTCGTGCATCACTCGTCTTATGTTGCTGCCGCCCTTGCCAATGACATGTGAGTGCTCAGTATGAGCAACTTCCATCTTGAGTGTTACTCTTGACGATGTCTACACACATCAACACATCTTCCATCAACCAAGCCATCTTGCTTACTGTTACTGCTACAGCAATATACCATCATCATTATCAATACTAGTTCCATTCACAAACAAACAATATGCTCAAACTGGCATCAGTTTCAACAGTCAATGGCAGATGACTTGTCAATCACGTCTGCTTCATCATCCATCTTACTACACCAGACATTCAAATACACAAATGCCACTTCACTGCCACAGTTCACATCTGGTTCGTTTCATGGCAAATATTTTTATGATGCTACACAGCATACCAGACTTGTTAGCTGAAAAATGACTGCTGGCATCAACAAGTGCCACAAAATCAACTTGTGATCAATCAGTCAATCAACCAATCAATCAGTCAATCCATCAAAACTCGTTACTGTGAGACCTACAACAAGCCAGGCCAAACTGGCAATAACAACTCAGAGTTAAAACTAGACGGACTTCGATGGCAAGGTAAGTCTACCACAAAAAATTACAAACATTTAAATATTTTTGAACATATCATTGGCACTCTAGCTATCAGCCAATGGTTGCATAAGAAAATTTCCACATCACTTTATTTTGCTAATTTAATTCTGCAATCATTTTGTCGCATCATGTTGAGCACTCACTGTACATAACCAACCGACTCTTTTCAGAGCCACCCACAGTTTCCTGAAGAAAACGACTCTGCTCTTCTGTGCATGAAAAATATGTTTTTGTTGACATGTAAGTATAATCAGACAAAAGTAAATGTACATACTGCAATCAGTAGCTAAATCCGGAAAGTTATTGAAATTGATGGACAAATAACAAAGCTAGAGCCCATTAAAAGTGAACCCTTTTGTAGACAGAGTAAAACTCATACAGCATCCAAAAACCATGAAAGGTGGCAACTGGTGCTGCACTACCACTTGAGGTTGCCCATCTTGCCAGTCAGCGCACCTGAGGAATTTTGTTTAAGTTGCGCTATACAAATGTTCGCATTATTATTATTATTATTATTATTATCATTCTCAGCTTTAATCATCAGGCCCATAATGAACTAGCCTAACAAATTTTAATAAATTTGGCAATGCATGGGCGAGTTACTGAACATTCGACAAATTTTTCCAGCTTTTTCCATGGCTGAGTTTTTAGATTCCAGAAAGGAGCTCCAGTTTCTCAACTGTACCAAGTGTGCAGAGGCCACAGGCCAATCATCAGTGATTCACACTTAGTTTTAGATTTAAGACGTGTTGTTCCATTTCAAATCCATGGCAACTCAAAGGCGACTTGGATCAAAAACTGAGGCCAAATTTTACTCTTCACTCCATGTAAAAATTAGGAAAGGGATGGGCGAAATGTCAACCTCTGATGTACTTTTGAAGGGGCGCCACTCAGCGAGCTGGACGACTAGGAGTCTGTGGAATAAATAACACAGCACAGCAGGCATACATTGGACAGCCTAACAACAGCAATGGTACGTCCTATCAAAGTTTTAGGTGCATATCAGTGATATATTATACCTATCTGAATTTAACAGAGCTACAAATAGTAAGAAATGTCAAAGTTTTGTTTGTACATTTGTGTTAAGAATGTTGAGAATCTTCTCTTTAGCTTCAGTCACGGCCTCCTTTGACCCTGTCACTTTGATGTGAGGATCTGCATGAAGAACAGCAATTATCAGCATGAAACCTACTGTCACAGTTAGAGAAATGATGAGAACAACGAGGGTTTGTCATTCAACCTTTACATAATCAGCAGAACAACTAATGCATCTGTTATCAGTTTGACTGACACTGTATCAGCCTGCCAAATTTTAACAAAATCAGGCAATGCATAGCTGAGTTACTGACGATTCAACAAATTTTCCCGACCAGTTTTTAGCAGCCCTAAGGCAGCCCCAGTTTCTCAACTGTACCGAGTGTGTAGAGAACATAGGCCAATCATCAGTGATTCACGTGTTTTAGATTTCACAGATGTGTTGTTCCATTTCAAATCCAGGGCGACTCAAAGGCAGCTTGTGTCGAAAATCGAGTCTAATTCTCTGACTCAGTTTTTTAGCCCCTGTAATTATTAATTAATAATAATTATCTCAGATAACAATGCATAGTTATAGTCACTACTTAAAGGACACTACAGATCACTTTACACATGGGCTGTCTACAGCACACAGCCTCGTGAACATTCAGCAGTGATGTGAGTGGTGCATTCAGTGGAATCACATAACAGAATTAAGTTCTAAATGACAGAAATACTAGACATTTTTACCACTTGTGAAGCGGCATGGTATGTGTTTTCAACTGCTTCGGCATGTCTCTAATAGGATAATTATCAAAAGTCTTGACCTAGGAAGATAATTTTTGGTATGCAGGTAGTTACACTTTCAGAATGGTCAAGTAAAGTTCTTATGTGAAGGTCATCAGGTCAAGGTCAATGTCACAGGAGTAAAAAAGGGTGAAATGTGATCATACAAATCCCGGGCTTGAGTGAGAGCATGACTGCAACTGCAGTGACAAGTCATTTCAGTCAGTCAGGGGAGCCGAGCGGCACACAGACTGGCAGCTGCGGCTTGACAGGCCACAGAGTGGCCGCATGTGCGCAGGTAACTGAAGCAGGTAACTCCTGGCAGTGCGCTGTACATAACAATTCAGTGAGACGGTGATAGCGGACCTGAGGTGGTGGACCTACGGGCACAGCATACAAGTGCGTCTGTTTATCGTGTTCGCGGGCAGTCTGCCTTCGACTGAAAGGCAACCCTGTTTCATACAGACGTAAGTAAAAAAAAGAAAACGTCCAACTTTCATCACTGATGACGAGAATAAACGCACAGTAGTCAGAACGTATAGAAATCAGAGGATAGAATGGAACAGAAGGACCCGTAAGTAAGTAAGTAAGTAAGTACATAAGTACATTTATGTTTCGCGCAGCAGTCCTTACAGTCTAAAACTGTCACGGAGGCGCTATGATGATGTTGCGTAAGTTCTACTGAACAGAACAGTCTTCAGACGCGTACAGAACTGAGT
>Ga0049105_1001661_pt1 | contig 10242 bp, 10 predicted proteins | sample WorMetvaBAHAMAS1_FD_61260 | JGI IMG/M metagenome (GOLD analysis project Ga0049105, IMG submission 61260) | Worm MetaG Olavius vacuus BAHAMAS.1 | ecosystem: Host-associated > Annelida > Digestive system > Unclassified | place: Germany: Marburg | collected 2013-04-09 | reverse complement strand
GCGACCCCTTCTACCTGAAATTTTGGATCAAATGGCCGCGTTGGAGCAAAATCGCCGATTTTCGATCTCTTTTCGCTCGTAGCGACTCAGCCGTAACACCTAGCGAAAAAAGTTCAATTGACACTAACAGGAAGTCCACTACGCGCCTTCCAATGAGCCTGTGATGTACACTGCACGTTGTCTTTAAGCCCCCAAAGAATGGCTCAAAAACGCAGTGTTCAAAATTTGAACAAAAAGCCGCGATAAGATAATTTCAGCACATTGCGACAACAGTGATGCGATACCTATGTCGTATCATGCGAAATTCGCAGTGTCGCAAGGTCATGGCTTGTGCACGTAAAGGTGGCGCGCTTTACCTGTAGTGAGGGCAGGTATAAGTCTACCGAACTATGTCTTACGTGTAGTGAACCTGTGACCATTTTCACAGTTTGTTTCAGCCGCTCGGCGCTCATTGATCGATTGATCGTCATACACGTTACCTGCTCACGGTCTCCCGCCATTTCTGTTCGTTCAATTGTTTGCTTATTCTCGAAATTAAATTGTAAACCTTGCGAAGCGTTTATACCGAAGACCAGAGCGGCAACTGGACTTAACGGCGGTGTTGAAGTCAGATACTCGCGCCTTCATGCATGCTTCATTCGGCGAACAGCCGCCATGACGACGACGACCCGTGCAGAAGTCACGCCGTCGCAGGCGCAACGCCAGTCGGTGGTGATCACGGACTGTTTGCGGCCGGACTAGCATCGTCCTGGTCGTTTGTCGACGACGTCCCGCTGATGGAACGCTCCGTCGCGGCCACGTACGGCTGCTACGACCTGCCGCCGCCGACGCCGACCGTTTTTCAGTCGCCGCCGTCTCTCGTACCGCCCGGTATGTACCACGCGACCGAGCTGCAATGTTACCCGCCTTCACGCCGCAGCTACGTGGAAGCCACTCCGCCGTACTTCGTCGGTGACCGGCGACTTCCGCCGGAAGTGGTGGAGCGTGCGCCGAGCGGAGTCTACGGCGGTTTGTCGATGCAGTACCGCGACGCGAAGCTGGCGGTGACGGGCAGCGGTGGCAGTCTCTGCTCGGCGCCCGACGATCGCGACTGCTCGATACGCTCTGCCCTGCTGGTCGGGGACACTCGGATGAGGACGCCTGTAAACCTCACTCCGCCGCCGTCAGTGTTCTCCTGGCATGGCACTCAGACGAGCTGCCTGTCGTCAGCGACCGATCACGACCCAGCGCGTGGCTTTCCATCCTACTACAGCAACATCGTCGTCGACCAGCCTTCCTGTCGCAGTCCAGTCGGCGCTGATCGTAAGTCTGTCGCGTATATTGACGTACTGTGCTGCCTTCCTGGCGTATTAAGAGTGAATGGAATAGAGTAAGGACAAAACTGGACAGTTGTAATAATCCCACAGTGTCATTAGCATAGCTGTGGGCTTCTGGCCTCAGGCTCAATCACAGGAAAAATAATAAAATAATTTCAGTACACTGGTTACTGGTTTCGTCAGCTTGCACGTATCCCACAGTGCAATGCCGTACTTTCTGGAGCCACGAAGTCGGTCACTGACACCCTGCAGCGTGTTATGAACGCTGCCGCACGCGTCGTCAGTGAAACAAGAAAGTTCGACTCAGATCTTGCATGACGACTTACACTGGCTCGATGTGGCAGATCGAATAACGTATAAGTTTGGTGTCATCGTGCAAAGATGTCGGCATGGCAAGGCTCCGCAGTACTTTGTCCACTGTTGCACACCTGTCACCGATGTTGTTGGTAGGCAGCGACTCAAGTCGGCCACATAGCAAATGATGGTGGTGCCACGACATTGGCTATCCACTGTTGACCGCCAAGCATTCACCGTTCAAGGCCCCATGGTCTGTAACACCTTGCCGGACGACCTCCGCGCACAGCAGGACTATGAGTCCTTTAGACAGCGCCTTAAAACCTGGCTTTTCTCTAGCTACTAGCGTGCTCAGCGCATTAGAGACTTCGTGAAGATTGCGCTATATAAATCCACATTTACCATTACCATTACCATTCCACCAACTAAGCGTGACGGACGCGCTGTGCTCTTAGCGGTAGCGGAGCTTCTTGTTTTGAGACGTTGGCGATAATGGTTGGAACACAAGGCGCACGCTGTCAGCAGTCACAAGTGATTGAGGGGCTGTCGGTCGCTATAGGCATGATGTCGCTAGCAGAAAGATGAGTTTAGTGAAAACGCATGTGGTATAATGTGAACTTACGATGGCAAACGTGAGTAGTCTACTAAGCTAACTCAGTAGGCTTGTCATTAAAGCTCGATTTGTACAGCAGTACATCGACATGGGAGGGTGCTATAGATTGTTAGGCTACATAGTCGGAATTTCAGAGAAAGTATTATAGGCTATTTGAGAAGCTATTCTACGTCAGTCATAATTGTGATTATAGCAATATGATAACTTGTTTTCAGTTGACTTACACTGTATATATATGATACACGATGCCCTCTGTACATAAACTTAGAGACATTTGGCACTGTACTGTACAGCGGCAGTTGAGGTTTGTGAAGGACTTCATCAGGCGACGACTGGCGCCAGCACGGTGAGGCCGCTACCGAGAGAGACCAGACGGCGTGCCGCAGCAGACCGTGAGGGCATGACGACGCTCGCCAGGCGACCGAGGACGAACTTCACCAGCGAACAGCTGCGTCGACTACGTCAGTGCTTCGCCGACTGTCAGTACATCGATGTGGAGCAGCGAAGTAAAATCGCCGCTGCGCTCGGACTCACAGAAAAACAGGTATGTCGTGAATATGTCACACATTCATTCGTTCATTTATTTATTCATTCATTCAGTCAGTCATCGGAATTTATGGCCCACGTGGGCGGTTGAGGCCAGTGATTCTTCGCCATTTCTTCTTATCCGACGTCAGTTTCACAGCCTCTGGTATGACAGAACGACTCAGAACGAGAATAATAATGTGCAATATTTTCTTACGGCCATTTGTAGGTTTATTTGGTAGGACCGGTGTTCTCTCAGACATCTCAAAGGATGATGACCTTGCACTGGAACGGTCGTTCGATCGTTTTGAACACTAACCACCGAACTTCAGGTAGTTTGAAAATTTCAGTTATTAAAGCAGGATTAGCATGAAGTTCTAGCAGTTCTCGAACTCGCTGACTGTTCTTTATTCTCTGCAGGTGAAAGTCTGGTTCCAGAACCAACGCAGCAAGATGAAGCGCTTACAGCGCACTAGCGACGACATGACGTCACATCACTCGACTGACGACTGCTTGCTTATCGATCATCATCATCAGCAGCAGCAGCCGCGGGTTTCCATGACGACAGTTGCCAAGCAGGGAAACAATGCGTCGTTAGCGGCTCATCTTGATGCGCTGACGTCATCACCGAGCGACGTCCACGCCATACCGTGGTGTTCAAAATAATGTGGTGTAGCAGAAATAGACGATACAGATAAAAATTTAAATAATACAGAAACCAAACAAGATAAGTACTTTGATGACTGAATGAATCAGTCCATATTTTTAGCACCTAAGGTAATTCCAAGTGCCCCAAATCAAAGAAAAAATTGTGGGTAATCGCGTTGACAGTTGTCGATGTTTTTTTGACGTTTGTTTTACTCAGAATTTGTACGATAAGCATGTCTGCCAGTGCCTGAATGTGTATCTGAATTTATATATGGCACAGAAGTTTTGTATTCTTCTACAGCATTTCTACAAAATGCGTGCAGATGTGTCTAGATGAGAGCTACAAAGAGAACTCTCAACGAAAGAAAAAGCGCGAAGCTGGGCACCAGCCGTTTTTTAAAATTTTTGATCCGAGCATCACGGACGTGAATACATCCAGTTTGTGCCTTACGCGCTGAGCAGTGGCGATATTTACCGAGGCGACAAGTGTACGTGTGATTTTATTGTTATTTTAATGGACAATTCGTGCCGTGATTAATGTTAACTAGAAAAAGAACGACCACGTGAAAGGTATATTCATCGGGTGCGATAGAGTCATAGTTTCTGTCTGTCGGCGTGTATTTTCGCGCATTTTCTGGTCGAATTTCAGCACATTTATGCGTGTGTGTTCAGACAATCGCAGAAAACAAAATTTAAGATGAGAATAGCAGAGAGCCACATTGTTTTCGCATTTATTGGTTTTATTCTTCGTCCGACTATCACCTATGTGGTTGCACAGTGCAGGACTGGTTTTTACGGAGATAACGGTGTGATCAAATGAATCACTGGTGTCTGCACTAAAGTGCTGTTCGTTATCCTAGTGCAATGTTACGGTTGTTTTTGTGTTCATCTCTGCGAAAAGTATGCTATTATCGATGTACGCTATCGCAGAAGGCGGACTGTTGTATTTAGCTATGTAATTGAACGTTATGCTGATGTATAAAAAAGATAGGCTCATGTGTACGTAAGTGTAACTCACCTATTTTCATTTTTTTGTCGCTTTGTCGAGTTAATCATGATTTTATGATTTTTTTTGGCCAAACACGAGTTCGGAGTTTTAACTTCGGGACAATAATACTTTGATATACACTTGTAAACTACAACTTGAGAAACACGCATTTCCAAATTATTTCACTTAATTATTAATTTAAATAAACTGACTGATTGATCGAAAAACTGATTGTTCATTTTGAAAAATTAACTGCTAATAAATTATTCGTCACCATGCAGCGCTAGTAAATAGTTTCTGTAACGTTTCACGTCAACTTAACCGACCTCGCACGTTCTTTTCATGAAAACTATTAGAAATTAATTGTATTTATAATCTTGACAGTTAAGTGTAATGCAGACTAAATGTAACGTAACGAACCGCCGTGTTAGTAGAAGAACCGGTACGCGAAATGCGACAGGTTTAATACAGAGTGAAACTGCAGGCACACTCACAAATTGCAGATAAATGCCAGTTTTATACCGTGCAACAACTACGCGATCGACTTTTAAGTAGCAGCTGGCTAATAATTCAATCTAACAAGAAAACCGCTACCACAGCAACCTGGTATTGGTGTCCGATCGTTTGCATTCCCGCCATTGTCTCTTGCAGCCGGTTAAGAATTGAACGCCGTGACGCCGAATTGAGGCTTCAATATACAACATAAGCATAACAGTCTGCTGCAGTGACTAAATTAAAAGCAACGTCAACAGCATAGAATAAAAACGTCTCTTAAGGTGGACGGCCTGACATAAATACAACGCAATTCAGACGCGTAACAGTACATTATAGATGCCATCAGCTGTTCAGTGGGTCAGATAAGTTCGTTGCATACTGCGGCAAAAAAGTCCAACGACGCAAAGTCCTAACTTGACTATTTTGCCCGAGTCTACGACAAACTTAGCCATCTCCGGAAACGCGTACGGTAGGACATTTTTCCTAGTATTAAGAACTACAATACAGATTTCCCGGTATACGGGGCCGTGTCATCAGAATGTAAACAAGAACATTTTTCATTACTGTCGACTGCAGACGAATGACAGGATGCCATTGTTAGTAGTAGGTGACAAGTTATTTGACAGCTGACTGCATTTACAACTATTCCGTTTGTCATCATTAACAATGAGTTAAATGAAAATAACTTTCAGGATCAACGTTTTCGTATAAAAACTCGTAACAAGTTAATTTAGTGAAATACATAAGCTGTCTCGAGCGAGAATCAAACGAGTATACGGGTTGAGTTACAGAGACTGGTTGCGTGAAAGTCGACGAAAACGAAAATAAACGTTTCACAGTGAAACGAACTGTCACAGGTTTGACAGCTAAAGAGGAGGCGGCATATACACCAGATATTCGAGTTCCACTCACGTGACACATTATTCTGACCAATCAACAAAGCACATAGCTGTTAACGTCACGTAACGTATGGCTTTTGCCGCAATTATTGCACAAAATATAGTACACGCAATGCTAACGTCTGCAAAACGAAGACGGAGAAAGCAAAACACGAGTAGGCGCAAGTAAAATCGTGCGTCAGAGAGGTTCATCGACAGATGTATTCCTCGACGACTCGGCGACATTTCTGACACTTTACGTAGCAGCACCAGTGAAACTTGCAGTTGCATCGCTCGACCACTCGCCGCCGGCGAACGTTGAAGCCGCGACCGCAGCACATGAGCTCGCAGCCGTCGATGCCGCTCGACGACCGGTTGCAGACGCGGCCGTGCGTGCCGATCGACCCGGTGCGGCGGTCCGGCTCGCAGAAGTTGGGCGAGTCGCGCAGGTAGACGAGGTCGGCGTCGGTCGGCGGCTTGAACTGCGCGTTCCTCGGCACCAGCTCGCGTCGGGTACCGCCGACGAGCTTCTGCTCAACCTTTGTACAACACCAACAGCCAATAACGTCATCGAGATGTGGTACTTCAGGAGGCTGTTAAGAGTTTCATGGATACATCGTAGAGGTAATCAACTACTGCTGCATAAACTGAACGAGGAAAGACAAAAGCATAGACGCAAGATAGGTTACTATGGGCATGTTATGAGAAGTGACAGTTGTCTGAAAGAGGACATTATGCAGACAGGATACAGGCATGTCGAGGGAAAATCAGTCGTAACTCGTAAGACAAAGAAAAAGATGAATTTCCACTGGTACCAAAAACCTAACCACCTTAAATGACCTCGATCGGCGTAATTGCCGTTCTTTTGCGTTATGTCACCGAATTCGGTAGCTTTGGAGGCTATTTTGCTTCATCGTGGTTGATAGCAGACCCACGCTGAATAGGACGAAAATGTAGGCCAAAGCGATATGCTCAGAGATAACTAAGAAAAAATAAGTTAAAGAGCAACATCTGAGGTATTCCTACTCGACAGCGAAAACTTCACTTATTCGACATTGCGCGGCCATCTCAGCCATAGATGAACTCTTGAAATTCAACAGAGAGTAGTTCGATTGCAACCTCAACGACTGCGCATAGTGTCACCTGAACAAAATCCCGATTAACGATTTCATCAACGTAAAATAAGACTTAATTGAACGAACAGTCCGTACATTTTGTTCACTGTCATGTCGGACAGAACAAGTCGTCGACATTTTAGATCTGCATTTCTATTAAAATGTAACGGAAGCTCACGAAAACGTCAATAAGCCGTGAACGTAAATCCGCATACCTCGGTAGCTCCGTTGTACTTGTCCTTGAGAATGTTTCCGACCTCGCGGAATGCAGGAATCGACCGCCAGCAAGTCTTGACCTCGCACGATCCAGACACACCGTGGCACTTGCACTGCACCTTCATGTGATCCTCAATCGTCTGTACACACGCACAACAACAGTCAAATCGCTGGTATAATGCGAGACGGTCGACTTACGTAACTAACCAAAAAACACAGCACGTCGTAGTTCGTGATACAGCAATAGTAAACGTCAACGCCGTGTGCGACCGGTAGGCGCTCCGATTCTGGCGTCGGATATAAATGTCACGACTTACTTATTATTTAATTAGTGTACAGAATATGCAGTACACGCCGCGCTAACGTCTGTGAAAGAAGACAGAGAAAGCAAAACATGAAGAGTTAAAACCAGATTCACATTCAGACTGATTCAGTTCACTGGTTGCATTACAGCATCAGCATCCTCATCAGTATTAGCAGCAGCATCCACCAGCAATTTTCTTCCGGTGAATGATGCGACTCTTTGCTCATTCATTCGACCTACAGACTTACCGCATCATACATGGTCTCTGTCACATCGCTTCTGAACATGACTTGCAGTCTGTACAGATGCAGATCAAATCAAATGGAAAACTCAGCCCTCAAAATACCAACTCGTTTTTAAACTGTCCCAATTCACGCGACGCGAGATTGTTATTAACTATAGTGAACAGAAGAGAATATAAAGACGCCAACAGAACTGTGATGACAAAGCTGATACCCTTGTGAAACTGAAACAATACGTTGCGAAATGACTGCACTTCAAGAAAAGTCCTTTTGGCTAAGAATCACGCTGTCTGGGAAATTAGCTGTACGCTGTGCTGCAAACGTCTTTTAAAGATGCGGCAATAATGTACACTAGCAGTCCACGGACGAGTCAATTAAAAACTGACAGACGAACATCGGCAGTTGAGCAGCGTGTCGAAATCTCTGGCGCATATTTCGCAAATCAGCTGATTGAGAGCCGTCGACAAATCGGCGACGACGACGCCAGCTTGAGCGGCTGGTGCTCGACGGAGCGCATTGATAGCAGCAGCGAGTCGTCGCACCTGCCAGCTGGAAACCATTATCGGCGCATCGACAGACGAGCGCCGCCCGCCCGAGCCACACATCCGGTCTTTCGACGAACGGCTGCTCCGCCCACCGTCGACGCTCCACAGAAACCTGGTTCTAATTCGCCGGCCGCCGAGCGACGACCACTCGCAACGACGACGACGACGACGACGATGAATATCACATCAGCTCCAACTTAGTTTCACGCTTCGATGTGCTTCGCTGTGGCCGTTACATGACACGAATTTGTGACTGTGAAGCGATTAGTAAGTATTGGCGGTGAAATTCAGTCGGAATATTGTCGCTATTCATCAAAGGGTCGAAAGTTAAAAACAGTATATTTCCAATGCACTGCAATCATTGCACCATACCAGAAATCACCGAGACTGGGCGCACCTGGTGCCAGTAAATTCCCGCGCGCAGAATTCACTGTACCTATCGCTAATGTATTTATCGCTGTCTGTTAAACAGTAGGCATATTAACTGTTGGCATTTTTAAAACGAGGTGTTATCGAAGAGTGTTGCAAGTGCGCTGAAAAGACAAAATCGCCAACGACAGCTAGCAGACAAACTGCGAAGAGGATCTCAGGATTCACAGTTGTTGATAGCATCAGGAGGAGAAAGCTACAGTTGTTCGGGCGTATTTGCAGAATGAGTGTCACTCGCTCGTCTGGTGATGACAGCCGTGCTAGGTATAACACATGGCTCCCGACCGTGAAGAAGACCGCCAAGGAGATGGAGTGACGATATTGTGGACTGATGCAACTGCACCCTATCAGAATCTCTCCGGCTCACTGAAGACAGGCAGACGTGGAGAAAAACTAGCGATGTTATCACTGGACTCGACGCCTCTCATATAAAGAAGAAAAGAAGTTTAAATCGGTGCATAAATACGAATTGTTTAGGGCCGTTGCACGAACGTCGAACAACAGTTAAGTACGGTAACACGTCACTTCATAAGTAGAGCTCTCCAACGAACACATTCTGCTGCACAGCGGCGTTTTTAGAAATTCAGTAACAGGAGGGCCAAAATGAGGGTCAAAAGAGAGGAGTCCCTGCAGCGGGATCCAGTCACAGAGGCAAAGCCTGGAGCTCGGTGAAGGTCTGAGGCAAAGCCCCAATCAGCTGAAAACCAGCAGTGTAAAACAGTGCTAATAATCACCCTCTTGCAAACTTTTTTCTGTTTTTGCTTGTAGGACGCGTTTTAGGCTTTTTTAGCGTAATCTACGTGCAATTAGTATACTTCAAATCAAACATGCAGGCCTATGTTCGATGTGACATCTTGTCGGCTTGAGGTGGGCGTCGCCAAATGGACCTCGCTAAAGACGACCATACTGTTGCAATTCCCACTCGACGCATAAAATAAAAGAATAAAAGCATAAAATGCACGTGACAAGTTTTTAAAATAAATTTCAATCGCTAAATAATCATACTGAAGAATAGGCCTACGATCGAAACGCTTTGGAACTATTATGTATGCGAACGAATAGAGACGTCTACATGGGGAGGGGAGCGGAGGCATACTACCTCCGTTTCGCACTAGGGAAACTTTACGACGCTTCGCGGCCTCCACCAGATCGTAACAGCAGCTAATGGGAGGGGGTGGGAAGGAAAAAGGGAGGAAATAAAAAGTGGAATGGAGGGGAAGGAGGGTAGAGGTTAAGAGGGGGAAGAGGAAAGAGAGGTGAATTATAAGGAAGATTTTACTCCGCCATCTAGGGGGATAGATGCCCCTGAATGAATACAACTTGACAATTTGGACTTGAGCGATAGGACCTGGTTATCGCGATAACTTAGACATCGATCGTATCTCGAACTTCAAAACTAACAAGATGCTCAGCTATCGCAGAGAGACCGCGCTGCAGGGTGCGTTATAGTTTCCGCTAAAAGTAGAAGATTGGAACTGGGAGACAATATTTTACGGACATTATAGGTCTATCTCCAACCAATGTGATATAATCGGCCTGAAAATCTGTCGAATTCCGTGAAAAAACGCAAAATAAAGGCTATTACGGCGTTCAAGGTCATTCAAGGTCATCGAGGTCGGTACCAATCGAAAGCC
>Ga0049105_1001660_pt1 | contig 10244 bp, 3 predicted proteins | sample WorMetvaBAHAMAS1_FD_61260 | JGI IMG/M metagenome (GOLD analysis project Ga0049105, IMG submission 61260) | Worm MetaG Olavius vacuus BAHAMAS.1 | ecosystem: Host-associated > Annelida > Digestive system > Unclassified | place: Germany: Marburg | collected 2013-04-09 | reverse complement strand
AATTAAGCAGCCGTTAGGCCTATTACGCCGTTCAAGGTCATTCAAGGTCACCGATTTTGGTACCAATCGAAAGCTCATATGCGACTTCCTATTAGTGATTAATAGTAACTTACCTCCTATTGCACCGTTTCCAAGTTATGGCTGATTATATACATGTCAAAATTTCGCTAGCGACACGGGATCGCTTCACCTTAACGCCCTCGCTGGGCGTGATTCCGTGCGAATATTGCCATAAGTGATATACTGTTGAAAACTAGATTCGTCAGGCTACATTTCACTCGCAGAATATATCGGTGTATCTTCAACCACTTTTACGTAATAAACCCCAAACGCTACCGAGTTCGGCGAAATAACGGAACCTACACTGTGTCTCAAAAAACATCCCGACGTTTTTAGCTATATCTCGCGAAAGCATTGTCGGATTTTCATAATATTTTGCAGAACTATTACTAAGAAAGCAAGCAATCAAAAGATGCTATATTTTCCACCTCACCTAATTAATGCTTCTGCACTACCTTGCGAAACTGAAAACACGGAAATTGTATCTTTTCACTTAAATGTTTTATTTTGATTTGTCAATAGACACACTAGTCACATGAGAATTATCACGTAATCACAGTTAGACTAGTATTCATTCATAAAACGATAGGATGTGTGCACCAAACAAGACCAAGAGAGGGAAAAAGGCATTCAGCTACCTGTTTCGCACACATTTAGCGATCACCATATCTGCCATGGCGTCAGGCCGCTTGGGCGATTGTCAAGAAGGGAAGTTTTTCTTCATCAAGCATGAATTGCATGTCACTGGCTAGCATTACTGAGGTGTTCTACCATCTCAACCAAATATAAATAGCTACAAAACACATTGCAGACGATAATTTTGTCTTTCAGTAAGACAGCGCACTGGGCATCTTGTATGCAACATAGTCCAAGCCTCTCAACTTCACATTTATTATAAGATGTAGAGAGTCATACAATAGCATGAGTATGAGTCGCGAGTCAACAAGTTTGAAGAAATCTAGCAGCGACTGCTTAAAACTGGCAAAGCAGTGATACAGCATTTCTGAACTACTGCTTTTTCTCAGGTAGTGCAGAAGCACTAGCTAGGTGTGGTGGGAAGCTATAGCATCTACTGATTGCTTACTTTCTCGGTAACAGATGTGCCAAACATTACGCAAATCCGACAATGCTTTCTCGAGTTACAGCTAAAAATGTCGGGGATGTTTTTAGACACAGTGTACATGACCATTACGCCGTTCAAGGTCATTCAAGGTCACCGATTTTGGTACCAATCGACAGCCCATATGCGACTTCCTATCACAGGCAGCGCAGTGGCGCTGTAATGTTGTAAGGTCCATGCAAAAATCAATAGGAAAATGGGAAATTGGATCCCGTGTAAAATTGTAACCCCTGAAAATATCATCTTGAAACTTTGCACACGTGATTAAGTCGGCGAGTTTACCTGCCATGCAAATTTTGGTTTCAATCGGTACAGTGGGGGCTTCTCCCCAAATAGTGTTTTTTGACTGTCCTGTCCTGTCCTTACGTTTTTTCTCTATCTTGCGCCCAGGTCGAACCACTGGACCGATTTTCACGCTTTATGGCTCAAACAACGTGTTTCCGCGCGAGGATGGCCCTTTTGGGCGTTAAAACGATGGGTGACCATATTTGGAGAAATATGCCCCTGAAACTCCCAAAAATGGGCCTCAATAGGCAATTTCAAGGCAAAACGGCAAAATATCAAAATCGCAATATCTCCAATACTATAAATCGGATCAAGACCAAATTTGAGGACTAAGCTGAGACCGACAATTGCACTTCGTGGGTGGTCTAACATTACACAGATCAAATTCAATATGGCTGCCAGCCGCCATCTTGAAAAATGGACATGACGTCATAACTCCGCTAACGATCGTCCGATCAGGCCTACTACGAAATTTGGCAGGCATATGCAAAATGGCATGCCGATGACTATACGTAGGTCGAAATCGAAACCGGAAATAGAATTCCAATAGGGTGGCCGCGCGTTTTCCAAAACCGGAAGTAGTTTTATCTCAGCCGTGGATTGAGATATATAATCGAAATTTGGCACGCAAATAAATTTCCGCCTTCTTAAACAGAAGCCGTCACTAAACCTTAATACAGAAGTAGATTTTCGACTCTATGGACGCCATACTAAAAAATCGATATGACGTCATAACTCCGCCGTCGATTGTCCGATTATTACGAAATTTGGCAGGCAGATGCAAAATGACACGTCAATAACTATGCATAGGTGGATATCGAAATCGGAAATAGAATTCCAATATGGCGGCCATCCGTTTTCCAAAACCGAAAGTAGTTTTATCTCAGCCGTGGGTTGAGATATCTTATCAAAATTAGGCACGCAAACAGACTTCCACGGGCACGTTCTTGAACAGATGCCGTCACTAAACTTGAAGCCGGGAGTAGATTTCCGACTCTATGGCCGCCATCATAAAAATTCGATATGGCGTCATAACTCCGCCGCCGACCCTCTGATTACTACAAAATTTGGCAAGCAAATGTAAAATTACATACCGATGACAACACATTCGTCAAAATCGAAACAGGAAACAGAATTCCAATATGGCGGGCGTCCTTTTTCCAAAACCGGAAGTAGTTTTATCTCAGTCGTGGATTGAGATATCTCATCGAAATATGGCATGCAAATAGATTTCCACATTCTTAAACAGATTCCGTCACTAAACCAGAAGCCGGGAGTTGATTTCCGACTTCATGGCCGTCATCTTGAAAATTCGATCGTCCGATATCTAAGAAATTTGGTAGACAGATGGAAAATGACATGCCGATGACTACACATACGTCAAAATTGAAACCGGAAATAGAATTTTAATATGGCGGCCGTCTGTTTTCGTAGACCTGAAGCAGTTTTATCTCAGCCGTGGACTGAGCTATTTTATCGAAATTTGGTTTGGAAATAGATTTCCGGCTCCTCAGACAGGTGTCACTGATAGAAATAGCATAAAATATTGTAGAAAAACTGCAAATATAAATGTAAAAAACCTTCCGTTTTATAACAACGTGTAAGGCCCATCGTTCGTGACACATAAAACGACAAAAATTAATGATTAATTTCATCAACTCAGGAGCTGTGGATATAATAAGAACTACGTACCACGGACCCGAGTTGATGACATTATTTTTGCCGTTTTATATGTGTCATGAACGATGGCCTTACACGTTGTTATAAAACGGAAGTTTTTTTTTACATTTAGTAGTGATTAATAGTATCTTGCACCGTTTCCAAATTTTGGGCGATTATTTGTCAGATTTATGCTAGCGATAGGGGGTACTTCACTTTAACGCCCTGGTTAGGTGTGCCTGTGATCCCCTCCCCCCTGTGAAACCCAGATAAACTTTACCTCTTCAGAAACTAGAAAAATTGTCCTACCAGATGCTGAAAACCACACGATCGTATCGTCATGCGTCTGGACACAATACCGGAACGTGACGGAATGACGGACGGACGGACGGACAGACGGACAGAAATGGTATAGGTAGTACAGCGGTCTGCATTGCGAGCAATGCAGACGCGCTGTAAAAACTGAAGTTTTATAACATAGTGTAAGGGCGATCAGTGATCACACATAAAACAGCAGAAATCATTTTACTGTGCAACTTTTTAGCGGCTTGACCCAAAATTTCAGGTAGAAGAGGTCGCCCTCCACCAACCATTCTTCTTCTCACCAAACTAAGCTAAATGATCTTTCGTATGGTATATAAATCTGGCTAGAACTTTCTTCCGTTTTGTCACAATGCACGCGTTTGACAGAGAAATGGACGGACAGACGGAATTATGACCACAATAGCTCGCTGTAGATGCCCGCTAATAATCTATTCTTGAATTAACATGAAATAGGCTAATGTAAAACAAACCGTTTGTGAATTATATATATTCCACTAAAACGCCACGACAGAGAAATAAGCCTATTAGATTTCTATGAAGTCCACGCCCACTCGATGAATTTTTGCGAATTTTACAAGTAGCTCAGCTATCGCAGAGATACCGCGCTGCAGGGCGGGTTAGTTATGTCAAAAGTGGAAGACTGGAACTGGGAGACAATATATTACGGACATTATAGATCTAGTACCTTCAACCACTGTGACGTAATTGACCAGCAAAGCAATCGAAATCAGTGAAAAAAAACGCAAAATAAGGGCTATTACGCCGTTCAAGGTCATTCAAGGTTAGCTAGATCGGTATCAATCGAAAGCCCGTATGCCACTTCCTACAACTGGCATCCTGTTAGGGAGCTTAGCTGTGTCGATATTATTCATTCTAAAAATAGTTCTAACTGCACTGCGATGCGTTAGGCCTATTGGTCGTTTTGTGTTGCTAGGCCTAAAGCCTAGCTAGCTAGCATAGCTTGCATGCTGACTGTCTGTGGAGGATTAGCCTCAGTCGAAATTTGGAGGTCGCACGGTTAAGTCGAGTTTAGCATTCGTTCGAGACAGTCAAAATATGGAAGTCGATATGTGAAGTTTGTTCGAGTATAGCGTATGAATGAAATATTATATGTGAGTTGAGATCGTAACAAAGTGTGTTTGACAACACTATGTGTGGTTATTTCTCTTAGGCCCGATCCCGTAGGCTATTAGCCATTACCTCAGCTCTACCAGGAATAAGGTCATATTTAATAACAGATGAAGAATTAAATAATTAAATACTAATTAAAACGCCTCCACCAGTATATTATTCCTATTCTTTTTAAAACCTAACAATCCTATCTTGTACCGTTTCGGAGTTATCGCAGCTTATTGTTCAAATTTTGGACACTTTGCGTTTTTCAGCCCTCCTTTTAGTCCTTTTGGGGCTTAGGGACAACGTACGATGTTCATTGGAAAGGCTCATTGAAAAGCGCGTAGTGGACTTCCTATTAGTGTTAACTGAACTTTTTTCGCTAGGTGTTACGGCTGAGGCGCTAATAGCGAAAATAGATCGAAAATAGGCGATTTGAAAGCGGATGGGTCAGTATGCGCCACATTTTCACACAAAAAGAAACGTGCCCAACAACGGAAGGTTAGGCCAATGAATGCCTTACAACTTTGTTACTGACAGTTTTCGCACAAAGAAACTTTCAGGCAGACTTTCTTCAACTGAAGTGCGATTTTACACGAAAAACGGTCGTTTTGCGTTTTTGAGCCCCCCCCCCACCCTTTGGGGCTTAGGGGCCACGTACGATGGTCGTCTTAGGCTAATTGGAAAGCGCGTATAATCTTTAGTTATTTATTTAACACCTTTGGAGCACCGAGCACATACAAGATAAGGGTAAAAGCTAAGATAAAACATCCTATTAGGTTAACTAAACTTTTTCGCTCGGCGCTATCGCTGAAGCGCTATGAGCGAATATCGACTGAAAATCGGCAATTTCGCTCCAACAGTGGCCGGTTGACTCAAAATTTTAGGTATAAGGGGTCGCCCTGCCAACAATTTTTCTTCTCAGAAAACTAGGCTGATCTTTCGTGTGGTATAAAAATCTGGACAAATCTTTCTTTCCGTTTTGTCACAATCCACGCGTTTGAGAGACAAACGGATGGACAGACAGACGGACAGACAGATGGACCCCTTTCTCATCGCTAGACCGCGCAGGCATTCCATGCAGCGCGGAAAAACTGCAGGTTACGAATTATCTATTTGTTAAATGACTACGATGTTTCAGTTTTTTTTCGCTTAACGATTGTAAGATTTCGTCTGCCATGGCTCATTTTCTGTTCTTAATTTTGTTGTCACTTATTGGCAACGAGCAACAAGACTGCTGCAAGTGAAACGTATCGCTACTGACCTGCGGTGCACGTTGATGACAGACAGTCACAGCCACAGTCGTCAAAGCCATAGTTGACTGCCGCGCCGTGGTCAAGCAGATACTGAGCAGCTTGTACATGCCCGTGTTTCGTCGCCACGTGCAGCGGAGTGTATCCGAGATCGTCAGCAGCATTTACGTCAGCTCCGCCGGCAACCAGCAGCTCTGCGACCTCTACGCTATTCTCGTACGCCGCATAATGTAGCGGCCGAAGACCACGAGTCACAGGGCCATCTGCGTCCGCTCCGGCACGTAGTAGCAGCGTCACGTCGGCAAGTGGAAACCGATTGGTGATGACGTCAGCCAACATGCGCTGTAGCTTTTCCGGTGTGTATTCTGTCATCGTCGTGATTACTCGTATCACGTGGCACCTTGCTTTAAAGCAATGCGCACACGCACACCTCACCAACTTCAGTTCACACTGCATAATTATTCGAGCTACAAGAAAAGAGAAGATGGCGCTCGGGATACGGGGCCCTCCCGGTAGTTAGAAGAGAACATCGTGGCTAAATGGAAAAGGTCATCAAAGTTGGTACTAAGGTTGGTACAGTGAGTACAGCCTATAGCGCCCAGTGCCATTAAGACCGTTATCCACTCCACTGGTTGGCACGTGAGAAGCATGTAACGACAGTCCGCGCCAAGTGCTTCTTTTCAACTGCGTCGCGTGCGACTTCGCTCGACCATGAAAGTGCAGCCAGGCCTACGCTAGTCGACGCGTCAGTTGGTTAGATTACGGCAACGCACTGCTCGCGAATGCGCACTACGTGACTAGCTGCAGCGGGTCCTGAACCATGGAGTCCTATATAACAGCATTATATAGGCGCTATTATATAGGAGTCCATGCCTGAACGGTGTTGTTACAGATTGGTGCCTAGCTATTCATGCCTTTAGTTTGACGGAATGGTGCTTAGGGCGGCGTGTCGGCGCGTGGTGGGCGGGGCGTTCTTGCCGACTCACTGAATTCAAACAGCCAATGAGCAGAGCCGAAACGTTCACACTTGTCGTCTGTGCAGACATAGACTTTGCAAGAAAGTGTTTTTTCGTCGTCTCTGCCATATTCTCATCAGTATATCGGGAAATATTTGGTAGCAGAAATAACGGTGGCCTAATGTGAGTTGGTCTAGAATTCATGGGTTAACAATAGAATAGCAGTGGCGAGACTAGCTGATAGCATTACGCGTGGAGGCGACGCTACGCTGATTCTTACGATGTCTGCTCGCTTTCTGCACAGACGCTAAGTGTGAGCGTTTCAGCTCTACTCAGGACGGAATGTCGGGTTTCAGTTGACGTCGCTGTCATTGGCTGTTTGAATTCAGTGATTTCAGTGAGTCGGCAAGAACGCCCCGCCCCACGCGCCGACACGCCGCCCTAAGCACCATTCCGTCAAACTACAGGTATGAATAGCTAGGCACCAATCTGTAACAACACGCACTAGTGCACGGAAGTTTGATCGGAGTCTGACGCACATCTTCTACGACGAACTGCACTGGTTAGCTATTCCACAACCACAACATCTTCAAGCTGTGCATGACGGTGTATAAGTTTCTGCACTGCTTGGCACTGCATGACCGTGCCAGTCGCGGACGTTGCTGGTCGTCGCCAACTCCGCTCTGCAAGCCGAAGACTTCTATACTTTCCTCGTTACAACATGACAAAATTACGGCCGACGTGCGTTTTCGTACGCCGGCCATCACGTGGTCACGCCTGGAACTTACTTCCCGAAAGTGTACTGAAGTCAACATCTGCACTATAGCCATTTTCAAGCGCTAACTAAAACATTTCTATTGGAGCATTCAGCGCGTTTTACACTGTAGAGACGATTTTTCGTTTAACGGGCTATACAAAGTTAGTGTACTTTCTAATTCTAATTCCAATTCATTCGTTATTGGCCGCACAACGTGAAGCTCGGAATTTGCCATCGTAAAGTTTGTCCGACCGTCCATCTGTCCGTCTTTCCGTCCGTCTGTCTAATGTCTATATCAAACGCGTGATTTGTGACAAAACGAAAGAAAGATACGACCAGATTATTAGCGAACGTGAACGTGTTCGCTATATGTCATCTCCCGTCCGTCTGTCTGTCGTCTGTAACGTTCGTGCGCCCTACTCAAGCGATGAAAATTTTCGGCAGTGTTTCTACGCCATTTGGTACCTTGACCATCTGAGACCTTTCGGTAAAAATTTTACGGAGATCGTCCCGGGAACCACTCCATCGGGGGAGTTAAACACAAGATGGGTAGCCGAATATAGCGATTTTAAAGATGTATTTGAAACTGTCTCTCGGCTTCAAAGCTCGACATGTACGCCTGGTGCGGCGCCAAACGTTTACAGCTCAACGCCGACAAGCCAGAACTACTGTGGTTCGGTCCAGCGTCGCAGCTGCGTCGGTTGCCATCTCACAACAATAGCATCAACGTAACCAGTGCGTCGTAAAGTCAGTGACTGTCGTTCGAGACCTGGGCGTGTGGTTCGACGCCGAGCTATCAATGCCGTTTCCCGGGTGACACAGACAAAGACATGGTTTTACCATCTGCGCTGAACGCGTGCCGTTCGACGACAGCTCGACCGCGACGTTACAGTAAGACTAGTCCTGTCCACTTGTCCTTTCGCGTCTGGACTATTGCAACGCTGTGCTGGCCGGTCTTTCAGCTTCCACACTGGCACCGTTCCAGCGAGTCCTGCACGCAGCGGCACGCACCGTTCTGGATCTCAAGCCGTGTGACCATGTGACTCCAGCTCTTCGAGAGTTGCACTGGTTGCCAGTCGCTGAGAGGATCCAGTACAAGCTGTGCTTGCTGGTTCACAAGTCGCTTCTGAGACACATGCCGGAATATATCTCAGACCTTCTGACATCGGTTGCCAATATTCCTAGTCGACCTATACACTGCCGGCTTCGTCGTGTGGCAACCTCGTCGTATCGCGGACATGTCGATGAATTGGTGACAGAGCCTTTTCTGTTGCTGCACTGCGAGCATGGAACAGGCTACCGACGGAGCTGAAACTACTGCGATCGACGGACTTGTTTCGTCGTGACCTGAAAACATTTTTGTTTCATTCTGTCTACGGGCACCAAGATACGGATTAACTCTGTGATGCGCCTTCAGTCTTCTAGTAGGGGTACTTCTAGTACAAGTAGTAGTAGTAGTAGTAGTAGTAGTATAATTCTTTAATAAAACTTTGTCAAACGCAAAGCAGACAATGACAATGCAGGCAGACAATACAGACACACAAAATGAGCATCAATGTACATTACAGTTACAGTTACAGTTAAGACGTCACACTCGAGCTTTCCATTGGTACCAAATGATGACCTGAATGACCCTGAACGGCGTAATGACCGTTATTTTTGCCTTATATCACCGAATTCGGTACCGCCTGGGCCAATTACGTCACAGTGATTGAAGTCAGACCGACGTCGGATTACTGTGATAAATATGTATCCCAAGCATCAACTTTTGGCAACATGTGATTTATGGTGATAGGCTTATTCTTTAAGATTACTGAGAAAGACTGTGACAAAGAGAGGTTATAGGCACTCAATTGACAGCGAAAATTCTAATTGTGCAACACTGCGCGGCCATCTCAGCAATAGCTGAGCTTTTGTGAACGCCGCATGATGTAGACCTATGTCGGTATAGGCCTTTAATTTGTTTTGGCTATGTCCTTTCTGTCTTTATTTTTAACCATTAGATAAACCCTGGCCAAACCCTCACACGCCGACCCGGCAAAAGCATGTCAGAGGTTTGGTCCTAGGTTGAACTTGAAAAATTCACTCAGACATTTTGCCTACTCCGTCCCTATATATTTCAGGGCGGTCAGAAAATGCGAAGATTTGACGCAATTTTCGACGCCAGTCGCCTTCGACGCATTGTGATTTGAAAACGGAGAAACTTGTCGGAAATCTAATACTACCACCTAAAGCGACGACGATTAACTATTTTGACTGAAGACATTTCGGCCACCCTTCCCCTAACTTTTACAGGAAAATATTTCGAACTTTACCAAGAGGTCGATGAAGTGCGATAATCAACTTCCGGTCAAATCCAAGATGGCAAGACAACGCCAACATTTTTAGCGAACGTGAACTCATGTTCACGTTCGCTATATGTCGTCGTCCGTCAGTCTGTCGTCTGTCGTCTGTAACGTTCGTGCACCCTACTGAGCCGATTTAAATTTTCGGCAATGTTTCTACGCCATTTAATACGTTGGTGACCTGTCAACATCCAGGTAAAATTTTACGGAGATCGTCCCAGGGGAACCCCTCCGTTGGGGGGGGGGGTTAAACGAAAGAGTGGTAGAAAAATGTAGCGATTTTTTTCCGGGGCTATATCTCGGAAACGGTGCAAGATAGGAGGTAAGTTACTATTAATCACTAATAGGAAGTCGCATATGGGCTTTCGATTA
>Ga0049105_1001659_pt1 | contig 10245 bp, 6 predicted proteins | sample WorMetvaBAHAMAS1_FD_61260 | JGI IMG/M metagenome (GOLD analysis project Ga0049105, IMG submission 61260) | Worm MetaG Olavius vacuus BAHAMAS.1 | ecosystem: Host-associated > Annelida > Digestive system > Unclassified | place: Germany: Marburg | collected 2013-04-09 | reverse complement strand
AATCGTACACGAAGTACACACAAAAGGTAGCAAACATGACACGAATAAAAAGGTAATGAAATACACTAAAACATAATGCAAAAAAGACAAAAATACACAGTTTACGAGCGATTAGAACAGACAGCCGAGATACACCCTCACACGTTAAATACCTGCACTTTCCTTTCCTTTCATTGCGGGTTCCGACCGCTCGATCGCTCATCGCCAGCGCAGCCCCCACTTTTTGGCGACCACTTAAGCACTGACATGCGGGCTCAGTGACACGAGAGAAAAAGATGGACATTTCGCATTACCTAAGTGCTCTCAATCAGTTGAAATATGAACACTTTGGCCACGCTTTTGAGTTGACAATTGCAGTGAGACATATTTTTCATTGTCTACACGTGGCGTCGTGCTACACTTTTCTAACAATGCCCTGCACCACGTAAAGCTTCGGATCCGGCTTCGGATTATCCGCTTGTCGAGATAAGCCTAGAGATGGGCGATATTTGGTATCGTGCGACCGAAACCGATATTCAATTACGATAACCGGATTACCGGTAACTGTTGCTGCCAATTCCCAGCGCTATACTGAACCACCTGCTGCCGCTGAATGCTTCTCTTTCATTTCGATTTGGCACCGACCAGCTGCCGACGTCGGTAATAGAGTCTGCGGCATATGTTGGGCTATTTACCTCAGCCGTTGGGCTAAGTTTGGGTCAGCAGCCTAGCAACGCATCTGCGCTCTTCGAATGTAGGAGAACAACTCCATAAACCTGAAATATTCATGTTGTTTTCGGGAATTTGGCCCAGATCCATAGTATATACCAGTAATCCATGCCCCATACTGTCTAGGCAGCTAGTAGTTTGTCGTGCATGGCTGTTATTAAAGTATACACGACATTATGTTAATATTCACGATAAGCAAAACAGCAGCAACATGCTTAAATCAGCCGTTAAATACTATTCATTGTACTGTAGTACGTATAACGTCTTCATTCGGTTTACAGTTTACTACAGAAAGCATCATTTGCATCGTATACATTAATCGTTGGCATGATATACTGGGTGGCAGGTAACACTGTGTGATCTCATATGGCACGTGATTTCCCGTAGCGGTGTGGTAATTTCGATTACGAACTGCTATATCCGGTTTACTTTACTTTACTTTACTGGAGTTACTGAGTTTCTTTGAACATTATGTTCAAGGTGACCGTGTGATCCTAATACATTTTAATTGTATTTACAGTGTATTTCCCTAGGGATGCTGTTAGTACAATAATTTGGCTTCGCTGCCAGGATATTTTGCTGTGGCGGGTCAGTGCTCAAAGCGGTCAGAGAGAGAGCTGAGAGGGATCGGTTGGTGATGGGCGATCAAGCGACCGTAGGTCACGAAGAGTGGCCTGGGATGGGTATTTTTAAATTCTGTCCATTAAAATGGTTTATTCTGGTGTACTTTTCACATTGTTTTGCAGTCAACTGGCTTGATGTGGAGGGGCTAAACTTTTAACACTGAAGTAGGGCCTAACAAGTTAGCCCCATCCTGCGCCTGCTCACTTTAACAAATTAACCTCTGAGACGGGTGCACGTACGGTAGACAAAATCACGATCCAAATATTCATCCCACCGAATGATCCATGCATTCGGTAGGCCAAAATATCTGACCCACAGAAAGAACAGTAAATCAGATTCAATTACCGTATTCACAATCATAAATACGTCACGTCGGAGTTATGCGTTAGAAGAAATCAAATTTAAGTGAAAAACCTGCTCAGTATTTCAGCCCGGTGCGCTTGCACCAATACTTCACCACATGGATAAGTTCATGCACTTAATAGTCCCCTGTCTCGATGATAACCCAAATAGCACGAATGATTGTCGAAGTAATGCGAATTCTATCCTATATAGCTACTCACATGTTATATTGGACGTGTTATCTTATTTTTAATGTTTAAATAACGACAAAATGTGTTTATACCGCCAACATTGTAATTTGTAACAAACGTGTCTGATATTCGTGGCATGCTAAAAGCAGCCGGAATTCGTATGCTAATCAGCGATTAAACGTGGTATGATTAATTGAGTACACTTCTTCTAAGGATTAAAGCTGTGTGTAACGAAGTTGTTTGCTGGCAATTCTTGTATTTTTTTCTATAGAATATGTTTGATGCCGTAGTTGTTAATAATGCATTCGCGTCCTCTGAACATCGTCGGTGTTGGGCCGAATTGGCCCGGTGTCGCTAATGCATCTGGGTCCGTCGCGGTGTTTCGCTGTGTGACGCAATTATCGGCACGCTGCGGGACAGCTTCCGGGCGGCAGCGCGCATGCGTCGCGCGTGCGCAGATGAATAACGCATAGCGCGTAGCGAGGCACAAGACACGAGGTGGTCGGATTGCGGACTCTAATCCGCTGCAGCTAAAAATCTGCACTCTGTATGTTAGTGATCTTGACGCCAGCAGTTTCAAATTGTGATTTTGGTGCGTTCGGTGGGGCGACGTGTGGAAATAATGTTGAAGTTTAACTGTATACAGCATACTCTTCAGTCTTTAGTCTTTATTCTTCACTCATCTCCCCACTTTTTTCAAATTCAAACCCTGGCCAACCTTAGTTTTTTTTATCTAACTCGTCTTAAATCATTCATCCATCTCGTCGACATGACACTTTTTAAAGAAATGTGCAGTTTGAACTATGCCTGCCTAATGTTAATTAGGCTTATTGTAAAATTTAAAAAATAAATAAAATAATATTGTAAATTATTTGTAAATTTGCTACTCTACCGACTTATCCAAAAATAGCATATTAATCGCTTGTGCTTCTATTCGTTCTTTTATGTATATTTACTCTATTTTTTCTCGTTAATGCTGTATTAAAGTTTAGTCATATTTTTGCTACAGTTATTGTGTGTCACTTTCTGTGCTACTTGATACGTTTGACTCTCGAGAAATAAAAGGATTACTTACTTACTTACTTACTAACTTACCGACATCGCCACCACGCCATCCTCAGCTGTAACACAATAAAATACTAAACGCGAATGACAAGTCTGTATGATCCGTATTATGACTAATATTATGGGGCAATCTCCTCAGGGAGGCGACGTTAAATTTCAGTCCCACATTTAGCTCTAGTGGCGACCTCCCGTACTGACGGCTGTTTTCGTACCCCTGCTTTGAAACCGCAAATTTATTCTATGAACCCATACACGAAATGTTGGGTAGGGATAGATAAACCACCACGTTAATTAGTTAACAAAGCGGCCGGTTGGCAGGCGGACCGGAATTTTTCCAAATCCGAACACCTCCGGTTGCGGAGACACGGGCCGAATGCCATGGCAACGTCGGCGTGATGCGCAGACGGACAATTAGTGGAGTATTTGTCATTCGTTACGTCGAAACAGCGTCAGACCGATAATGATAGGACGAGAGAAATTAGTGCTGGGCAGAGTCGCGGCGCGGATTATAAGCATACGTGAGTGCGTTTACGAATGAGAGACAAAAGCGCACGTCACGGAAGTACTTAGTTCGCTCGTAAACCGCTAGATGGCGTAGTTTACGTGATTCTACAGCATCATTGCGGAGTTCAACAAAGACTCGTTGAAAGCGCAATAGAGGTACGCTATATCATCATCGTCGTCGACGTCGTCATTACGCTGGTCGTAAAAAAGTAGAATATAATGCGGCCGATACTGAACAGAACAGCCAGGCTGGCTCACGAAAGCCATAATCATAAGTAATATATACAGATAGTATACAATAGGAGTGCTCTTGTCCTGTGTACGGTTTCTGCTTATTGTGTTTGTGTCAAAAAGCCACCAGAAATATGTTGCTTAATGGCGTAGTAATACTAAAAATATAAAAAAATAATCATGACATTGTGTGATACATATTGTAATTCAACTAACAACTGCTTGTGCACGTTTTAGGCTGAGCGACACATCTGATGTACATATTTCAGGAATACTAAAAATTTCTCACGATAAGACGTCAGAGTTCAATTGTTTATGAAGCACAAAATATAATCTAATGCGGGTCACAGTTTGTTAATGTTAACGTCGCCTAACTGCAGCCAGATTCGCGGGCATGGGTTTTACTGGTAAAATGACCCAACCAACAGTGTCAGAGCACTGAAGGAAGATAGGTTCTAAGGATCAGGCTTTGATACCATCAGGTTTATCCCACCGCGCTCAGAATAATACAACAACTATGCAGTATGAAACAAAAACACACAAAAAAACACAGATAAATGCAAAAACATCCACGCACAGTGAAATGGGCCCAGTGTGACAAAACCCAATCCAGACCATAGTTAATGCCTAAGCTTAATATCTCGTACAATATTTCATGATAGCATATGTACGTAAAACTATCAGTGTATTCAGAATATTGTTTTACTTACAAACGAGTGCAATTGTCTATGTGATTATAACAGACTATGACAGTAAACTGAACATGATTAACGTTTTCTCTGTAATTGTGTCCCGTTTGCACGCACGTTCGCTTTCGAAGTTGATATACGGGCTCCACAGATCGTCACGCTTCAATGATTATGCACATATTACCCACATCAAGCTGTATAGCAGTTCATCGCCTCTGGGCATCTAGCAGCACCTGTACACGTGGGATCGGTAACTTAGAATGACAGTGAGTTGTGCCTAAAGGGTGGGTCGTTAATCGGTCACGAGTGATGAGAACTTCATTCCAAACGCGGTGCAGGCTTACCCGCATCGAAACAGTATCGCATGTCAGACATTTGACGAATGAACGAAATATACTAAGAGTTTTGACAGCTTTTGTTAAGTCGTGGTAACAAGTACGGATACGCTTGTCGGCCTCAGGCACAGGCGTTAATCATAGTCACAAGGCAGATACACGGGTAGGCGTACCCCATTTTTGGAGTGCAGGGGTACTATGCATTTGTGGTAGCCTACCTTTATTACTTAATCGCCAAGATGGTCAACAGTTTCTTGCATGTATCACAAGAGCTGACCTCTCATAAGATGTCACATTTATGGTCAAAACATACGCAAATCAGGGAGCTTTCAGCGGTATTATGTATTCATCTTTATTCACCATATCATATGGTAGCACAAGCAAACAACACAGGAACAAGCAAGAATACGACAAATAAAAAACGGGAAAAAATAATGACAGTTCCACTCTATACACACATAAACTAAAGCATTAAATTCACAATATCTACTACAAATACTTAACCATTTGGCATAACAAGTTTGCACGATTTCTATATTTAATGTCGAATTTTTCACATACTCTGAAATTTATTAGTAAGTTTCGTATATACTATTTGTAAGTAAGTAAGTAAGTCGGCAATTTTGTATCCGGCGCCAAATCACGAAGAAAGTAACAACAGCGCTCGGCGGTGGTGGATGTTTCATCTGTTCATCGACACAACAGATGTGGAACAGATATTCCTTGAGTTGTCGCTTGAAAGTGTGTAGTGTCATTTGCGGTCTCCGTAGAGCAGCACGAGGAATGTTCCGAAGAGACGGAACCGACTGTCAGCTTACTTCTGACGTCAGCATGTGCCGACTGCGATCGACCGACACAGCGATGTGCGTCGTCCGACGTTCAAATAACAGTTTCGGCGACCGGTGTTTTGCGGCTGCTGGACCATGCACGCCTGTGGAACACGCTGCCAGTCCATCTACGGCAGTGCGACAGTCTCAGACAGTTTAAACGATTGTTGAATACCCATCTGTTCGGTGTTTGGGACCACGGCGCTTTGGACCGCGGCTCCTTACTTAGGAGCGCCGTTTAGAAATCATCTTACTTACTTACTTACTCCGCTGGTCGATCATGGTTCGGGCTCTGCAGCGTCTTTCTACTTTTTGCTTCCATCAAAGAACCCACGGCAGAGGCAATGTGTTTTCGGGTATTCTATCCGGCAGTTTGTTAACACCTATTTCACGTGACGCGATATTTGTGGACTTAGTGGCTCGATTTCAATGAGACCTAGCGCATTATATTCACAATGTAAGAGGTTTTTGAGGTCAGAGGTCAGAAGTCACAGGTCAAAGAACCAGACCAACAGAGACCTATAATGGCCGGTGAATACGCTAGAGGATGTATCGTGTCGTCTCACTTGTTTCTGTAGCAATCTTGTTGCTGTCTTCTTCCTAGCACAGCAGACTGCCATAGAACAAAGCAAATCGCCAGCTCCGCGGGAGTGTTGCGTGTGAAAGACTCACAGTAGCGTATGTCAAGTGAAGCGTGACCAGCACCGCGCGTCGCACGCTGCTGAAGCGCTGCAACACTGCGCGGTGAATCGCTGGGCAGTCAACCGTCACCGATGTTATCAGCGCAATTTCCCCCGCCCCATCCCGCCTCCCCCAGCGCGACGGAAGAGACGTGCAGGTGCGACGTGAAACCACTGAACATGACACGGAATGTGTTGTCGGACGTACGACCGGAACCACGCCAGCACGATGCCATGGAAACCAAACTGTCGCTGACGTTAAGTACTACCTTTAACCTTCCTCTAAATTTCGGCTAGCACCAGGGGTGGCAACCACGGCTGAAAAGTTGAGGGGGACCAAGGTTTGGGTCCCAACACCGGACGCTTGCTGGGTTTTAGGTGCCGGAGAGACTATGTAAAGTACCCCTGCAATAACTTTATTAAGCGCCACTTTAATCAGTATTTTGTTAATAATAAGGGCCGCGCATTCGCCGCCTTCCCGCTGCGAGAGTCCGGGGGTATGACCCCCCCGGAAAATTTTTGAAAACTCAGATGCTAAATTCTGCATTTTGGTGACTACTATGCTTATTAGTGGGCTACGTAGGACGCGTATATCCGAGCAAACGACAAGCATGTCAAGGGCTAAATCAGTGCCAAAATATCGACTAAAATGTCTGCGGAATGTGGAGTAATTGATGTGGAATGACTGAAGTAACGATACTTGCTTTGAAGTTTATCAAGAGTTAAATCAGTTCCAAAATATTTAACTTTTCTGCCGTGGTTGCGCCCCCCCCCCTGGTTGTTAGAACCAAAAAAACATGTAAATTGCGCGCAGCACGTCATCTATCGACTAAAAAGTCTGGAGTAATTGATGTGGAATGACTGATCGAGTGTCACTGAAGTAACAATACTTGCTGTGAAATTTCCTGCTTTTTGAAAACTACGGTCAAGAAGCTGGGCAGACCAATACATTGTTGGTCCCCCGCCAACCTAAAAGTTGGGGAACAGTCTCCCCCGGTCCCTGCGGGTGTTGCGCATATGGATAGCACTCGTTCTGAAATCGATTACACTGTTCTCTCACACGGATCAATTCGAGCAGCCAGCGATGTCGACCTGTCGACGTCGTGGTGCTACCGTAGCTGACAATTACAGCTCGGCGCCATGCAGTTCCGCCTCACTGACTGCCGTAATGCACTCAGTACTCGACAGACGGCGCCACCAGTTCGACCCCTGGCGACTGGCACGCAATACACCACTTTGACCCCGACACTAACAACAGCTACTAGGCCTATAGGTCTATAGGTACGGTAGACCTGCTGAGCAACGCTCGGCGAGTATATAATACCAGTGATTGCTAATCAATGAATCACGCTCAATGACACCGTTACTGACCACCTAAGTGAGCAATTTGCGATGTCTGACATGTCATGTCATTATAACAATCATACGCTAATTTATACTAGCGCCAAAATGTCGCGAAAGTCATTAGACTGCAACAACGCCGTTCAACGTTTCGAATTCGCGATGCAGTTATGAGATGTGATTGTGAAAACGGATATTTCTTAAACTAATGTCGACGCAGTTCGTATGTCTGACTGTTTCCACGGAGAATGCACCACGTGCAGCCATTGACTATACGCCTATAATATACATCTTTATTCACCGGAAAAAGGTAACATCGAACAAAGAAATACAAACATTTAAAAATACACAATAATCAAAAGCGACAGAAAAAACAAACGGGGCCTGTGTCTTTATATCTTTTTGTGGCTGTGTTTTCATACACAGCATATCTTTAATATAGTGTAACTCTGTAACCGACTCTGAGGTGGCTATTCACTAACGTTTGTCGTACGTACGCCACGAATGATGTCGTACGTAAGCATGTATATGTGAATTTTAAAAGGGGACTTAATACAGATTAAAATCGGCAACAGTCAATGAAATGGCCGGCGATGACGATCGTATACGGCATATAACAGGTATGTCGCAGATTTACGCTCATGTGTACGCCGGTCATACTTGCGAGATGCTTCGTGAATAGCAACCGATGTAGTATCGATGTCGTACGACCGGCGTACGTACGGGAACTGTCGTACGACCGTTTGTGAATACAGCGCCTGAATCGGGCGCTAGATATCTTCGGCGCGTGTGGAATAGACTAATTTGTCACGACGTAACGAAAAACATCACACGCGTTGCGATATATCCGCTCCGGCTTATAGACGTGTAATTAACCGAGCCGAGACAGATCGCTTTGAAACGTGATCAAGTCGATGTAATTAAACCAATTAGGCCTATACGCCGCCAGATGTAACGGATGGTTAATGCGGTGGCGTAGCAGTGGGGTGGACAGGGTGGGCGAAGTCCATTTGCCCAGGAGTGCAGGGGCCCCCGAGTTCCGGGCATAAAAATAATTTTCCCGTCACAGCAAAAATTAGGACATCTGGATATCAAACACTAGATGGCACCACATTGCTACCTCGGGCACGAAGCAAGCCCACGGCATGGGACGTAACAGTTCCTGACACCTATGCTGGGTCGCACATAGATCAGACTGCCAGAGAAGCATGCTCAGCTGCAAACAAGGCAACAGCGAACAAGATTGTAAAGTGTGGCACGCTCTCTGCCTGGAACCAGTCCGCCATAGAGCTGATCCAAGAAATTGGTAGACGCATCACTGCAGTCACGGAGGACACAAGAGAAACGGTGTTCCCGTTCCAGCGCTTATCTACATCCTGGCTACATTCGACGCCGTGTGATACCTTGTAGTGGTCGTTGTTTTTGCTTAATCTAATTTTCAAGCCTGCGGCTTTGTGCTGGTGGGCCAAAAATAGAATGTTTTATTGCAACACTCCCAACTTAGGTTTAAATCCTAGTCTTACAGTCTTATCATCTCTTATGTGGCAATACCTGTCGTCGTCGGTCAGATCATTTATCGTCCATGTAACTACTCGAACACGAGTCCGTAAATACCCAGACAGCCCAGCACTGAGCTTTCTGAACATCAGTTTAACGACTGGATTGTCAATAGTCATGTAGGCAGTCGAGGGAGTTGGTTCATAGATCTCCCAAATGGTCACCTGCACACAATTTACAAGTTATCACAGCTCACAGCTATAAATAGTGTGGGCCTCTCGTACACGTGGGTGAAACTTTCACATATTTACAGATTTTTGGCTATGAATTGCACAAAAATGCGTTTGGCGGCAGGGCTCCACCCGGTCCTGCTGGGGGAGGTATAGCGCTCCCCTAGACACCCTAGCCGTTATTAAGAGGAGGGGAAAGGAAAGAAAAGGGTTGGGAATAGTAGGGAGGGGAAGAAGGGAGGGAAGGGAAGGACGTGAAGGGGCCGGAAAGGAGGGAAGGGGAAGAGAGCATGGCAAGGGGAGGGACGGTAAGGGGAGGGAGGGAGCAAAAGGGGAGAGAGAGTAGGGATAGGGGAGAGAGGGCTCGACTTCGATATTTGTTTCTAGCCTCCGAGTTCCTAGTTACGCCACTGCAATGGTTAGTGATGGTCGAAGTTGTTCGCTAAACATCGCGGCGATGGTTAAACGTAAAGCAAAGCATGTAGCCATGATCGATTAGCTCTGCTGACTCATGAGAAGCAGGATACAATTCCGGATAACTTACAGGATTTATTAGACTTTAGCCGTACATGTAGATGTAAAAATGTTCAAAAAGAAATTTAAAAACGTTAAAAAATTTTAAAACATGACATTAATTCTGATTCGCCTGCGACGTATGGCGCTATATAAATCCGTGTTGATTGATTGATTGATTGATTAATGAAAACGTTTGCAGACGTCGAGTATTAAACGTTACCAACAGTTAACCGCCGAATGCATATTTGCCAGACGTGCTTAGGCCCATTCATTCATTCCAGGGCCGGATTTAACTGGTGGGAGGCCTGGGGCCCAGTTTACTTAGGTGGGACTGAGAGACTGCATCAACTTTATGATTAAAACTGCAAGGCCAAGAATAGCAAGAAACAAAATGCATTTTTGTTTTAACAGTATAAATAATAACCATATTAGCCTATTATCAGCCTACTGAGTTGCGAGGCGCCA
>Ga0049105_1001658_pt1 | contig 10246 bp, 6 predicted proteins | sample WorMetvaBAHAMAS1_FD_61260 | JGI IMG/M metagenome (GOLD analysis project Ga0049105, IMG submission 61260) | Worm MetaG Olavius vacuus BAHAMAS.1 | ecosystem: Host-associated > Annelida > Digestive system > Unclassified | place: Germany: Marburg | collected 2013-04-09 | reverse complement strand
GTGGAAGATCGTTCCACAGTCGAGGACCGGCTGCCGAGAAACTCCTGTCGCCAAGTTTGTTGTGTGTTCGTGGCACGAGCAGCTTCCGGATGTCATTGGAATGAGACCTCAGCGGACGACAACCAGCGTCAGACAGAAGATGACAGTTATCAGCAAGATACGCGGGAGCAGCACCAGCGAGCGATTGATGCACGAGCCCGGCGATCTTGAACGTGACTCACTGACGAACTGGCAGCCAGTGCAGCTGCCGTAGCACTGGCGTGATGTGGTCAATACGACGGGCACCTGTCAATCAATCAATCAATCAATTTATTTAGCCAACTGTGCAACAACAAAAAAAATGAATATCAACAAAACAATGTAAAGCACAGTGACGGGCTACCAGAAAAGCAAATTGCTCATCTCCTGTGACCAGGCGAGCGGCAGCGTTCTGCACCAACTGGAGGCGTTGAAGTAATCCATCGCTGACGCCGCTCAGAGTTGATTTTTGTGGATTCTGCTGGCTTCATAGTCGCTATGCACTCATGGTTGCACATGCTGATACTCGATTGGATTGGAGAGTTTTAACAAATACATGTGGCATAAATCAGTGTTATAAGTGTGTCTGTTGTTGTCGTTACTTGACATGGACATAGTACTCTCTGGTCTTTTTACACTGTGGGCTTAAAACAAAGCCTTTTAATGCTGCACTCTGGTTTCATGGATTCTCAAACATTGATCATTACTTTTACTCCTTTGTGGATTCCCAGTTTTGTCGACATGCTTGTTCTCATGGTATGATGATGAATGTTTGTTCAGTGATGGTGATACAACGAATGACGCTGGCGATGAAGTGATACATACGTCAGATGCTGCTGACCAGCAGACAGGTGACTACAGTGTTGTCTTGTAGCTCAAGGTAAATGTTGTTTATTCCTGTAATGTTACTGCAGTGTTATTCATTGAATGATATTTTGGCTGTCAGAGTGAATATTTGCAACACCGGTATGTGAAATCTTTTTTTATTGTTTTACAGTAGTTTAGTAAAAGAATGATTTTATGTATCTGACATCAAAGTCATGCATGTAATTTAAGCATCTACAACTCACTGTAGATCCAATAACTTGTTAGAACTTATATAAGAGGAGCCGTTTTCCAGTGTAGGAGATAATGGCCAGTCAGTAAGTGAAACATTAAAATACACTTGTCGTTACTGAACAGCAGCAGTAAAATATTGATGACTGCTGAGTAGTTAGTCTTTTTAGCATTATTATATACTGCAGAACTGATGGAATAGATTGATGTGGTGCAAAGAATTATATTTCATATGCCTGCTGTTATTGAACCAGCATGTTAATAGTTGTTTGTGTATTTTTTGTTTTTTTTTTGTTATCGGCATGTGTGTTATATTATTGTAACATGGTGAGGTGAACCTGGTGGGACTGAAGCCTAATCCTTAGGACCCCATATTCCTTCAGTGCTTTGACAATGTTGGTTGGGTCATTTGAGTTGTAAAAACCCGTCCCAGATATGACCTATAATGTGTTTGGTAGGACGTTAAACCTCACTCAGCTGCAGCTTTGGCTTAGTGTAATTATGACATCTAGTTAATGATCTTTAAGTAACTGATTATTTTACGTATCCCTGCTGATGTGAAGCTCTTGATGCATTATACTTCAAACTGAATGTGTGGTAGGTGATGAAGTTGATCATGCAGGTGTAGTTACTTCTGATGTTTCTCCACAACAGCACATCACACTAGCAGGTGCTTGCCTGCCTTCATTTCATTACAGTAGCTGCTGTATCCGGTACTGTGGTCTACACTTCACCTTAGATTTAATAACTTTAGGATTCCGTGCATTCAGATAGAATTTGACTTTGGAGTCATATGTGAGTTCCTAGTCTTTGAAACAGTACTATCGCTGTTACAGATGTTTTACACACGGCATCACAGGAAGATTGTCCACATGAAGTGGCAAGAGCATGAACCAAATACCAGTGTACTTAGAATTTGTGATGTCACTGGAATAGACTGCATGGCTCTGATGATTTGTGTGAAGTATTACACAGGCTGCAGTTCAGATGAGAACTTGCTTACTTTGAACACGTGTGTCCCGACTGCTGTAGTACTGAAGTATGTTAGTACCATAAAGCTTCAACTATAATACCCCCTCATCTATAGTGTGCATCCCCAGTTAGGAATTCTGTTGTAATGAAAAAATTTTGAATCTATGTATAAAATTCATCCCAACTTTTGTAGCCTGTAAAGCAGTATTTATACTACAAATGTTTTGCATGTGACATCTTAGGAAGATTGTCCACGTGAAGTGGCAAGAGCATGAACCAAATACCAGTGTACTTCGAATATATAATATTATTGGAATAGACTGCACAGCTTTGATGCTTTGTGTAAAGTATTACGGTGGCTGCAGTTTAGACGAGGACTTGCTTACTTTTGAATGTGTGTGTCTGGACTTGTGTAGTATTGATGTATGTTAGTGTTAGTATATTTGTACATATATGTGTTGTGATATTCTGTTGTAGAGCTGCAGCTCAGTTTGGACACTGAGCAAGAGGAAAACCGACTGCTCCGTGAACAGCTGCAGTTAACTGAGGTATATTTATCGACTGTGATTTTCACAGTAATAATTGCAGTTTTTTTTTGTGGCTGTAAAATTAATCACAATGACTTAATGCAAAAAAAGATAACTGTGTGATTAATTTTGAGTTCCATTTTTAAAACAGCTGTTGCTCAGAAACAGTGCGTTGGATTTTGTTAAAATTTGCAACATTTACGTCGGAAAGATGATAATTAAAGCCGCTAAGAGGATATTTAATTCTGATAAGATATGCCGTAGTTATAATGATTTGAATATTGGCGTCACTTTTTTGGAACACAGTGTAGATGGTAGTTTTCTAATGAATGTCATGTTGCACGAAACTATACATTGTGTGATTAATTATTAATGGCTTTTAATGTTTAACAAAATTTACTTATTATTCTGAATAACTTTAGTTTTGTGGAGACCTAAAATTGAATACAAACAAATACAAAAGTGTCGCCTATTAGCAGCATGATATGCCCCAGTGATAGCAATTAACTGTTGACATATGAGCTGGAAAGATGACTAGTGGGATTTTATATTGTTACTGTAGTAACTGTAGGCGTAAAATGCACCGTTTTTGCTCTAGGAGGATGGATGGACTGATCGCGCATCTCTAATGCCCCTTAGACCTTCGGTGTCTGGGAGCATAGTGAACATAATTTACTGCCTCGTTTTAACATATCATTTTGATGTAAGCTGTACTGGTATTCTGTACCTGTATAATGATCATCATTGAATATTGATGTGCAGTCAAAGAACAAAAGCGATATGTCTTCACTGCAAGAAGAAGTTGAGAGACTTACAGATAAGTTGAAGAAGAAGCAAGAAAGGTAGATTTAATTTAAAGAATTTTAATTTTGACAATTTGGCAGTTTTCATTGATGACTAATGTTTTCTGTTAATGAATCATGAAGGTTTTTTGTCAGTCACATGAAGACAGCAATATTGTTTCAGTCATTTATGACTGAAAATCAGCATACTATGTTGTGGGCCATGTTGATATGCAAATGTTGATTTTCATCATTTACAAGATGTGGTCTTTGATGTGAAAAGCTGTCGTGATATTGAAAGATGCACACAGCACTTTCTTAACATTAATACCACATGCATGGAATGCAAATGCGGTCTAGCGATGAAAATTCTGTCTGTCTATGCGTCTGTCAAACGCGTGATTTGTGACAAAATGAATGAAAGTTGTGCCTGCATTCTTATACCAAAGGAAAGACCATTTAGCATAGTTTTCTGATAAAAAGAATGGTTGGTGGGGGCGACCCCTTCTACCTGAAATTTTGGGTCAACCGGCCCCCAGTTGGAGCGAAATTGCCGATTTTCAGTTGATATTCGCCAAAAGGGGACTCAAAAACACAAATAAGCTGTGATATCTCTGAAATGGTATGAGATAGGATGCCAGTGTTAATCACTAATAGGAAGTTGAATATGGGCTCTCGATTGATACCAATCTCGATGACCTTGAATGGCGTAATAGCCCTTATTTTGCATTTTTTCCTGAAATTCGATTGCTTTGCTGGCCAAGTACATCACAGTGGTTGAAGATAGACCTGTATTGTCCGTAAAATATTGTCTCCCAGTTCCAGTCTTCCACTTTTGGCCATAACTAACCCACCCTGCAGCATGGTCTCTGCGATAGCTGAGCTACTTGTTACTATATATCGTTTATTACACCACATGGGCAGCACATGCAAAATTATACATTGCATAAAAACAAACACAAGCACAGGCTACAAAAACAATGAAAAACAACATACAAGTGTTACTACTATAATTACTGAAATCGTAAAATCAAAATTGTAAAATACGCAAGACAAATTAGTTTGTACACGTAAATTGTTCTTGTTTTGAATATGAGAGTTTGACGTGGATATAAATGTCTGTTTCTTATATGTAGGTCTGCGTTTTACACGTAGCTGTATGTTGCAGTAGTGTATGTTGCAGTGCAGTTGTGGATACTGTCTAATACATGTAACTTCTGATGTTTCAGTTACAATAAGAGTTATTATATGAGATATTTATCAGTGCTAAGGAGTTTTGGTGTTGTTTGTTCAGTCTTATTCAGCTACAGAATGACAAGGAACGGCTCATGCAAGACCACGAGTATGAAAGCTTGTTTTTTATTCATGTACAGTTAAAGTCAGATATTCATGTAATGTATGGTGAATATGTTTCTTGTTCATTAATGTTATATATTACTTGAAAATGTGAATTACTTGGTGATTGCTTATTGTAGGCAGAAGATAGTTAAAGTTAATTGAACTAAGGACTTGGACTTGGAATAAGTCAGTTTCTTGTATATTAGAACTCATGAAACTGCATATGTGTTTTTCGTGCATTTGTGTTTTATGTCACTTCAAAATAGAATTTGTTGGTGATTGCACATTGTAGGCAGAAGTTAGTTGAAGTTAATCAGAGTAAGGACTTGGAATTGACTGATCTACGTCAACAGCTGTCTACCATTGAACAGCAGCTGGCCGACACCAATATTGTTAGTTCTGCATGTTCATTGTTGTGGAGTTTTATCACAAGCTTTGCATAAAGACAAATTCACATGTGTGATGCAGCACAGTTATTGCTGATTTGTATTGATGTAGTCTTGGTCTTCACGGCTGAATGTCTCGTTATTGTCTCATAGTGGAGAATTTCAAAAATAGAACGTCTTGTTTTGGTCTCGAGGGTTAAATGTCTGGTGCTGTCCTCCAGTAGGCAATATCTAAGCGATGGTGGTTGTCTGAAGGTAAGAAGGAAGATTATCAGAACTGTTCTGTGTTGTATTGTATACTAAAGTTGGGCACAGTCATAAGCACACTTAGATGATCAGTTCTTACAGTTTTCCGGATTGGGTTTTTTCTCACTGGGCCCATTTCACTGTGTGTAGATTCATTTGTGTTTGTGAGTGTGTATTTTGCGTTTTTAAATACCGCATATGTGTCATATCATTGTAACACAGTGGGGTGGACCTGGTGGGATTGAAGCCTAATCCTTAGGACCCTATCTTCCTTCAGTGCTCTGATACTGTTGGTTGGGTCATTTGACCTGTAAAAACCCATCTCCAATATGACCTATAATGTGTTTGGTGGGACGTTAAACCTTACTCAGCCCTCAGCTCTTACTGGTAAGTGCTGGTGGTTGTGTTGATACTGATGTACCAGCATTCCAGCATGAGCATTAGACACATTGTACAGTAGAATGTGCTGTTGTTCAGGAGGAACGTGATCGTCAGATTGCTGAGCTGCAGTCTCAGTTACAGAAGCTGAGAGAGACACTGGAGCAGCGAGAACAGGAACTGATGAACAGTGTTGAAGACTTGCGCACACAGCTTCAGGTGACATACCAAATCTCAGTGTGTGTGAGCTCAGACCGCGCTGTTATGTAGTGCATACTGACATATTGACTGTTAGAATTATGTACAGTGGTTCTTATTGATGTTTGTTGTTCATGCTAGCGGAGTACTCTTCGTATTCACCCCCTCCCCTCCAAACAACAACAACTGAAGCTGTGCAGTCTTACTGGGCCCATTTCACTGTGCATAGATTTATTTGTGTGTTTTTGTTTCATACTGCATGGTTGTTGTATCATTGTGAGCACGGTGGGGTCACCTGATGGGATTGAAGTCTAATCCTTAGGACCTATCTTCCTTCAGTGCTTTGACATGGTTGGTTGGGTCATTTAACCTGTGAAAACCTTTCCCCGATATGACCTATAATGTGTTTCGTGGGACGTTAAACCTTGCTCTGTCATATTGAACTAGCAGCTTTGCAGACTGTCATGCCCTCAGCATTCTGTCGCAGCTTTATTTGATACAGCTTGATACTGCATAACAGGATGTTGTTAACTGCAGTATGATGCTCTTGTCCATTGTTTTATTTGTTTGTGAATATGTAGACCAGTCAGTCAGCGTACTCGAATGCATCGGATCAGTTGACAGCGATGCAGTTGGATCGCGATAATCAGATCCTAGCAGTACAAGAAACTAACCGGGTAAAACAATTCTGTTGTTTGCTGGAGTGTCTGCGGACTGTTATGGATGTGCTGTTTTCAGCAGTGATGTTTATGCTCTGTTGCTTTGTTACTGTTTGTTAGGACCCAGCAGCTGATTGGATTGAGTATCAGTAGCAGGCGTAGATTAATGTTCTGCACGTGCTGGTTAGTTGCAGAAAAGATGTTTTTATTTGTGTAATGATCACAATAAAACTGATGTTTGTATGCAAAATTGTTCACTTTTTTCTTCAAAGTAAATTACTTTCAGTAATTGTATGTGTGATAGCATTATTTAGGTTTAGACTGGTGTAACTATGAGAAATGTGCATACGGATCTAAATGATGTTTATTTTGAGTCACTGTTATTCTAACCAGTGTTGCAGTTTCACAGTGTTTGTTTACTAAATGCAGCAGTGTGTTTTAGTTGCGCTATTGCAGTGTGTTTTTAGTTGCACTATTGCTAGTTTACTGAGTGTTGTGTTGACAACAGTTGGCTGAGAAACGTAAAGTGCTGCTTGATGAGCTGGCAATCAAGTACCAGCAGGAGAGTAATGAACATCGAGAACAGATCAAGACAATGACTCGACAGCATGAAGCACAAGTTGAACAACTCAATAAACAGATTGAAGAACTCACGGTGAGAACCTCACTGTCACTTTCCAGTGATGTTCATGTCAGTAAGACTTCATCAGAATCAAAACTAAGCCGTGTGTTCACTCGTATAAGATAGTTGTGCAGAAGATGCACTGTCTTGTGGACTGAAGTTGGGGTTACATTCAGCTGTTATTCTTTGGTTGCTTCGTGTAATTGACTAACAGTTATGATTGTGAGTATAATGTGGTGTTGTGCAGATGAAGTGTGCGGAGCATGAGAGGGACAAGGAGTTGTTGTCTCAGCAAGCCACACAGATCACTGGCCTTGAGAATGCCAAGAACTGGCTCGAGAGAAGACTTAATGAGGCTGAAGTATGTCTCCTCACTGTTACAATACAATACAATATGTGGTTAGTTTAGTGCCCAGCCTACAACAAAAATGGAACGGCTAGGCATTACAGTGTTAATGAATGATAAAAGCCAGTTAAAACGAAATGTTGAACAGATAGGTTTTCAGTTTGCACTTAAACTAGCAAGAGTCTCAGCTGATCTGACAGACTCAGGCAGACTGTTCCCTACTGTTCTACATTATTGCATTACAGTAGCAGTTGTAAGTATTTGTATTGTCATCTGTGTTTGGCATTTGTTGTTACTGTGGACTGATGTTATAGTGTTGACAGCGAGTGTTTGTTGCTTCTAGGAAAACCTTAAGAAGATGGAAGAAGATCACGAGAAACTTGAAGAGACGATGAGATCGGAGCATGAAGTGAGCGTAGCAAGTTACATTGCAGAAGCTGAGCTGGTTACGGAGGTGATTAGAGCTCTGTCATCTCATTATGATATCGGTTGCTTTCCCAGTCTCTCACTTATTGACGTCTTTGCTGTTCTTAGATTTATAGATTTATTTGTGTGTATCTGTATTTTGAGTGTTTTTTTAAAACTGCATATGTGTTGTAGTGAGTACGGTGGGGTGAACCCGATACAGTTGAAGCCTAATCCTTAGGACTTATCTTCCTTCAGTGCTTTGACACTGTTGGTTGGGTCATTTGACCCGCAAAAACCCGTCCTCGATATGACCTATAATGTGTTTGGTAGTGTAGTGTCGCTAGCCGACTACACATAAGAAACATATTTTCGTTACATTTTTGTAACACGTTGTTCACAACTTCACATGTAAACAAAAGACAACGAAGAATATATATTCTGTACGGTGCGACTAAACATCGAGTCCACTATAACACCCCTCCAGCAACGTACATAATGTCAAACAATGAACAAACCGAAATGAACAAATGTTCAAACGAAATGAATAGATAACGTCAATAAAGTCACTGATAGCGCACTGGTCGACGAACAGTACGTCCAGAATGGGTAGACGTGGTAGGCCTATGTGGAACAGCAGACGTCGACGTTGTAGCAGGAACTGACGGCGCGGGACGGTCGCGGCGACGAGGTTGAGCGATTGAAACAGGCTGGTCGATGTCTAGATGAGCAGGTTTCAGTCGGTCGACAGAGACCAACTTAGGAGAGCCCTCAACGTCGAGAGTGAACGCCTTGGGCCTGTGCTTGAGAACTTTGAAAGGTCCGTCATACGGACGCTGAAATGGACTGCGATGGGCATCGCGTCGAACGAACACAAACTGGCTGCCGAACAAATCTGCCGGTACCGAAGGTCGGAAAGTACCATGATGACTGGTTGGAATGGGGGCTAGGGCACGTACCCTGGACCGGAGTGCAGAAAGGAAATCAGTGGGGTCCTGGGTATCTGATGGCTTAGCTAGGAAATTGCCAGGAACCGTAAGAGGAGCACCAAACACCAGCTCTGCGGAAGAGGTGTCTAGGTCCTCTTTGGGTGCAGTGCCAATGCCAAGCAGCACCCAGGGTAAGTCATCAAGCCAATTTGCACCAGTTAATCGGGCTTTCAAGGCAGATTTGAGGTGCCTGTGAAAGCGTTCCACCAAGCCATTGGCCTGTGGATAGTATGCTGTGGTATGATGCAGTGTAGTGCCCAAAAGACAGGCAATGTCAGTCCAGAGCTGAGATGTAAATTGGGGTCCTCTGTCGGAGGACAAGTGGGCGGGCAGTCCGAAACGTGCTATCCAGTGGAGGATGAAAGCACGTGCGCAAGTAATGGTAGATGTATCAGTCAATGGGATAGCCTCTGGCCATCGAGTAAATCGATCTACCATGGTGAGTAGGTGAGTATGACCTTCCCTTGATGGTGGGAGTGGGCCGACAATGTCGATATGCATGTGATCAAAACGTCGATGTGGCACATAAAAAGTTGCCAAAGGTGCTTTGGTGTGCCGTTGAACCTTAGCAGTTTGACATGGAATGCATGTTCGAACCCAATGAACAACCTGTCGACGCAGGCCATGCCAAACAAACTTAGTACATAAGAGCTTCTGAGTGGCCTGAATACCCGGGTGGGAAAGACCATGAATAGTTTCAAAGATATGGCGTCGCCAAGCATTTGGAACTATAGGACGGGGACGGCCAGTGGAAACATCACAAAAGTAATGTAGCACCTGTTGTGCCAAAGGGTACATCCCGCAAGTTTAGATTTGTAATGGCAGTGCGATATGCTGTCATTTCAGCATCGTGGCACTGAGCCTCTGCCAGTGCCAAGTAATCAATGCCAGGTAACAGTGCATTTACACTGATACGAGACAGTGCATCTGCAACCAAATTGTTCTTGCCTGACAAATGTTGCACACACGTAGTAAATTCAGAAATGGCTGACAGATGGCGCTGCTGACGAGCAGACCAAGCATCAGAATGTTTGCTAAATGCAAAAGTAAGTGGTTTGTGGTCAGTAAAGATCACAAACGGTCGGCCCTCCAAGTAGTATCGGAAATGTCGTACAGCCAAAAACAAGGCCAAAAGTTCGCGGTCGAAGACACTGTACTTACATTCCGGCTTGCATAGCTGGCGGCTAAAAAAGGCTAAAGGCTGCCAAGAACCCTCAACAAAGTTTTCAAGCACTGCCCCGACAGCCGTCTCTGAAGCATCTGTTGTCAGAGACGGCTGTCGGGGCAGTGCTTGAAAACTTTGTTGAGGGTTCTTGGCAGCCTT